>Ga0193753_10000067_pt1 | contig 99773 bp, 80 predicted proteins | sample H1c2metaG_FD_144925 | JGI IMG/M metagenome (GOLD analysis project Ga0193753, IMG submission 144925) | Soil microbial communities from a riparian zone of the East river system, Colorado, United States - H1c2 | ecosystem: Environmental > Terrestrial > Soil > Riparian zone | place: USA: East...
CACGGAGCGCTACAATAATTATAACAAGGCGCTTGTTACAAGCGGTAAGCTTGGTAACCCGGATCTCGAAGCGGAACGTTCCTTCAGCTATGAGGCCGGTGCGGATTACTTCGCCTCTTCGAGATTGAAGATCGCAGGAACTTTTTTCCAACGCTTCTACAAAAAACTCATCGACTATGCACCGACTGCATACGCAGACATACCGCCTAAGGACAATATCGTTCCCAATGGCGTCTATGCTCTTGCCAGGAATATAGCCGAAGTGAATACTACCGGCGCCGAACTGGATATTCAATATCATCGTTCGTGGGCCAGGCATTCACTCTATGCAGGGGCTGGCCTGGTATGGCTTGACAGCAAGAGCAGCGATACCATTCCTTCTTTCTACATTTCATCACATGCAAAATTCATGACCAACTTCTTCATCGAATATGGATACAGGGCCGTGCTGGTAAGCGTGAGCGGAGTGTATAAGGATCGCGCGCCGCAGGCGGCTTCGGGGATCAATGCACGCATCACAAAGGACTATTTTGTGTTGAATACGAAACTGGCTTGTTTCACCGGCAATCGCCGTTGGAGTGCATTCGTCCAGCTCGATAACATCTTCGATACGCATTATAGCGACCTATTGGGTGCCGTTATGCCCGGCCGATGGTTGTCCGGCGGAGTTAACTTCAACTTTTCGAAGTAATGGATAACGCTGCCGCAGGCCCGGGGAAACACTTAACATGGATCAATTGTTTTGAAAAGGGTGAAAATGAATGGGGTAGGACTAAGTGCATCTACTTATTTTACAGCCGATTAACAGTGAAATGATTTTTTTGTTAGGCGATTATTAAGTTTTTTTGCGTAACTTTTTAAGACATAAACCTTATTTCAAAAGCAGACAAGCCCGCAATGTATCCGCATGGAAAAAATATCTATTCTACTTGTAGACGACCACAAACTGATCAGGGACTCCTGGTCGTTCATTCTCAACAGTGATCCCCGTTTTGAAGTAACGGCGGAAACGAGTTCGGGTGAAGAGGCGATCGTATTGGCGAAAGATAAGAAACCGAATATCGTGTTGATGGACGTCAACATGACGCCTGTCAATGGATTCGATGCTACAAAGCAGATCCATAAGGTATCCCCGGAATCGCGAGTAATTGCCGTGTCGATGCACACGATGCCCGCTTATGCCAAGCGTATGCTTCAGTTGGGAGCGATGGGATATGTCACGAAAAACTCTTCGAAGGAAGAAATGATCACCGCTATCGTGGAAGTGAGTAATGGAAAGAAGTATATCTGCGAGGAAGTGAAGAATATACTGGCTGCTCAGGAACTGGACGAGAATTCTTCCGAAGCGGATATGAACAACCTCTCGCGCCGCGAAATCGACATCATTAAATTGATAAAGGAAGGTTTGTCTTCAAGGGAAATAGCACTTCAACTCGATATTTCACTTAAGACCGTGGAGGTGCACCGCTATAATATCCTGAAGAAGCTGAAACTTAAGAACACGGCCGCCCTGGTGAACTTCATCAACACGAAGGGACTCTAATAGCCTTTGCTCCTGTTATTATCCGCGGTAGCGATAATTGGATTGAGGATTCATCGGGCATCCCGACTTTCTCGATGAATAGCAGGAAGACGCGACTATCGTCAAAACAATCAGGAAAATACCCACCAGTGATGTTTTTTTCATTTTCATTTTTGTGTTCTTGCTGTGAAGAACGGAATAATTCCTCATTTATTTTACAAAGATAATGCGTTTTTGGTGTTTTGCCATCGCATCCCCACTGACAGCCAGCGAGATAGGTTTTGGTGACATTAAAATTCATTTTGATAAAAACCACAAACCATTACCTTTACCGCCTGAATAACAGAGTAATACCTGATCTGATGCTGAAGTTGACAAAACCGCTTGCCTTCATTGACCTTGAGACCACTGGCACAAACCTGGGCAGCGATAGGATCGTTGAGATCGCCATTGTAAAGATCCTTCCGGATGGGACCAGATCCGTAAAGCGGAAACTCCTCAATCCTGAGATCCCCATTTCAAAAATTTCGAGCGAGATACACGGTATCACCAATGAAATGGTGAAGGATGCCCCCACGTTCAGGCAGGTCGCCAATGAACTGAAGCAGGTCCTTGATGGCTGCGATATCGCGGGGTACAACAGCAACCGTTTCGATATCCCGTTGCTGGTGGAAGAATTCCTCCGCATAGAGGTAGAGTTCGACATGAAGGGAAGGAAACTGGTGGATGTGCAGAAGGTCTTTCACCAGATGGAACAGCGTACCCTGAGCGCCGCCTACAAGTTCTATTGCAATAAAACGCTCGAAGGCGCCCACGGCGCCGAGGTAGATGCGAGCGCCACACACGAAGTGCTGGAGGCCCAACTCGAAAAATATCCCGCCCTCGGATCCACAGTGGATTCCGTTCTCAAGGCCATCGGAGAAGAGGTGATCGTGGACTTTGCACGGAGGTTTATCATGGAAAATGGGGTGGAAGTGTTCAACTTCGGAAAGTTCAAAGGAAGGGCCGTATCGGATGTTCTTCGCTCAGAACCACAATATTACGACTGGATGATGAAGGGCGATTTTCCCCTCCATACCAAGCAGAAGCTTACCGAGATATACACACGCACGATGCTGAAAAAGGTCTGATTATCTGGATTCCGTGTGAACAATTTTTAACACAGCTTCTTTGCTGATTTTCGTAAATTCGATAATTACGGAAGCCTATATACTACTGTGGAAAAACTAGTCGTCATACCAACTTTTAACGAGAAGGAAAATATCAGCAATATCCTGCACGCTATTTTCAATCTACAGGAAGGTTTTCATGTACTTGTTATCGACGACGGCTCTCCCGACGGCACCGGCCAGATCGTCAAGGATCTTCAACACAAATTCAACGGCAAATTATTCATAGAAGAAAGACGTGGCAAGCTTGGTCTTGGTACCGCTTATATCTATGGCTTCAAATGGGCGATAGCAAACGACTACCAGTTCATTTTTGAAATGGATGCCGATTTTTCACACAACCCCAATGATCTTATCCGTCTGTATAATGCCTGCAAATACGAAGGAGCGGATATGGCGATCGGCTCCCGGTATGTAAAAGGCGGCGGCGTTGTCAATTGGCCCGCCAACCGCATTGCACTCTCGAAAGGCGCCTCGGTGTACACACGCATGATCACCTGGATGCCCGTCAGGGATCCGACCGCAGGCTTTGTTTGCTACAGGAAGCAAGTACTCGAAACCATTAACCTGGATGAGATCAGGTTTACAGGGTATGCCTTCCAGATCGAAATGAAATTTGCCACCTGGAAACTCAGGTTTAAAATAAAAGAAGTGCCCATTATCTTTCAGGACCGTGCCTATGGACTCTCTAAGATGAATAAAGGTATCGTTAAGGAAGGTGTACTGGGCGTGCTTAAGCTTCGCTGGCATAGTTGGTTTACCAATTACAGGAAAAGATTAAAGAACGCTGAACCGGTAGAAATGCATTCCATGAGAAAAAAGGAGATGGTTGCTGAAGGGAAATAATGCTTTATAATAGACTGGTAAAATCAAATGAGTTTCTTCAATCTTTTATGGATCCTGGTCCTGGCGTGGATAGTATCCTGCGGATACTACTTTTGGCGGATCAACCGGATATCCCGCTCCAATGGTCATTCCCCTTTCTTCAACCGGAATAAAAGCAGCAATACCAGTCGCGCCATCACGCGGAAATTATACAGGAGCATGTTGGCGACTACCATCTTCTTCCTCATCGTCATTCTTCTCGCCTATCTTATTACAGTCAGTAGTGCCTGATTATGTTTTTCCGGTTCTCCCATCTTCATTAGCTTCGGGCCTCAATGAAAAAAGCTTTCTTTCAACTGCATGTCGCCGTCTTCCTCGCCGGTTTCACCGGGATACTGGGCCGGCTCATCACATTGAATGAAGGAATGATCGTCTGGTACCGGTTGCTGCTGACCTCGGTCACCATGTGGATATTGTTCGGACTGCGGAAAAAGATCACCCGCATTTCCCGCAAGGATATCCTCAGGATCGGCGGAGTTGGATTGATAGCGGCTTTACACTGGGTGACATTCTACGGTTCCATCAAATACGCCAACGTCTCGGTCGCATTGGTCTGCTTCTCCTCCATTAGTTTCTTCACAGCCCTTCTGGAGCCGGTCATCCTCCGGAAGAAGATGAACTGGACTGAATTGTTGTTGGGTATGGTGACCATCGCCGGCATCTATATCATCTTTCATTTCGACACCCGGTATAAGACGGGAATAATCATCGGTCTCATATCCGCCGTGCTGGCGGCAATGTTCCCCATCTTCAACCGGCAATTCCTGCAACGCATCAACGTGGAGACGATGCTGGCCTGGCAACAGACCGGCGGCCTGCTGGCGCTTTCGGTGCTCCTGCCATTCTATCTTCATTTTTTTCCCGTCACTCATTTCCTTCCCGGGTGGGCCAACCTCGGCTGGCTGCTGGTGCTCTCGTGGCTCTGTTCGGTCATAGCTTTCCAGTTTTCTTCGAATGCGCTGAAACGTCTCTCGGCATTTACCGTAAACCTTACCTATAACCTCGAGCCGGTCTACGGCATCCTGCTTGCCTTCATGGTCTATAAGGAAAGCAAGGACCTGAGTAAGTGGTTCTACATGGGCTTCGGTCTTATTGCCGTCGCCCTGATCGTACATATCGTCCTGCTCGTCCGCCTGGAGAGGAAAGCAACATCCATTCCGGCAAAACATACAACGGGATAAAATTCCGGGGGCGACTCCCGGTATCCCGATGAGGATTATCTTTAGGACATCAAAATTTTTACGGATGCGCTATTTCAAACCGACAGTCTTCATTCTTCTTTCCTTCCTGATCTCACAAGCCTTAACCGCGCAGAAAAAACCCCTGGATCATACAGTGTACGATGGCTGGCAGGCGATCGGGGAAAAGTTGATAAGCAATGATGGCCGTTGGGTGGTGTACACCGTCGATCCCCAGGAAGGGGATAACGAACTGGTGATCCAGACGGCAGACGGACGCTATAAAAAAGTAATACCCCGCGGATACAATGCTGACATAACAGAGGACAGCCGCTACCTCATCTGCAAGATCAAACCATTTTTCAAGGATACGAGGGAAGCGAAGATCAAGAAGAAGAAACCCGAAGATACCCCCACGGATTCCCTCACCATCGTCCGCCTCGGGATCGATAGTTCCTGGAAAGCGCCACGCGTGAAATCCTTTCTCACACCAAAAGAAAGCTTCGGATGGGTGGCCTATCAATTGGAGAAACCAATAGAGCCGCCGCTCAAAGGAAAGGCAGCCGATAGCAAGAAGACAAGCGATAGCCTCACGAGGATCATCGATTCATTGCGGGGTGTTCTCGCTAATATTCCCGCGGCAAAGCAACGCAGGACCACGAATAAGGATGATCTCGGGGAAACAGACGCCGACGGCGACGAGACACCGGCAACGGGTACTGAAGTGGTGGGTACCGAACTCGTCCTGAGAAACCTCGAGAGAGGAGAATCGATCAGTTTCCGGAATGTCGTCGATTACTACTTCAGCACGAAGGGAACGAAACTATTACTGGAACTCTCCCGTAATCCAAAGGACACCGCAAGCAAGGCCATGGTATTATTATATGACCTGCGGAAGGGGTTTGCCGATACGCTCAGTGTTGGCGGAAATGAATTCAAGAATTTCGCCATGACGGACGACGGCTCACAGGTAGCCTTCGTGGCGGAGAGGGAAGCAAAGCCAAAGGCGCTACAGAAGTTCTATACTCTATGGTATTTTAAAGAAGGAATGGATAGCGCTACGCTGCTCGTGGACAAGGCCAATGTTGGAATGAAGATCGGCATGACGGTTAGTGAATTTGGAAATGTCTCGTTCAGTAAGAATGGACAGCGGATCCTCTTCGCCACGGCTCCCATTCAACCGCCAAAGGATACAACGCTCGTCGAGATGGATTTGGCGAAGCTGGATGTCTGGCATTATAATGATGATTACCTGCAAACACAGCAACTGAACCGGCTCCAGCGCGACCTGCAGCAAAACTACCTGGCGGTGTATCATCTTGGAACGAATAAGCTGGAGCAACTGGGGTCGGAACAGATCCCAACCATCTACACGACGGATGAAGGCAACGGCAACATCTTCATTGGCGTGTCCGACTTCGGTAAACGAGTGGAAAGCCAATGGACAGGCAATACGCGCAAGGACATCTATGCCATGAATGTGAATGATGGCTCCGTGAAGCTGGTGAAGAAGGATCTCAAAGGCGTCATCAGTCCCTCTTATATTTCCAGCACCGGCCGATATATTTTTTGGTACGATTCGAAGGCAAAAAACTATTTTGTCTATGATGGCGATTCAACCCGTAATCTCACATCGAGAATAAAAACGCCGCTGTACGAGGAAGACAACGATGTTCCGGATGAACCCGGCCCCTATGGTGTCATGGGATGGCAGGAGGGCGATTCGGCCGTCTATGTGTACGACAGGTACGATATCTGGAAACTTAGCATGCAACCCGGGAAGAACCCGGAGAATATACTCGCGGAACTGGGCGGAAGGGAAACTAAAACCGCTTCGCGATATGTCTCGCTCGACCCGGAGAAGAAATTCGTGAAGCTTGGAGAGGAATTATTGATCAGGCAATTCAACGACAAGACGAAGAAGACGGGCTATGCCTTGCTGGTATTGGGCAAGCCGGCTATTCTCTTCAATGACCAGTTGCAGGGCTATTCCGTTTCCGCGGCCAAGATGGCGAAGCAGGGTCTTCGTTTCATCTACACCAAGGAAAATTATACCAGCGCCCCGGATCTATTTGTTAGTAATGCCTTCAAGGACGAAGTAAAGCTCTCCTCGATAGATCAGCAGCAGAAAGACTACAATTGGGGAACGGCCGAACTATATCATTGGACCACCTTCAAGGGGAAGCCTTCCGATGGCATCCTGTATAAGCCGGAGAATTTCGATCCCACGAAGAAGTATCCGCTGATCCTTTATTTCTATGAAAAATTATCCGATGGACTCTATAACTATTTGCCGCCTGCGCCCACTCCGAGTCGCCTGAACATACCTTTCTTCGTGAGCCGCGGCTATCTCGTGTTCGCTCCAGATATAAGCTATACTATCGGCCACCCGGCACAAAGCGCCTATGACTATATTGTCAGCGCCGCAAAGGATCTTGCAAAGAATAGCTGGGTGGATGCGGCCAATATGGGCATCCAGGGACAAAGCTGGGGAGGCATACAGGTAGCGCAACTGGTCACCATGACCGATATATTCAAAGCCGCATGGGCCGGTGCCCCGGTAGCAAACATGACGAGTGCCTATGGCGGTATCCGTTGGGAAAGCGGCAATAACAGGCAGTCGCAATACGAACGCACGCAAAGCAGGATCGGTGCTACATTATGGGAGCATCCTGAACTGTATATCGAGAGTTCACCCTTGTTTCATTTGCCAAAGGTCAGGACGCCGCTGGTCATCATGTCAAATGACGCCGATGGCGCAGTTCCCTGGTACCAGGGCATCGAAATGTTTACGGCCATGCGTCGATTGGGGAAGAAAGTGTGGCTGCTTAACTACAATGGAGAGGCGCATAATCTCGTGCTGCGCAGGAACAGGAAGGACATCCAGATCCGCGAACAACAATACTTCGACTGGATGCTCAAGGGTGCGAAGCCCGCAAAATGGTTGACGGAAGGCATTCCCGCAGTGAGGAAGGGACGCGATTGGGGTCTCGATCTCGTGGAGTGATCAGGCCGCCAGCGATGAGATGAATTTCACCAGACATCTCTTTGCTATTGGCAGCAATGTCTCATCCACGGGAAATGTATAACCCGTCTCGATGGAATAGACCGCCGGGTTAGGCAACTCAGTCCGGTGGCGAATAAGGTCCGACTTAATATGTTCGTTCGTGTTGGTGATGCTCCTCTTCCATTTGTCGAGATAAGAGGTCTTTATGCTCCGGTATTTCTCGTCGTGTTTCTCGAATATCGACAGGCGGTACTGATACACCAGCGTGGAGCGCGTGTTCCCGTTGTTAAGGAAAAAATAACCCTCCTTCGTGTCCAGCGGCATGATGCCGACAGGAACGATGTTTATCTTCTCTTCCACAAACTCATAGATACCGGCGCCGGTTTGCAATGTCGTCCTGATCGTATCGGCCGCATAATGAATGATCTCTTCCAATTGCTGCATGAGATCGTCGTCCTCGATGATCTGCTCGTAAAGCAGCTGCAGTTTTTCCATCTGCATGCCGGATAATTTCTTTGGAAAATGTTCCTGCAGGAATTTCTTGTTCTCGCGGAACGCGAGCAGGTTATTGTAGTGGAATACTACATCCCCGAGTTGCGGGTAGAGCTTCGTCTCTTTGAAGCATTTATTCACTTCCTGCAAATAGGCGAGAAGAGTGTACTTCTTCAATTCGAAATCGATATAGCCCTCGGCGAACCAGGTTTCAGATAATTTCTTCATAGTGTGCCAGGTTAGTTAAACCAATTTACTAAAAAGAAAGGAAAACCGCAATAGGGTTTAAATGGCGGGTGAAGTTATTCGTTAAAGAAAATAAAAACTGTCAATCTACGTTGCCGGGAATTTTCTCGTGGGGGTTCTTGTGTGCCCCGAATTCGATCATGGCCGTTAGTTGAAAGAAGTCCTTCGCGGTGCGCATGCCGTTCTTATAATCGAATTGATGAAGATAGCCCGGTTGGATGGTGAGGCTCTTCGAGAATTGATATCCTCCTCCGGCAAATATGCGGTTACGCTCGAAGTAGGGCGCCTTATTCGTCAGGAATACTTCATCGAAGGCAGAAAGATAGAATGTGCCCGGGCCCATCTTCGCATGGTTCAATGGCACAACGGCATTGAACCGATAGCGGAAACGGTTGCGGTAGGTGCCATTACTGAACCAGCGCTGCTCGATTCGATAGCGGTGTTCAAACTTGAAACGCTGCAGGTAATTATTGATCGTGAATTGCTGCCAGAGGCGAAACTCATTCGCCGTGATCGGCTTGGTGAAATTACCCTCGGCCGTATAGGTCACATATTTACCCAGGCCCAGGAGCAACGAAAAGTTCTTTGTAAATGAATAGGAGAGGCCGCCCTTTACCTCGTAATAATATTGCTCATGGTAGAATGACTGCGCCCGTAACTGTAGTTCATTGAACACGGACCATTTCTTCGAAAGGTTGAGTTTTGTATTGATCACATTCCAGGAGCCGAGATGCGAGGACTGTGAGAGCGACCGGCTTCCTGCCAGGATGAACATAATGAAGAAGGGAATGGCCAGCCATCGACGACAATACTGGAAAGGTTGGGAACGCGCACCCGCATTTTTCCGCGGTGCGGTAGTCGCCGGGGAAAAATTTGTCATGAAGTCAGGATGGCTTTGATCTTATATATCGCGTTCTCCATTGAAATTCTCCAGTTCTTTTGCCACGGCAGTGAGGAAGGTTGCACCGAGGCTTCCATCCACGATCCGGTGGTCATAACTCATCGAAAGATACATCATGTGGCGGATCGCGATGCTGTCACCCTGCGGTGTTTCGAGCACAACCGGCCTCTTCTTTATGGCGCCAACGGCAAGGATAGCCACCTGTGGTTGATTTATGATAGGAGTTCCCATCAGGCTACCGAAAGTACCGACATTGGTGAGTGTGAAGGTTCCTCCCTGCGTATCGTCCGCCATCAGTTTCCCATTGCGTGCCCTGTCGGCAAGATTATTCACCTGCTTCGAAAGCCCGACAAGATTGAGCTGGTCGGCATTCTTAATCACGGGAACGATCAGGTTGCCGCTCGGCAACGCAGTAGCCATTCCGATATTGATGTCTTTCTTGACGATGATCTTATCTCCGTCCAGTGAACTGTTGATAAGCGGGAATCGTTTGATGCACCTGACCAGCGCCTCTATGAACAGCGGCGTAAAAGTGATCTTGGTGTTCTCTCTTTTCTCAAAGTCTTTCTTCACTCTCTCGCGCCACATCACAAGATTGGTGACATCAGCTTCGGTGAAACTGGTTACGTGAGGACTGGTATGTTTGCTCCGGACCATATGCTCGGCAATGAGCTTGCGCATGCGGTCCATTTCGATTATTTCGACATTGCCCGAATAACTACCCGGGGAGGTATTGACCTGTTGTAGTTGCCTGTTCTCGGCAGGGCGCTGAACAGTGGCCGCCTGTACGCCAGAAGAATTACCTGAATCGCCCGTGGTCTTCCCCGTCTTACGATCAGCCAGGTATTGGAGGATATCGCGTTTCGTTACACGTCCCTCGTTACCCGTTCCCTGTATCTTCTCGAGCTCCGTCATGCTCACGCCTTCGCTGGCGGCAATATTGAGTACGAGTGGCGAATAGAATTTTGCAGACGATCCATTTGAACTGGTCCTTGGCTGGAAGGAAGAATTGAAATTGGCGGAAGGCGTCGATTCAACCACGACGGCTTCTTCATGTTCCTGGTGACCCTGACTCTTTTGAGGCGGCGTGGAACTGGCCGGTTGAGTTGGGCCGGATGACATTGCCCCCGACTTTATCCTGGCGATGACGGCGCCGATGGGCACCACATCATTGACGTTATAAAGTATTTCTTCTATTACGCCTTCGGCAATGCTGGGCACCTCGCTATCCACCTTATCGGTCGCAATCTCCAGGACGGTCTCGTCCATTTTCACCGGATCACCGGGTTGCTTGTGCCATTTGAGGATCGTGGCCTCCATTATACTCTCGCCAAGCTTCGGCATTATTAGGTCGACTGTAGGCATAAGTTTGTTTTTAACAGCAATCATTGCCAGGTATTACATAATGTACTTTTCATTATTACACTATTTAATCCTTATGACCGGCCAAAGGTAATGATTTGAAAATAATAGGCGATCAACTGTTAGTCAAAATGAATTTGCGCAGGAAATTCAATGCGGTGGTGGCCGTCATCGCAATATTCCTCGCGCGGTCGAACCGCAGGTTGAGCTGGAGGGTATGGATGACTTTCTTATTTCCAACGGCTATCCACACCGTGCCCACAGGCTTGGCCTCGGTGCCGCCATCGGGTCCCATGATCCCCGAAGTGGCAACCACGTAATCGACATCCAGCTTTTCGAGCGCCCCCCGCACCATTTCCGTGACAGTTTCCTTACTGACTGCGCCATTGGCAACGAGGGTTTCATGATCCACACCAAGTATGTTTTCCTTTATCTCATTTGCATAGCTCACGATACTTCCTTTATAATAGGCCGAGGAGCCGGCAATGCTTGTGATCAGATGTGCGATATAGCCCCCGGTAGAACTCTCCGCCGTGCCCATTGTCTTGCCTGCCGCCTTGAGGATCTTACCGACAACGGTCTGCAGGTCCGCGTCCTCGTTCGTGACAAGAAAATCCTTCACCAGGTTTTGCAATTCCTGGAAATAAGGCTCCAGTTCCGCTGCTATTTTTTGCGGATCGTCGCCCCGCGAGGTAAGCCGGAGCTTCACCGATCCGTAATTGGGTAAGTAAGCGAGTTTGATGTTTGTGGGAAGGGCCGCCTCGAAAGCGGTAAGGAGCTCGGCGATCATGGACTCTCCCTGCCCAACGGTGAACGCAGTGCGATGAACCACGGCCGGCATGCTGAATGCGGAAAGCAGGCGCGGGATCACCTGGTCGGTGATCAATCCTTTCATTTCATGGGGGACACCCGGAAGGGAGATGAATACTCTCTTGCCGTCGTCATTGTTTTCGCCAGGCACATCGAACCACATGCCGGGTGCGGAGCCCCGCGCGTTGTGAAGTACGGTGCATACATCGGGTACTTCGGCTTGTCGAAGATTCCGCTCGAGAATGGGACCGGGTCTGCGGAAGACCACCTCGAAGAGATATTTTACATGATCGAGGACATTCTGATCCACGATCATCTTTCCACCAAAATATTTACAAAGGAGCGGCTTGGTGATATCGTCGGCGGTAGGGCCGAGGCCGCCGGTGATGATGATCACCTGTGATTGCCTGCGCTCTTCGTCCAATGCCTGCCAGATGTCTTCCCACACATCGCCGACCGCTACGCGGCGCCTTACCCATATGCCGATCTTATTCAATTCCTGTGCAATGAAGGCGCTATTGGTGTCGATGGTCTGCCCGATCAGCAATTCATCACCGATCGTTATGATAGATGCGTTGATAGTAGTCAAGGAGAAATGTTTGCGCAAAATTAACCAAATAGCCGATTCGGGAACTGTAGGAAATAGGGGGTTAGGAATAAGGAATAAGGGATGGGAGAATAGGGGATAAGGAATAGGGAATTAGTCTTCATTCGAGGATTCGTCCCGACTTCTTAACACGGTTTTTCTTACCGTCTTACCGGCAAAGAAATGAATTACCGGTAAGGCGATAAGGCGGTAAGGGTTCACGATTATGGAAGATGAATATTTTGTGAATGATCGAATGATTTGAGTCTTGTCCCGTAGGGACATTTCGTTTGTAGCTTGTGCCCTTTAGTAACCGCCGCGTTCCGTAGGAACGCCTCACACCAATTGTCGTTTTCAAGCGTTCCCATGGAACCCCACATCCTTATGTGGCGAAACTTTCATTCCAAGCCTGATCACTGGAAGGTTTCATGAAAGATGAATGATAATTATTTTGAATGATCGAATAATTTGAGTCTTGTCCCGTAAGGACATTTGGTCGGTAGAAAATCGAAAAGGAGATAGCCGCCCGCGTTCCTTCGGAACGCTTGACAAGCTGATCAAAATTAAGGAGAGCCGAAGAAAATCGATGGTCACACCAACGTGCGGTTTACCATCCGCCGACAAATTTTTCCATCGATCCAATGCCCCTATAGGATATGCAGCGTGAACATAAAATGTGTATGTATTTCTTACCGCCTTCCCAGCTAACATTTTTTTTATCAATAAAACACCCAACTCTTTTGAAAAATTAAACATCGGCTATAAATCGGTTACCTTATGCCGATATTTTTTAACTTTCCACGAATAATCGCATAGTATGAAAATTGGGTTCTTCTTTTTAACGATGTTATTCATCGCGAATGCAGGCCTTGGTCAAACAGGAAACGAGAACCTGAAGAAGGCCTTTCAGCAGTTTGAAGACGACATACAGTTGAAGCATGCCCTGGTCTCTCTTTATGTGATCGATGGAAAGACGGGTACGGTGGTGTTCGACAGGAATTCACAAACCGGGATGGCGCCAGCATCTACGCAGAAGGTCATCACCAGCGTCACGGCGCTGGACCTGCTGGGTAAGGAATACCGGTACAGGACGGACTTCATATTGGCGAAGGATCTGCATGCGGGACCATGGTATTTGTTTGTCCACGGCACCGGTGATCCGACCTTTGGCAGTTGGAGATATAGGCAAACCGAGGAGAAGAAGATCATGGATGATATCTATGACAGCCTGGGCGGATTGGCACCTTCCGTCATTTGGATATTAGATAATAAGTTTGGTACGTCAGCCGTTCGCGATGGATATATCTGGCAGGATATGGGCAATTATTATGGTTCCGGTACCTACCAGTTGAACTGGAAGGAGAACCAATATGATATCTCCTTTGAGTCCTATGCCGTAGGGCAGCGTGCCAGGATCACGGGCATAGATATGGATACGGCAGGATATAAGTTCATCAACGAGGTGATATCGGGTGAAGCCGGCTCGGGCGATAATGCCTATGTGTATGCGGCTCCCTATTCAAAAGAAATTTATCTCAGGGGTACTATTCCGCCACTACAGAAATCATTCAAGATCTCCGGCTCGAATCCCGATCCCGTATTGTCTTTCGGGAGAAGCCTGAAAAAATACCTGGAAAGCAGATGGAGGATCTCCCGCTCAAAGACAAATGCGTTTGTCAACCGGCTGAATTCGACTGATGGGGTTCTAACGGGATTGCCGGTCCTGGGTGATGCCGATACGGTCTACACGCATTATTCTCCTTCTCTCGATTCCATTATCTATTGGTTTAACAAGAAGAGCATTAATCTCTATGGCGAGGCCTTGCTCAATACACTGGGCGATGATGGTAAGGGAAAAAAAGGCGCAGGGGTGGAGCGGGTACAGGCGTTCTGGAAACAGAAGGGGCTGGATGAAGAAGAACTGAATATTGTTGATGGCTCGGGCCTTTCGCCAGGCAACCGTGTGACCACACACGCCCAGGTGGAGGTGTTGAAATATGCGAGGTCGAGAGCATGGTATCCATCATTCTATGATGCGTTGCCGGAATATAATGGGATGAAGATGAAGAGTGGGACAATCAATGGCGTGAAAGCATTTTGCGGATACCAGAAGGCAGCCGATGGCCGTGAATACATCTTTTCCTTCCTTGTCAATAATTACTCGGGAACTTCGTCCTCGCTCGTGGGAAAAATGTATAAGGTGCTGGATGCATTGAAATGAAAAGTGCAGGTAAGCCGCCGGTAATGGGGGCTATAAATATTCTCCGAAGGAGTCCGGAGTCCTTCGGACAATATTCCCCAAAGGGGTCCTTTGGACAATACGCAATATTCAATGCTCAAGTTGACCCTCGCGCTGACTGATTAGTCATATCGTGCAGAAATTGCACCGTATGAGATTAGATTTCGATCAGCAGACTGTCCGTTGAGCATTGAATATTGCGTATTGAATATTGAATATTTCTTTTGGCTGCTCAAATAGTATTTAGAATAACCTCAACGGCAGCCCCACCAGGTATGGCACCGCGAAACAGGCCAGCCAGATAACTATTATCATCACTTTCCCCCCAATCGAGATGTCCTGCGTGATCGTTCGCTGCAGAAGATTCTGCATCATCGTCTTTATCTGCTCTTCCTTTTGCGAATAGTGATAAGGAGGAGCCATCTGTACCTCCCTGAAAGCAGCATGATGCTTTATGATCGCGTTACGGATTTGCCAGTACTTCTCATCCGAGATATCCTCATACGAGGTATCCAGGTTGAAACCCTCCGCCTCCACCTTTCTCGTCAGCCTGTCATATCGTACATCGGTGAACATCCGTGACAGCAGGAACGCCGGAAGCAACAGTAGCGCATAGATAGGCCGGCCCGTGCCGTCGAGGGCAAACCAGGTCATGCCGGCTATCGACAGCATCACGAAGATCTTGCCGATCAGCCGGCTGCTATCCAGGAAAAGCCGGTTAAGCAGTTGCCCGCCATCCAGTGGGTACACCGGCAGCAGGTTAAACAGGTTGAGATAGATCAATATCCAGGAAATACGATGAAGCAATACGAGCTTGTCGATATCGGTAGTGAAATAAACAGCCGTGAATTGAAGGAGTATGCCCACAATTATTCCCGGCACAGGCCCTGCCAGCAGGATAATGGAGGACTGCCATTGCGAAACATCCTGCTTCTTTCCCGAAGCATACGCGCCCACCAATGGGATGAAAAAGATGCCGAGGTCAGTGTAATCATAGAATTTCATCGCCAGGAAATGGCCTAGTTCATGAAACACGACCACGCCCGTCAGTACAAGCACAAGCGTCCAGTTCTGGTTGAAGAAATAATAGCCGATCAGGAAATAAAGGGCAAGACTCGTGAGTGACCGCAGCCAAACATTTGCCGTACTCCTGGGCTCTTCCGCCGGGGGCTTCGCAGGATAGATGACCGCCTGTTCTTCAGGGGCTGCGCTTGCGCCAGGGGATAGTTCTATTGGCTCGGGTGTGTTTTCCATTTCAATGATTAAAATAACGTTCCAGGGCGGCATGCAATTGTGCCGGCATAGATGTTCGCTTCATAGTCTCCTTTTCCATGAAATAAAGGATCACCCTCCCGGTGGCCAGCAATTCCTTCTTTTCATTATATACCTCCTGCAGGAATTCGATCTTGTGGTGTACGGGAAGTTCCTTCAATATCACCCGGATCGTCAACAGGTCGTCGTACAATGCCGGGCGAAGATAACGGCATTGTACCTCGATCACCGGCATGATCACGCCCATCTTCTCCATATCGGCGTAGGTCAGACCCAGTTGCCGGATCGACTCTACCCTCGCCACTTCGAAATAGGTAAAAAAGTTCCCGTGATACACAACCCCCATCTGGTCGGTCTCTGCATAACGGACTCTTAACTGCGTATCGTTGCTGAACATGAAATTGAATAATAGTGAAAGTTATTTACCGATGAACCTGTCGAGACTGATCTTTCCCGGCCCCGTGAAGAGCAGGGTAACGAATGCACCCAGGAAAAGGGCTGCCTTGTCACCAACACCGAACGCGTCTCCATGATGAGCAACGAATAAGGCTACCGACATGTTAATGATCAGCGGGATACAGGCAAGTCTTGTGAAAAGTCCCATGATGATGAAGACCGCACAAAAGAACTCCGCGAAGAGCGATAATGCCAGCGAAGTTGGCTGCCCGATGTGAAAAGGATCGATCATCTTGGTGGACATCGATGAGAAATGCATGAGCTTCGAATAACCATGCGGGATCATCAATCCCCCGAAAACAACACGCATAACAAGCGTGGCAAAACTAATTCCATTGTCAGAATACTTGATGCTGAAAAGTTTTTTCATCTGGTGTTGATAGTTGAGGCGCGAAAATACAGAAAGAAATGCTAACGCTCATGTAGCTGCAGATTCGATTGAAATGTTAAACATTATATATAAAGTGACTTATCCACACCTGTTTGGAATGATGTTTGGCCGTACTTGAAATAATTTGAATATTCGCGACGTTTATCCCCCAACGGTTAAAGGACACCTTTCATGAAGCAAACATTTTTACTGGCAATTGCGACGGTAACAGGCACTGCTGTATTCGCTCAGCAAACAGCGTACTATACCGATCCGGATACGAAGTTCAAAGAAGCGAAGGAGTATTTTCAAAAGGAGCAATACAGCCTTGCTTATCCATTACTCAAGGAGTTGCAGCAATCGCTCAGGGAAACGGATAAGGTAAACCATTCCGTTACTGCCCAGGAGATCGGCTATTATACTACCGCCTGTGCGCTTAAACAGGATGAGGGCAGGGCCGAGGAAGAAGCCATCGATTACATCGACCTTGAGAAGAATACCGCCCGCGTAGAGATGATGAACTTCCAGCTCGGGGAGTTTTATTTCCGTCACCGGGATTTTCACAAGGCAGTTGAGCGTTACGAACAGGCCAATATCGCCAACCTCAGCAATAAGGACATCGCCCTTATGAAGTTTCACCAGGGATATGGGTATTTCACCTTACAGCAATTTGCAAAGGCCAAGCCTCTTTTCAATACCATCCGCTCGATGAAGGACGATCCCAATTATCTCGATGCGAATTACTATTATGGCTTCCTTTCCTTCCGCGACAAACAATACAGCGAAGCGCTGGAGAGTTTCAAACTTGTCGAGAACGAAAAGGCCTATGCCACCGTCGTTCCCTATTACATCGCCCAGATCTATTATATCCAGGGCCGCAAGGAAGAGGCGCTGAGCTATGCAGAGGCCAAGATCAAAACAGGACAATCACAATACTACGATCTCGAGTTGAAGCAAATGGTGGGACATGCTTATTTCGAAAGGAAGGAATACCCCAAGTCGCTGCCTTATCTTGAAGACTATGTAAAACGCGCACCGAAGGTCCGTCGTGAAGACCTCTACGAACTCTCTTATTCATATTACCAGGCCGGGCAATTTCCCAAGGCCATCGAAGGATTCAAACAGCTCAGCGGCAAGGAAGATTCCCTTAGCCAAAGCGCCATGTACCTTCTCGGTGATGCCTATCTCAAGACGGGTCAGAAAAGTAATGCCCGCAATGCCTTTCTCTTCTGCGCTTCCAATAGCAGCGATCGTAAACAACAGGAGATCTCCAAATTTCAATATGCCAAACTTTCCTACGAGTTAGGATACCAGGACGAGGCGCTAAACGGTCTGAGATCATTTCTTACCGATTACCCCAATTCTACCTATGACACCGAGGCGAAGGATCTCCTCGTAGGTGTGCTGACGAATACCAACAACTATCGTGAAGCCCTGTCATTGCTCGATGGAATGAATAATCCCACGCCAAATGCAAAGCGCCTCTACCCACGGATACTTTATGGAAGAGCTACCGAACTCATCAACGACGGGCGGCTGTCGGAAGCCGATGCACTCCTCGACAAGGCGCTGAAGGATCCAAATAATGGAAGCGTACTTGCGCTGGTCAATTTCTGGAAAGGAGAGATCGCCTACCAGAATAACGACCTGGATAACGCCATCAGGTACTACAATGCCTATATGAGCAACGGTGCTCCATCGGGCGGCGAGGCTACCAGCAACAATGCAAAGTATAATCTGGGCTATTGCTACCTGGGCAAGGAGAACTATCCCGTAGCACAAGGCTTCTTCGAGGCATTGGTAAAGACGCCGGCCTTGAATACAGACGAGCTTTCCCAGGACGCCTACCTGCGAGCCGCCGATTGCTATTTCATGCAAAAGAATTATACCAAGTCAAAATCGATGTATGATAATGTGATCCGCCTGTCCTGGCCAGATGAGGCGTATGCCACCTTCCAGTCGGCGATGATAACCGGTATACGGAGCTCGAAGGAAAAGATCTCGTTGCTGGGCACCATGACAAGGAAATTCCCCACGTCCAACCTCGTCACTGACGCCAACATGGAGATCGCCAACACCTATATGTCGGACGAAAAATTCACCGAGGCCATTCCTTTTCTCAACAATGTCATCAAGAGCTCGGGCAATGCAAGCTTTAAGCCGCAGGCATATCTCAAATTGGGTACGGCCTACTACAACCTGAATAATAATGCAGGGGCACTTCAGCAATACAAGACGCTTATCGACCAATACCCCAATTCGCAGGAAGCCTCCGACGCCCTCGACAATGTAAAGGCCATCTATGTCGCCGATGCCAAGCCCGACGAATATGCCAATTTCATGCGCCAGGCCGGGAAGCCGATCAGCATCAATGCCGAGGATTCACTTACCTACGCCGCCGCGGAAGTGCAGATGACGAATGGAAATAACAGCGCGGCCCTCACTTCATTCAACAACTATCTTCAAAAATTCCCTACCGGCGCCTATGCCATCGATGCTTCGTTCTACAAGGGAGAAATATACAATGGAAAGAAGGACTGGAAGAATGCGCTCTCCGGGTACGAACCGGTAGCGGCCAATGCCCCGAACAAGTATGCCGAGCGGGCCATCCTTGCAGCCGCACGCATCAATTTCTTCGAACTGAAGGACTATCCCAAAGCCGAGACCTATTACACGCAGCTTGGACAGGAAGCCTCCAGCCAGGAGAATAAGATGGAGGCGATGAGAGGACTCCTCCGCAGCCAATATCAATTACAAAAATGGACGGAAGCCGTTGCGAATGCAAAGGACCTCGCCGCCGCAAAGGGAAGCAGTAGCGACGATAAGGCCCTCGCGAATATGGCTATCGCCAAGTCGTACGAGGTCAACAAGCAATATGATCTCGCCCTCGCCAACTTCAAGACCGTAGTTCAGCTGAACAAAGCGGCGCTGGCCGCCGAAGCCCGCTACGAGATCGCCGTCTGCTGGTTTGAGCTGAATAAGACCGGCGATGCGGAAAAGGCAGCCTTTGAAACGATCAACAAATCCGGGTCGTATGATTTCTGGGTCACGAAGTCGTATATACTCCTTGGTGACATCTATTTCAAACAAAAGGATTACTTCAATGCGAAAGCTACTTTCCAAAGCGTGGTAGACAACACCATCGATCCAACATTGAAGGCGGAAGCCCAGACGAAGCTTACCCAGGTACTGAACGAAGAAGGTCAGAATAGCAAAATAGGCGGTTAAATCATTGGCAGTTGACAAGCATAGCTTATAAAAGTATAAGATGAAACAGGTAAATAAATTTATTGGAGTATTGATCGTCGCGTCGCTGTCGGGGCTGACCGTGTCCGCTCAAAGAGATACGACGAAGGCCGTGGATATTCAATCTACCTTTCGCCCCGTCCTGCGTGAAGCGGCCAAGATCAACTTTAATGCTACCCCACCGTCCGCAGATACCAGCAAGCCCCGGTTGCAGTACGATATTCCGAATCCTAATTTATTGTTTGCCTATCAACCCGGATCCCTGAAACCGCTGGCCTTACAAATAGACACTGCGGGCAGGTTCGCCAACAGCAGCTATATTAAAGTAGGATTTGGTAGCCTTAAGACACCCTATGTACAGGCAGGATTTTCCTTCGGCGATGGTAATACTGCGGGCGGTAATATCTACGCCAAACATGTGTCCTCGCAGGGCAAGAGAGACTTCCAGGATTTCACCAGCACAGAGGTCAAACTAAGTGGATTCTATAAAACGGCAAAGGCCATGGAGATCGATGCCAGTCTTGGAATGAAGCAGGATCGAACCTATAAATATGGATACCTGCCCGAATCGCTTTCTTTTCCTAACGATTCACTCCGCCAACGCTTCCAGACCTTCTCCGCGCGCGTTAATGCACACAATATAAATTCCACGGCATTCGGGCTCAACTACTCGCCCGTGTTGAAGATCGATGTCTTCAGCGACTACCTGAAGAACAATGAAAGCAATACCGTTCTCGATATACCGGTGGAGAAGACAGTCGGGCAGGACTTCGCCGTAAACCTCGGTGTCACCTTCGATCTCACCCGCCTGTCGCCAAAGGACAAAACGGCTTTCAATAACACCATCTGGTATATCTCGCCTTCCGTAACCTATAAGACCTCAAGATTGAAATTGCAGGGTGGCATCAGGCCGTCCTGGGATAACAGCACGTTCAAGATGTTCCCTAACATCCTGGCGGAAGTGGGAACATCCGATCAGCGCTTCACCTTCCAGGCGGGCTGGACCGGCTATATCCGGAAAACGACGTACCAGTACCTCGCATCGCAGAATCCATGGCTCTGGGCTCCTTCCGCCCTGCAGAATACCTGGATAGAAGAACGCTTCGGAGGCTTCAAGGGCGCGGTGGGGGATCATTTTACCTATAGTGCAAAAGTGGCCTTTAATAAGCTCAATAACCAACCCCTGTTCATCAACGATACATCGGCGGCAGGAGATGGCAAGTCTTTCCAGGTGGTGAATGCAAGGCAGATCAACGTGCTGAACCTCGGCGGCGAATTGGGATATACGGTCGAAGAGAAATTCTCCGTGATCACCAGTCTTAACTTCAACCAGTATACCGGTATCGAAGGGCAACAAAAGGCCTGGGGACTGTTGCCGCTTGAACTGAATACGGCACTGCGCCTGCAGGTGATAAAAGATCTGTGGCTCAAAGGCGATCTCTTCGCATGGAGCGGCCCCCGTTACCTGCGTAAGGATGGTACGGATGGAAAACTAAAAGGCGCATTCGATCTCAATGCGGGCCTCGAATTCAAGATCACGAAGAACCTGAATCTCTGGACGCAGTTCAATAATATCCTCAACAAAGAATACTACCGGTGGAACCAATATCCGGTATATGGCTTTAATTTTGTCGGCGGCATCATATTTTCGTTCGATCAAAAGAACTAATCATGTACGGAGAATTGTATCAGTATCTGGTCCTGCATAAGCAACTCAATGTCCCCGGTGTAGGCACCTTCCAGCTCGAGCGTAAAGCGGCTGACCTCGATTTCGTGAATAAACTGGTCAATCCTCCTTCCCATACCATCTCTCTCCATCATGGAATGGCCACACCGCAGAAGCGTTTATTCACCTGGCTTTCGTCTGCGCTGGGGATATCGGAACGGGATGCCGTGATCCGCTTCAATGACTTTGCATTCGACCTGAAGGACCAGGTGCAATCCGGCCGGAAACTCGAATGGAAAGGCATCGGCACGCTCAGTAAGGGCCTCGCGGGTGAAATAAGATTCGAGCCGGTACTCAGGGATCAGCCGGAAGGAATGCCTGTGCCCGCAATAAAAGTATTACGTGAACATGCAGAACATAAGGTAAGAGTAGGAGAGGATGAGAAGACCTCGAGCGAAATGATCGAGCTCCTCCATGTCACGGAAAAGAAAAGATCCTATCGCCGCATCGCGGTGTGGATTGTGGCCATTCTCGCCATTCTCTTTATCGTATTTTATTTTTCCATCAATGGATGGAATACAGCCGCCACAGCCAATCATCAAAAAGTAGCTCCCCAGGAGACGGCCGACAGCCATAAAGTTCTCCAATAGAATCCCCTTTTTCTTGCCATTTTGAATTTACTTTGCGGCCTGCCCGTTCAGGCATACTATGGATAAACGTATTCACTATACTCAATGTCCCGTCTGTGGATCAGCCTCCATAAAAGAGGTCTTCGGCGTGAAGGACTTCACGGTCAGCAGCGAAGTATTCAATGTGGTTGAATGTACGAACTGCACCCTTCGGTTTACACAGGATGTACCTGACACGGATACGATAGCTCCATACTATAGATCCGAGGACTATATTTCCCACACCAACACCAGGAAGGGACTCATCAATGGCCTCTATCATGCGGTACGCAAGAGGACGATCGTTCAAAAGAGAAAATTGATCGCGAAGGTCACCGGTCTTGGCCGGGGCAGGCTGCTGGATGTTGGAAGCGGCGTTGGCCTGTTCGTAAGCGAGATGATCGAACACGGCTGGGAAGCAAAAGGATTGGAGCCGGACGCCGCCGCAAGGGCGGTTGCCAAACAACAGTACGGCATCACGCTGGATGATATGACTGAATTCAGCCAGTTGCCCAAGGCTTACTTCAATGCCATCACGCTCTGGCATGTCCTGGAACATGTACATGATCTCCATTCCTATATCAGCCAGTTGAAGAATTCGCTCACTTCCACCGGCCGCCTGATAGTCGCGGTGCCGAATTATACGTCGTATGATGCTCAGACATATGGAGCTGCATGGGCGGCATACGATACGCCCCGGCATCTATATCATTTCTCCCCCGCGTCGATGGTGGAGTTGATGAAGAGAAACGGCTTGCAGGTGCAGCAGTACCGGCCGATGTGGTATGACAGCTTCTATGTCTCCCTGCTTAGCAGTAAGTACAAGAATGGAAAGATCAACTGGGTGAGCGCGGTCTTTAATGGTCTTGTGTCGAATATCAAGGCAATAGGCGATCCTCGGAAATGCAGTTCCGTGATCTATATCGTCAGTAAGTAAATCCCTTATTTCCCCAATTGAAGTTCATACAGCTCAGGCCATTTCTTTCCCGTCACATAGATTTTTTTGGAAGCCGTATCGTAAGCAATACCATTGGGAACATCCGCTTGCGGGTCGATATTCCTGATGCGGTCCCAGGCATGAGTAAGATCGATCTTACCTACGACCATTCCTGTAGCCGGATCGATCTTCAATATATAAGGAGCCTGCCATTGATTGGCATAGATATAACCGTCAATGAATTCAAGCTCATTCAGGTTAAACGCCAGGCTGCCAGCTTCCGTCACCTGTGACTTACGCAAGAACTCGAAAGAGGGATTGTAATAGTAAAGATCACTGCTTCCATCACTCACGATCAGGTTCTTCCCATCGGTCGTAAGACCCCAGCCTTCCGTTTTGATGGTGAACTCTTTTATCTTTTTGAAATCCTTTAGTGAATAGGAGAATACCTTGTTCTCCCTCCAGGTGAGCTGGTAAACGGTATCGTGAAGTATAGTGATCCCCTCGCCGAAGAAGGTAGTGTCGAGCGAGACCTGTCTTTCGATCTTTCCGGTCGGCAGATCCACCTTCAACAAGTGGGAATGCCCATATTCTCCCGTTCCTTCATAGAGCGCCCCATTGTAGAAGACCAGCCCCTGGGTGAATGAAGAAGTGTCGTGCAAGAAGGTCCTGATGATCGAACTTCCAATGATCTTTGTCGGAGTCGCCCCCGAACCGGACTCCCCATTGCCCGCTCCGTCCTTGCCCACCTTGCCCTTGCTGTCGGTTCCGTTATTACAAGCTGCAATAAATAAGGCGATGCCAATGGGTAACAATCCCTTGAGTGTCGGTTTCTTCATTCGGTGATGACTTTTCACAAAAATAAGCAGAAAAATTTCTGTGGGATGAAACCGTTGCCCATCCGGGATCATAGCTGTAATCGGAAAACTACGTGAGATTTTTTTTAGTTGGCATAATTTTTTAATGATATATTTGAATCACTGTTCTGGGTTCCCCATATCTACCCTGCGAAATCATATCCGTAGAATACCTCATTTTCTAATTCCTTTGTTTTTCCGCTGTTTCCAATTTCACGTGAATACCCGTGTCGACCATTTATTGTTTAGCCTCAATCAACAGCAGCTAAAACATGCGGATATTCTGTCTCGGATTTATTTTACTCACCATTCTTCACAGCCAACTCGCTGCGCAGAGGGCTTGCTCCGCCTCCGGTTACGAGGAAGCTCAATATGGGATGTCGCCGAACCTTAAGAATGAAATGAACAAGGTCGAGGATTTCATCCGGGCGCAACTCGCCTCTAATTCCAGCAATGTTGCCGCCAGGGGAAATGGTGAATTGCTCGTCAAGATCCCTGTGGTCGTACACATCCTCTACAATCAGTCTTCGGAAAATATAAGCAACGAAAAAATTGCCAGTCAGATCCAGGCATTGAATCAATGCTATCGCCGCGACAATGCCGATTCTATAAATACGCCCGCGAGGTTCAAGTCAATTGCCGCGGATTGCGAAATAGAATTTGCCCTTGCCATTTCAGATCCCAGGAAACGGTCGACGACGGGAATCATTCGGAAATACACGCCGGTAACAAGCTGGACCACGGATGATAAAATGAAGTTCTCTGCTGAAGGTGGAGATGATGCCTGGGATGCCAAGAGTTTTCTCAATATCTGGGTCTGTAATCTCGGTCGCACTGCCGGCTACTCAAGTTTACCGGGAGGACCGGCAGAGAAAGACGGGGTCGTCATCGGGTATAATTATTTCGGCGTCGGCACCACGTCAGGATATGAATTGGGTAAGACGGCCGTACATGAAGCGGGTCATTGGCTCGGACTCAAGCATACCTGGGGCGATGAGTATTGCGGCGACGATCTCGTTGGCGATACACCCAAACAGAGCAATTTCACCACCGGTTGTCCATCGGGGATCAGGTTGTCCTGTGACCGTGACCCTTACGGTGATATGTATATGAACTATATGGACCTTACCAACGATGGTTGCATCAATCTCTTCACCGAAGGGCAGAAGGCAAGAATGCAGGCATTGTTCGCCCCCGGCGGCTCCCGGAATAGCCTGCTTTTTTCATCGGGATTGAATAAGCCAACGATAAGCGAGATCCCGCTGCCTGGCGACGATCTTCCAACCTGGTTCCATCCGCAGTTGTATCCCAATCCCGCCTCGGGGCAAATGACACTCGATCTGTCATATGATATACGATGGATCGGAAAGAATGTACTCATAACGAATGGACAGGGGCAGGTGGTAATGCAACTGGTGATCGATTCGAAATCGCAACGCATCGATGTGAGTAAACTAGCCCCCGGCATTTACTTCCTCTCGGGAAAGAAAGAGGGTGGGGCGGTGATCAGGGAGAAATTCATAAAATTATAAAAGCAAATTTGACAATTTGGTAATTTGATAATGTGCCAATTGAGCGTGCTCCGATTAGTAAAGGTTTACTGATTAGGATCATTAGACAATTAGCAAATTAGTCAATATGCCAATGTGCAAATTTGGCGTGCTCCGATAAGAAATGACTTTATTGATTAGGATCATTGGCACCTGGGTCAATTAGCAAATTAGTCAATATGCCAATGTGCAAATTTGGCGTGCTCCGATAAGAGATGACTTTACTGATTAGGATCATTGGCATATTCGACTGTAGGACATCTGCACGGCCGCTACCTTTGGCCAGTGGAGCAATATGGTAGAAAAAACATTTTTCTGTCACATTCCGGATTAATATAAACGACCCTTGCCCCAGAGGGGCAACATGTCAACCTGCTGGTTGATCAAAAATATATCTTATCATCAATGCCATGCCCGATAACAATTCGATATATTTTTCCCTGAATATTTTTTAACATGTTGCCCCGCTGGGGCAATAATCCCGAGGGGTGTGGGTGTGCTACAAACATATTGCCCCTCTGGGGCAAGGTCGCGTGCTCGGACGAGAAATGACCTTACTGATTAGGATCATTGGCACATTGACTAATTATCAAATTATTTAGACAAACTGCTCTAAGAGTTCAATTCTCTTCTCAATCGGAGGATGTGTTGCAAAGATATTATCCCATGAAGCGGATTTGTGCGCGGATGGTTTCGGATTGTCGATGAATAATTGCGCGACGTCGCGGTTCTCGACCGCCTCGATGAGTGGATCGCCGGAGATCTTGCGCAATGCTGCAGCCAGTGCGTATGGTTTCTTCGTGATCTCCGCCGCGCCCGCATCGGCCAGGTATTCCCTCTTACGACTGATCCCGAAACGCAGCAGAATGGAAATGAGATAGCATACTGCTGTGATGGCAATTGCTATCAGGATGATGGCGCCGGTACCCTTGCTATCCTTGCCGGACTTACGGCCACCGAAACGGAGACTGCGGAAGGCGAGTTCAGCCAGGAAGGAGAAGATACCTACGAATATGATGGAGATGATAAGCAGGCGAACATCCCGGTTCTTTATATGTGTCAACTCATGAGCCATTACCCCCTCGAGTTCCTCATCCGTCAATTTATTGATGATGCCCGTCGAAAGCGAAATGGAATAAGACCCTTCACTGATCCCACTTGCAAAAGCATTCAGCGAATCATCATTGATGATATAAAGCTTCGGCATTTTCATTCCCTGGGAGATGCATAGATTCTCCAGTAAATTATACACCCGTTTGTTCTCTGTTCTTTCCAATTGCTTGGAACCCGTTGCAAGGCGTATGAAAGTAGAATGACCCGCCCAGGCAATCAGGAACCAGATGCCTACACCTGCCAGGACAAAGGGCATGACTTGCAGGAAATAAATATTGCTCTGATTTACGTCACGATCCCCGGCAAAGAAGAAAAAGGCATAGAACATTGCCAGTAACAAAGCCGGGAATGCGATGAGTAGAAGAATGGAATTAAAATTGTTTCGCTGTATCTGCTTTGTTAAACCAACGTATTGCATCAGTGGATAGTTAAGTTGAAGATTGAGGGTGTTCTGCCTTCAACTTAAAAACTCACCTTGGGTGGTTCTTCCATCTGGCGGCGGTTATCTTCACCGAGATCGAAGAATACCTCTCTCTTGAAACCGAAGTTCTTCGCTATTAGAGTTCCCGGGAAAGATTCTACGGAATTATTGTATTCGGTGGTAGCGCCGTTGAAGAATCTTCTTGCCGCAGCCAATTTATTTTCGATATCACTGAGTTCTTCCTGTAGTTGGAGGAAGTTCTGGTTCGCCTTCAGATCAGGATAGGCCTCTACCGATACCTTCAACCCCTGCAAGGCGGATGTGAGTTGTTGCTCCGCACCGATCTTGTCATCGATGGTTTTCGCGTTGATGGCTACGGACCGCGCCTCCGTCACCTTCAATAGCAATTCCCTCTCGTGTGTGGCATATCCTTTTACGGTCTCTACCAGCTGCGGAACGAGATCATGCCGCTGACGCAATTGGACATCGATATCGGCGAACGCATTCTGGCGGCGGTTGCGCAATTTCACTAATCCATTGTAAAGACTGATCACCCAGAGAACGATGACGAAGATGATCACAACGATAATAATGAGGGCCATGAGCTGGAGTTTAGTTTGTATTGAAATTAAACTATTTCCAGCAAAGGATTTCCGGTAAAAACTTCATACCATATCGCGGCAACGCAACGGCCTTCTTTACAGGACGACCGCTGCGTTGCTGCACTATGATGTACTACTACCGGAGTACCTTATTAAAAAAAGTCTTCATTTCCGCCCAGGAAGACGAATCCGCCGCGGCGTTATAGGCAATAGGGAGTGAAAATTTCTTCCCGAGAGCCGTTGCATCGGGATTGGTGAAGGCATGCATGGCTCCTTCGTACGTCTTGAAAGTATACTGGATGCCAGCATTGTCCATATCCTTCTTGAATTTCTCTACTTCAGCCGGCTTCACGAACTGGTCCGCACCGCCCTGGCAGATCAACATCTGCGCCTTCAGCTTGTTCTTGTCAACCGGTACACCCACCAGGTTACCGTGAAAACTCACCACACCCTTCAGGTCTTCTCCCAATCTCGCCATATTCAAGACCATGCCTCCGCCGAAGCAATAACCTATGGCGGCGATCTTCGTCGTATCCACCTGGGCATATGTCTTGAGTTTCGCAAGGGCTGCATCGAATCTCGATTTGGCAAGCTGTGGATTGGTATAAAACGGCATTGCCCATTTCCCCGCCGTGTCAGGATTGTCGGCCACCTTTCCACTACCATACATATCCACGGTAAAGGCGACAAAACCCAGTTTGGCCACCTCGATCGCCATCTTCTTTGGGAAGTCCGTCATACCCCACCATTCCGGGACAACCAGTACGGCCGGTCTCCTGGTATCGCTATTCTCGTCATATGCCACGAATCCCGAGAGAGCGATACTAGCGTTCCCATAGGAAACGCTTTCACTCTTTATGCTGGGTGCCTTGGCTTCGGCAACAGGTTTTTCTTCCGCAGGTTTAGTCTCATTGTTATTGCAGGACATGCCGGTCATGCATAAAGCAAGTGCACCTGCATAGTGAAAGGCTTTCAGTTTCATTTTCATACTTTTTCAGGAAATTAAATAATGATGTAAAGTTCTGGAAAAACAGCAGCAAGCGCCGCATATTTTTTTGCGGCCCCTCCAACGAATAAAAAAACGGCAACCATAATGGAATGGTTGCCGCTCCTGATTGAAAAATTATACGAAAGGCTATTGCACGATGAGAGCCTGGCTCAGTGTTTCGTCCCGTCCTTGCCACACCAGGCGGTAAAATCCTTTAGCAAGGGTGTTGACGGCGAGTGATGTTTGCGTGGTGTTGCTGTTCAACATCACCCGTTTCAAGAGTGTTCCACCGGATGAGAAGATCATCAGTGAGCCATCCTGGCTGGCCGGGTAAGACACCTGTATCTTATCGCTGGCAGGATTGGGATAGAGCAGGAGCGATAGAGTGCCGGAGGCTTTATTGTATTGTACCTGGATGGTCTTGCTATAAGTGAAATGACCATCATTGTCGACCATTTTCAGGCGGTAGTAGGTAGTGCCGTTTTGAAGTGATTTGTCCAGGCTGGAATAATAGACAGTGGTCGTGCTGTTGCCCATGGCCCTGATAGTATCGATGCCCGAGAAAACAAGGTTGTCGCGGCTCTTCTCCAACACAAAGTGTTTCGTGTCGGCTTCCGATTGCGTGTTCCAGTTAAGTTTTGCGGCGCCATTGATCACCTGGCCGGTAAGATCACCAAGCGTGAGGGGAAGTATAGATGCTACGGTGAAGCTTCTTTGGTTATAGGCTACGAAGGCGACATCGCTGTTACCGGAAAGATTTATCTTGAACTTACTAACTGACTGATAGTTTGCGAGGGTAATTCCCAGGTCACTGAGATCCGCGGCCCACAATCTCATTGGTCGATCGGTATTGGTAAATCCCGCCGTCAGGATCATCGGATTACTGACGCTCTCATAGAAGTCGGCCGTCCAGTTTGCTACCGGTGGTATATTAGTGAACTCGACATCCTTTGATACTCCAACGATAGTTCCGTTCGCATTGACAAATGAATACCTGTCGAATGAATTACTTGGATCGGCAACCTGGGTAACAAGAATGTCGGGAATACCATCGCCGATATTCTCGGGACGGATATTGGTCACGGCAAAAGTGAGAGAACCGACCGGGAGATTGGCAATACAGGTTCCGATATTCAAACCTTTTACGCCATCTGTAAGATATGTTTCTATATCCCTGTAAGGAGCGGGGTTGCTGGCGCCGTTATGAACACCATCATACATTTCTCCGAGCCCGACCTTGGTATTGGCGACGATAGCACCTGAAATATTGTCGACAGGCAGCGACCAGAAATCGCCTGCAATGAAACTCTCACCATGACTTCTCAGTGCAGCATCGTTAACACCGGTAGAGTATTGAGTATTGTTATAGGTAAAGGCAAGAAGATTATGACTATTTACAGGCTTCACGGGATTCATTACTGAAACCGATGTCTTCCAGTATGAATTGTAGTCGGTGATAATCCCCGATACGGCTTGCTGCCCGAAGCAGGAAGAAGAAAGGCAGAATATGAAGGAAAAGAGAAAGGCGATCATTGAGCCAGAGCCTCGGCCAGTCGCATATTTTAAGGCAGGAAATGCCTTGGGTTCACACAGTTTCATTTTGGGTACGGTTTTGTTTCTAACAGGTATCGGATCGATGGTGCAAAGATAATTTACTTCGTGATTTTTCACAAGCTTCCATCAGAGATTTACGTAAGAAAAAAAGGCTTTTGAACGGATTGATTTTTCAATCGCGTGACGGTAAGATCGTTATGTATTAATTGTATGGGACAAATACGATGGTGCAACTTCGTTTCTCTGTATCATTTCGGTGAATGATGCGAACGAAATGTGCGAGTTAGAGAATCTTGATGACCGGACGGCTCTTCAATATTGGGAGTTTGTAGCTGGTCTGGCAAGGCATATTGCAGGGGCGGGAATTATTTTGTACCTGTCTTAATGGTACTACGCCGGCATTGGTGTTCTCTACGGCGCTAGTTGGTGTTCAAACGAAAGACTACGCCTTTGTTGGTGTATTTACGCCGTTGTTGGTGTTCAAACGAAGAGCTTTTCAATGATAGTACAGCACACCAACAACCAAAGGCAGGACACTCGCGATCCTTTTCGAGAAAGTGAAATTCTTTAATTCGGGTTGTTGGTGTACTTACGCCGTTGTTGGTGTTCAAATGAAAAGCTTTTCAATAATAGTGCGGCACACCAACAACCAAACGCAGGAGACTCGCGATCTTTTTCGAGAAAGTAGAATTCTTTAGTCCGGGTTGTTGGTGTACTGAACTCATCCGTGGCGTCTTGGGTTTGAACACCAACAACGGCGTAAACGGCGTACACCCGCGATCCTTTTCGAAAAAGTGGATTCTTTAATTCGGGTTGTTGGTGTACTGAACTCATCCGTGGGGTCTTGGGTTTGAACCCAACAACGGCGTAAGTGGCGTCTTGGATTTGAACACCAACGGCGTAATGGAATTTGCTGAAAGGATCGGGATTACCGGCCGACACATTCTGTAAAATGATTTGAAATTTCGAAAGTATATTTAAAGCTAATCTAAATGACTATGACTGGAAAGTTGCCGGTACTGATTCTGCTCATCCTCTCGCTGGATGCCTGCGGCCAATCGGATCAACGAATGGACTTCGAGAAATACAATCCACCCTCCACGCTCGCGGTTGCCGAGCACCATCCCGTGAGATCGAAGTTCCCGTTCATCGATGTCCACAATCACCAGTTCTCGATGCCGGATATGGATCTCGGCACGCTGGTGAAGGACATGGACGCCATGAACATGAAGGTGATGATAAACCTGAGCGGCGAGAGCGGGGACCGGATCAAAAGATCGGTCGCCAATATCAAGGATCACTACCCGAAGCGGTTCATCGTCTTTGCGAATATCGACTTCAGGAATGTGGGCGAGAATGGTTGGGCCGAGAAGGCCGCTAATCAACTCGAGCAGGATGTCAAGAACGGCGCCAACGGACTGAAGATCTACAAGAGCCTCGGTTTCTCCGTCTTGGATACGAAAGGAAAGCGGGTGACCGTCGACGATCCGCGTCTCGACCCGATATGGAAGAAAGCCGGAGAGTTGAAGATCCCCGTGATCATTCATACGGGCGATCCGAAATCATTCTGGGATCCAATGGATGAGAACAATGAACGGTGGCTGGAACTGAAGACGCATCCCGAGAGGAAGAGGAGTAGCACCAATCCTGCTCCCTGGGATACACTGATGGCGGAACAACACCGTTTGTTCAGGAAACATCCGGGCACCACCTTCATTGCGGCCCACTTCGGATGGTATCCCAATAACCTGGAAAAGTTGGGAACATTGCTGGACGAAATGCCGAATGTAGTGGTAGAATTCGGCGCGGTGATAGCGGAATTGGGGCGGCAACCGCGCATGGCAAAGAAATTCTTTACCAAATACCAGGATCGCATCATGTTTGGAAAGGATAGCTGGGTACCGTCCGAGTACGCCACTTACTTCAGGGTGCTCGAGACCGAGGATGAATATTTTCCCTACCATAAAAAATATCATGCCTTCTGGGCAATGTATGGAATGGGATTGCCGGATGATATCCTGAAGAAAGTATATTATAAGAATGCGCTAAGGATCATTCCGGGAATTGACAAGAGCCAGTTCCCCGAATGAATTACGCCGTTGCTGGCGGTTCGCTTACGTCGTTGGTGTTCGAACCCAGGATGCTACTACGCCGTTGTTGGTGTTCAAACCCAGGACGCTACGAATGAGTTCGGCACACCAACAACTCTGATTTAAGAATTCCTGTTTGCGAAAAGGGATCGCGAGTTCCCTTCGTTCAGTTGTTGGTGTGCCGCACTAATATTGAAAAGCCATTCTATTTGAACACGACCAACGGCGTAGGCGTACACCCTGACATTATTTCTGCACCACTATCTTCTCTACCTGCACGATCTTGCCCTTCAGATCCACGATCTTAACCAGGTACATGCCACTCGCCAGTCCACTTACAGAAAGTTTTGTCGCAACATTTGTCAACAGTTGTTTTCTCAGGATCTTTCCATTCAGATCCACTAATTCTGCCTGCAGCCCCTGCACCAATTTGTAGTTATAGATCACCGTGAATACGCTCGCGGGATTTGGATATACCTCGAACTCGCCGGTCTTCACTTCCTGCGTATCCATCGTTTTCGTCATCAGTTGGCTGACCGTTCTGGCGCCCGATGGCAGTTGGTAGGTGAATTCGAGAATGCTTCCCGGGTTGGGTGGCGTTCCCGTCACATTTCCCGTAGGTCCCGATGTAGAGCCGCTCGAATCGCAGGCGATGTAGATCTTCAATCCATCAGGACTTACAACCACATCCCTGAATCTTCCCTTACCGCGGAAGTAATGGATGGTATCGGATATTATACTCAATCCATCATTGCTTAGCTTCAGTCGCGTGAGTGTGCTATTCTTCAATTGTGCTACCAGCAATGAATTCTGCCAGCCGGGGATGGCATTGCTGCTATAGAAATCGGTACCCGAGGGGCCGGTCGATGGCCAGGTCAGGTTATCGGTTCCCTCTGCCGGTGGATTCGCTGCGGGGAACAGTGACCGTATCGGTTCCTTTGCATTCAGGGTTATACAATTATTCTGTTCGCTCACCACAGCGAAGGTTCCTATCGTTCTTCCATTGTAATTACCATCGCAGAATCCTGCTACCTGCGGCCATCCATAATTGCGCCCGGTCTCGATGATATTTATTTCGTCGTCACTATAGGGGCCATGTTCACTGCTATAGAGGATCGATGCTCCATTCACATTGCCCCATACCAATCCCTGTGGATTGCGATGGCCGAATGTATAGACCGGCGTCTTCTGCCCGGCATTGGTGAAAGGATTATCGGTCGGTATCCATGATCCTGCTACGGCCTCCGTATTCAATCTTAATATTTTTCCTTCGAGCACATTCAGGTTCTGCGCATTTTCCGTCCTGTTGAGGTTGTCGAACTGACCCGCGCCCATATCGCCTACACTATAGTATAATTTCTGATCGGGACCTATTGCTATCCTCGCGGAGTTGTGATCGTTACTTCCTGGAATATTCTCCAGGATGGTCACCGGCTGTGTCATTGTCTTCGTGGTAAAGTCGTATGTATACCGTTCTATTCTCGTCTTCCGCACTGTAGCGCTTGTTGATTGATAGGTATAGGAAATATATACGAATGGTTTTCCCGTTAAGAATTGCGGATGAAGCGCGAGGCCCATCAGTCCATCCTGCCCGCCGACCAATACCATCTTCGAACCAAGAGTGAGGACGACCGTCTTTACGCCGGAAGCCGGATTCACATAACTCACCTTCCCGGCAAAACGTTCGGTGTACCAGAGATTGTTGTCTGGTCCATACACGAGGTCGTGCGGCATTCGCTGATTGGCAATGACGGTCCGTTGCGTGAATGTTTCGAAACCTGGATTTGGCAATAAGGTAGTGGCACTGTATGCCGAGCTAGCGGCGCTTGCATTTCCCGCTGCATCCTTTGCGATCACGGTGAAACTATAACTGGTAGCGGGGCTTAATCCCGTTACGCTATAAGGAACCGAGGTGATCGCGGATGTATTGATCTTTGTTCCGTTCCTGTAAACATCATACCCGGCCACACCGATATTGTCGGTGGAAGCAGACCAGCTGAGAGAAAGCGATGTCTGGGTAATAGCATTGGCCGACAGGTTCGTGGGCACGCCCGGCGCCTGTGTATCGGCGATCTGCGCCACCAGTTGTGAACCGGGGATCACCTCGCTCGGTGCGGCGGTTGATTGGCCGGGCTTCGACCAGCCCACTGCCATATGATCTCCCTGCGAACCTTCTTTCATCAAGGCCTCCACATAATAAAGCTGCCCGGCGGTGAGGGTGATAGCGACTGATTTCTGAGTGGCATATTTATTCCATTCCCTTGCATTTGTCCATTGTGCCTGCGAAGCGATCTTCATCTTCGACGTGGGACTCGCATTGGTGCTCAGCCACAACTCCGCATTATCATCGCTCGCGATCCAGAAAGTATAACTGCCGCTGACAGGCGGGCAGATGTACCCGTACACTTTCATCCCATAATTATCACCACTGTTCGCCGGTATTTCGAAACTCGTGAGTGTTCCTGAAGTGTTTGGCGAATTAGGATAAGTTGATGTCGATGTCAGGTTGGCTATCGATGTGCCCGTGAGATTCGTCCACTTCTGGTATTTAACTGCTCCCGTTCCTGTACAGCCTGCTGGCACGGGAGTAGTGACGCTGATAGTATTGCTGGCCGCCGATAGATTGCCCGCTGCATCGCGTGCAATCACATAGAAACCATATGTTGTCGTGGGGGAAAGTGATGTAGCCGCATAGGTTGTCGCAGCTACGATCGTCGTGTTGATCTTCGTTCCATTTCTATATACATCATAGCCGGTGACACCGGTATTATCCGTGGCCGCTGTCCATGTAAGAGTGACCGAGCTGGCGGTGATGTTTGATGAGACAAGGCTAACCGGTGCCGACGGCGATTCCGTATCGGGTGTCGTCACCGTTATGCTAATGCTCGCGGCAGAGGTATTCCCGGCGGCATCCGATGCCTTTACAAGAAAAGAATAGCTTGTCGCCTGGCTTAGACCGGTAACGGCATAGGAAAGCACGGTTACAGGAGATGCATTAATTTTTATTCCATTTTGAAAGATATCATAGCCCGCTACACCTACATTGTCTGTTGCCGCTGTCCAGGTAAGCGTGACAGTGCTGGCAGTAAGATTGGAGGAACTCAAACCGCCCGGAGCGGAAGGAGCCTGCGTATCGGGTGTTGTCAATGTCAGCGTTTCGCTATTGACCGACTGGTTGCCGGCTGCATCTCTCGCAACAACAACGATGTTATAGGTAGTCGAGGCAAGCAGGTTGTTCGCGGTGAAGGCCGTAGTGGTCACGAGAGATGAATTCACTTTCGTACCGTTGATATAGACATCGTATCCCGTGACACCGGTATTATCATTGGCGGCTATCCACCCGATAGATGCAGAGACTTGCGTAAGGTTTATAACGATCAGGCCGGTTGGCGCGGATGGCGCCTCTACATCCGGTGGAGGAAGGGTAGTAGCCGAGACAACCACAGCCGGCGAATGATTATCCGCTCCATCCAATGCCTGTATCGAGTACGCGTACGTTGTATTCTCGGTCAACCCGGTAATATTATAGGAAACGGCGCCAGCAGGCAGTGTGGCGACAAGGATATTGTCCTGGGATATCTCGTAAGCGGTCACGCCGACATTGTCAGTTGAAGCCGTCCAATTCAAGGTGAGCGAGACCTGTGAAAGACTGGAAATGGCCAGGTTGCCGGGACTCGTAGGCGATTGTGTGTCCGGGGTAGTTATCTCCGCGATATTACTGGCCGGCGATACATTCCCCGCTGCATCTCTGGCTATTACATAGAAACTATAAGTAGTTGCCGCCGCCAGGCCGGACGCGTTGTACGTTGTTGCAGTCACAGCGCTGCCTGTGATCTTTATTCCATTCCTATACACATCATAGCCCGTCACGCCAATATTATCGCTTGAGGCTGTCCAGGTAAGTGTCGTTGCATTCTGAGTGGTGTTGTTTGCACCGAGACCACCGGGTGCCGATGGCGGCGTGGTATCCGGTGGCGCCGGTGTGGTCACACTCATCGTCGAACTGTTGGTAGTGTTGTTAGCGGCATCCCGCGCCACGACATAAATAGCATATGTTGTTGAAGGAGTAAGACCGGTCGCGCTGAAGCTTGTTGTGGTAACCAGGGAGGCATTGAACTTGATGCCACCGATATATACATCATACCCCGTCACACCGACATTGTCGGTAGATGCACTCCAGGTAAGGTTGAAGGAAGTGGGGGAGAGATTTGTGATATTGATATTGCCTGGTGCGCCTGGAGCCTGAGTATCCGGCGTGGTCACCGTTATCGTATTGCTGTTCGCGGATACATTACCAACGGCATCCTTCGCCTTCACATAGAATTGATAGCTGGTAGAACCCGAAAGACCGGTTGCCGCATAAGTGGTCCCGGTGATATCTGCAGCATTGATCTTCGTCCCGTTCCTGTACACATCGTAACCCGTTACACCTACATTATCAGTCGACGCCGTCCAGGTTAAGTTCACTGAATTCTGGGTAAGAGTTGATGAGCCGAGACTAGCCGGAGCAGTTGGCGCCTGCGTATCCGATGACACGAGGACGAGGTCTCCGAAGTTTCTTGTGTATTGCCAGTTGTCGTTATCGCCCGACCACATCACCTGGCTTTCCCGCGCCGCGCCGTTGTCATCGTCGTCGCCGGCCGCATCGAAACCGATGGTAAATCCTATGCCTGGATTGGTGATGCCGATATTGCTCCAGGGAATTCTCAATTCCACCGAATAGCCAGTGGCGGTATTTGCCCAGGCATGCGTGACATTCGTTGTCTTTCCACTTTTCTCCCAGATGGTACTGACGTTCCATTCCTTCACAAATTGCCTGTCGTTGGTTCCATACGAAGTGCCGCCATTATTATCCGCATCGATGTACACCTCCACCGCATCGTCGTCCCAGGAATTTGCCGACTCGTTGAACTTATTTGCATCCGTTACGGTAAATGCAACATATAAGTAAAGGCTGTCCCACAACACTGCGAATTTGGTCGTATTGTTCGTAGTGCCTATGATCGGCTTTGAAATGGTGTTGGTGAATTGCCAGGGACTTTCATTCACATTGCCGTCGATCGTGATCGTACCGGTTCTTTTTTTTGCATTGACAACTGGAGTTTGTGCGTACAGGTTCGTTGCAAAGGCCGCAAGGAGGCCCAGCATGACGAGGCGCTTTAACATGGTGGTTAGTTATGGTGGTGGATATATGAGAAATAAAGATAATGATAGAAATCAATTAGCCAATTTGAAAATTTGGTAATGTGCCAATTATCGTGTCATGCGAAGTGTACTATGTGGCAAGCCTTGCTGAGTTTTCAAAATGAAATTTGTTGAAGTAAGCGGTTTGCCTGACTTGGATAGTACGCCAAATTTGCACATTTTCACATTTTCAAATTTGCACATTAAACCCGTTGTCAAATTATCAAGTTGCTGTCTTACCTTTGCGCCATGACAATCGAAAAATTACAGGACATGCGGTCCCGCATTGCCGGGATAAGGAGGTTTCTTTGACGTCGAGAACCGACGATATAAGATAGAAGAAGACAAGCAGCTTTCGTTAAGTCCCGGTTTCTGGGATGACAACAAAAGAGCGACTGAAATTCTCAAAAATGCCAAGGTAAACGAATACTGGGTGAAGCTCTACGAGTCAGCAGAGGCTTCTGTGGAGGATTTTGCCGTATTGTTCGAGTTCTGGAAGTCCGGCGACGCCACCGAAGAGGAGACCAAAGAGGCCTTCGAACGGTCGGTGACCCTCCTGGATGAGGCGGAATTCAAGGCAACACTCAACGAACCCGAGGACGAGCTCCCGGCCGTCTTACAGATAAATTCAGGTGCAGGCGGTACCGAGAGCCAGGACTGGGCGGAAATCCTGGCCCGTATGTACCGCATGTATGGCGAGAAGCAGGGGTGGACCGTTACGGAACTCGATTGGGTATGGGGCGATGGTGCAGGGATCAAGGCTGCCACGCTTCAATTCGATGGTCCCTTCGCCTACGGTTTCCTAAAGGCCGAGAGCGGTGTTCACCGCCTCGTTCGTATTTCCCCATTCGATAGTAATGCACGGCGACACACCTCCTTCTGTTCGGTGTTTGTGTATCCTCTTGTCGACGATTCCATCACGATAGATATCAAGCCGGCCGATGTAAAAATGGAGACCTCCCGTAGCGGCGGCGCCGGTGGTCAGAATGTAAATAAGGTAGAAACGAAGGTCCAGCTCACGCACTTACCGACGGGTATCGTGGTGGTCTGCCAGCAGGATCGCTCACAGCTTGGCAACCGCGAAAGAGCCATGGAAATGCTTCGCAGCCGACTCTATGAACTGGAACTCCGGAAGAAGAATGAGTTGAAGGATGCCGTCAACAGCTCCAAGAAAAAGATCGAATGGGGAAGCCAGATACGCAGTTATGTTTTCCATCCATATAAAATGATCAAGGATCACCGTACCGATTTCGAGGTCGGCAACGTGCAGCCCGTAATGGATGGCGAGATCGATGGATTCATCAAGGCCTACCTGATGAGTGAGAAAGAGGCGGAGACGAAATAGAGACAAAGAATACAGGAATAATTTGGCAATTTGACAATTCGATAATGTGCCAATGAGTGTGCCAGCAGGAGTCTCACTACTCGTAGACCTCGTATTCCTTTGTGCCTCTTTGTGTCCTTCGTGCCTTCGTGGTTCAACTACGGAAATACAAACCACAAAGACACAAAGACACGAAGGAATAATTTGGCAACCTGCCTGCCGGTAGCTATCCTTTACCCAAATTTTGTTCGGGTAAAAATAATATAGTTCTTTGACATAAACATTTGCAATGCATAAGATTACCGTCAAGGATTTCCCGCATTTGGATTTTGGAGACATACGCCGGGATGAACGTTTTGTTAGCATTATCAATAATGTCAGTGCTCAACCCGGAAGTAGCATACCAAAACAAAATAAGCGATGGTATGATACTAAAGCAACTTATGAGTTCTTCAAGAATGAAGACGTAAGCATTGAAGCGCTGAAAAAAACCATGATGCTTTATGGAGCAAACCAGGTATCAGATAAAATGCAGCTGCTTATACTGCAGGACATCAGCAATATCAGCTATAATGATTTGCGGGCAGAAGGTCTGGGGTATTTAGATAACAAGGAAGGCCGTGGCATATTGTGTTACACAAGCATGGCGGCAACAACAGAGGGACTGCCCTTGTCGTTGTTGTACCAGCATACATGGATACGTCCCCTGGATGAGTTAGGCAAATCATCAAAACGCAAGCAAATCAATTTTGAAGACAAAGAAAGCTATCGGTGGTACGAAGGGATGCAGGAAGTCAATAAGCTATTGGGACAATCAATACAAAAAATCCATATAGCTGATAGGGAAGCTGATATTTATGAGTTATTTTTTCATGCCTATGAACCAAACACGGATTTTTTGATCAGGGCCCGGCATAACCGGCAGCTTTCCAATGGTAGCCATTTATGGGACAATATTGCTGCACAACCGGTAGCGGCCAGAGTTAATCTTGACATACCTGATAAAACGGGTAAAAAAAAGCTATCAATAGAAGTGGAAGTAAGGTATCATCAGGTAGAGATACTTCGGCCGGTAACGAATAAATCCAGTTATCAAAGTGTGACATTAACCGCCATAGAAATTAAAGAACCCGGGAGTAAGAATAAAGATGAAAAAGACATCATTCATTGGAAATTACTAACCACGCTGGAAGTAAACAGTATAACCGATGCACTACAGTGTGTAAAATGGTATACAACCCGATGGCTGATAGAAAGATTCCATTATGTATTGAAGAGTGGAACTAAGATAGAAGAGTTGCAGTTAAAGGATGCAGAGAGTTTACAAAAAGCAATATCAGTTTATAGTATGGCTGCATTCAGGGTGATGCAATTGGTGTATGAGTCAAGGCACCATCCTGAGGTAAACTGTGAAGTGATCCTCACAAAAACCCAATGGAAAACCCTATATATGCTGATACATGGCAGCAATCAGCTTCCCAAACAACCTCCTTCTTTGCAGCAAGCTGTGATGTGGATAGGCCGGTTAGGGGGGCATTTAGGAAGAAAGTCAGATGGTCCGCCGGGTCTAAAAACGGTATGGCTGGGCTATCAGCAACTATGCCATGCAGCAAGTGTTTATGAATTAATGACACAAAAAATTTAGGTAAGGCATAGCTGCCGGCAGGCAGGTCGTGAATAGCGCGGTCTCAGCGGGGTCTGGCCGGGCTTCAATTTCTGGCATGCTTTTTTTCGCGGCCGGCCCCGATGAATTAGATTCCACAACTATTCAGTTTCAAATAGGATATATCCTGTAATCGGGGAAGAATTATTTGTTGCTGTTGATACATCCGGGTCGGCCCGGAAAATTTTGATTTGACAAAATCATTTGGGCCAGACCCCGCTGAGACCACAGCCTTCAATGATCGCGAGGCCCACTTGAGCATTGAATATTGCGTATTGAATATTGAATATTTCCAGATTCAATATTAGAAGCCTCTGTTTCCGAGGCATTTTTCATTTTATTAATCTTTTAGAACGCAGGACTGTTCAGTGAAAACCACGTTTGAAAGGAGGTTTCCTGCACAGGATTAAAAATAGTGCAAACGTTTGAAGTATGATATCAAGCGTTTGCACTGCTGAAACGCATTTCGCTGAAAACCGCGCGTGCATCTTTTCCCGGAAAAAGTTGTCATCTTTAAAGAACTCAATCTTCTCACGTATTTATCCAAAACTGAATTGCATGACAACGACATCAATCAAAAAAATTCTTTCCCTTATCCTTGCATTTATAGTTTTTATAAATGTAGCCGATGCGCAGACGGCCATCTCCGGGAAAGTAACGGATACGGACGGCAAGCCGCTTGCAGATGTGAGTGTCCAGGTGAAAGGAGCGAATAAACTCACCACTACCAACGCGCGTGGCGTATATGCCATCGATGCTGCGGTGGCGGATGTGCTTGTCTTCACTTCGGTGGGATATAACAACAGGGAAGTAGCCGTAAAAGGCAAGAGTGCGCTCGATGTGATCCTGGAGCTTTCGGATAAATCGCTCGATGAAGTTGTCGTTGTCGGATACGGTACGCAGAAGAAGCGGGATCTCACAGGTGCAATTTCTTCCGTAAAGGCGAAGGATCTCGTCATCTCCTCGGGTCCGGAGATCGGAAGCATGCTAAAGGGAAAAGTGGCGGGATTGACCATCCGGCAGAACAGCGCCCAACCCGGCGGTGGCCTCGATATACTGGTGCGTGGCGCAGGTTCGGTGAATGCAAGCAATGCACCGCTTATCGTGGTAGATGGTTTTCCCATTTCAGACCTGCAGCAGCCGGAAAGCGGCGGCCGTTACCAGGCAGGCACGCAAAGCATCCTGAATTCTTTCAATCCGAATGATATCGAGTCCATCGAAGTGCTGAAAGACGCCAGCGCCACTTCCATCTATGGTTCGCGTGCTGCGAATGGCGTGATCCTGATCACATCCAAGAGAGGTGTCGATGGTACACCCCGCGTAACCTATTCCAACAATTTTTCCTTTCAGAAGTATAATAATTCCTTCGATGTATTGCCGCTCAACGAATGGATGCAGGTGCGTAATGAAGCAGGGCAGGAGCAATGGGATTTCGATAACAATGTTATTCCCTATGGTACACGCACGCGTGCCGAGGCAGAGGCGAACCCCGTTAATGGACTCTATCATAAATTATATACGCAGAATGCCATTAATAATGTCGGACGCGGAACCGATTGGTTCGATCTCGTTACCCGTGACGGCTACACGGCGCAACATAACCTCTCGCTCTCCGGTGGGACAAAGTCGACCAAATATCTTTTATCGGGAAATGTTTACGATCAAAAAGGAATCGTCAAGAACTCCGGATTCAAGCGGTATTCCATCCGGGCGAATATCGACCAGGACGTGAACAAGTACATAAAGGTCGGCGTCAGCCTCACGGCAAGCCGCATCGATAATCAGAACAGTCAGTTGGGCGGCGATCAATTCGAGAACTCGGGGATCATCCGCGCTGCCATACAGCAAGGGCCGCATATCCAGGCGATCGATGAGGATGGCAACTATCCGCTCAACCCCCAGCTTGCCTTACAGCCAAATCCCTATTCGCTGCTCACGATCTCGGATGAGGGAAGAGTGGAGCGAATGTTATTGAATTCATATGTGGACATCATGCCGGTAAAGGATCTCGTGATAAAGCTAAAGGCAGGGATGGACCGCGGATTCACCAAACGGCAAAGCTATATTCCGACTACCACTCTGCACGGCGCGCTCGAGCAGGGACGCGCAACGATCTCCAATCTTGACAAGGACGATTATCTCCTGGAGGCGACCGCCACTTATAAGAAGACATTGGCAGATATTCATCACTTCGAGATCCTGGGTGGTGTATCTGAACAGAAGTTCATCAGCAAATTCAGCAGCAGTGCCGCCACCGGTTTCATCACAGACGCATTTCTCTGGAATAATATCGGCGCCGGTAGCGTTCAGCTTCCATCGGCATCGGCGGGTTCAAAGAATCTCATCGCCTCCTATTTCGGGCGATTGAATTATAGCTTCAAGGGACGCTATCTCGCTACCGTCACAGTGCGTACGGACGGTGCGAGCGTGTTCGCGAGGAATAATAAATGGGGAACATTCCCATCGGGTGCCTTCGCCTGGAATGTGGCAGAGGAGCCATTCTTCAAAAGTATCGGCGGCGTTGTTTCCCAGTTGAAGTTGAGAATAAGTTATGGGCAAACGGGCAATGCCACCATCAACAGCAATGCCTTTGCCGCTTATTCAGCCTATCCGGCCTGGTTGTCCTCGAACGATACGCGGTTGATCGGTGTATCGCTGTCGCGTCTCGAAAATCCCGATCTGAAATGGGAAACGACGACCGGCAAGAATCTCGGGCTCGACTTCTCCCTGTTCAAGGGAAAGATCGATGGTAGCATAGATGTGTTCGATAATACGATCTCGGATCTGCTGGATACGAAGACACTCAACTCGTACAACGAGGTGAATACGATAATCGCGAATGTCGGGAAGACACGCAGCCGCGGTTTCGAGGTCACTATCAATACACGCAATGTGCAGACATCGAATTTTCAATGGCGTACCCTATTCGCATTGTCGAGATACAAGGATAACTGGAAGGAAAGGGCGCCGGACTGGAAGCCAAGCGTGTACGAAAGCGAGCATGACCCGATACGCGCGGTCTACAGCAGGCTGTCCGATGGCATACTCCAGGTAGGCGAACCTGTACCCGCTTCGCAACCGGAACTCAAGCCCGGCATGATAAAGGTCCAGGACATCGACGGATTTCAAAGGGATGGTAGTGGAAATCCTGTCGTGGACGCCAATGGACGGTTTCTTCGCACGGGAAAGGCCGATGGCATCATCGATGATGCAGACACACGCATGCTCGGTACATCAGACCCTAGCTATATGGCGGGCATCACCAATATCATAACGTACAAGAATTGGAGCCTCAACTTCGATTTCAACGGGCTTTTTGGTCGCAGTCTCGCCGATCCTAATTATACCGCGTATGGTATCAGTGCCTACGGTGTTTATTCAAATGGATATAATGCATTGCGTACCGTGAAGGACAGGTGGACGCCAGGGAATCCTTCCACCACCCAGCCGAGTTCCTTCTGGGGATTCTCTCCCTATGGTGTCGGTGATTTCTTCCTGCAGAAGGCCTGGTTCATTCGTTTGCAGAACGTATCGCTCGGGTATAATCTCCCGACCAAAATTCTTCACAATGTGCTGACGAGTGCGCGTGTTCATGTGGATGCGCAGAACCTGTTCGTGATCAGTCCCTATACGGGAGTGGATCCTGAGACGGATTCTTACACTGCGGCGTATCCCTATATCCGCACATTTACCGTTGGCCTTACCCTGAACTTTTAATTAATCATTCAAAAGATAAAGAGATGAAAAAGTATTTACCGATCCTGTTACCGTTGCTCGTTCTGCTCGGCAGTTGTACGAAGGATCTGAAGTCGATCGACTATTCGGAGATCAATCCCAATATCTTTCCGAAATCGGCTGCCGATCTCGAGGCCATGGTGAACGCGTGCTACTATCCGCTGCGGGGCGCATACGGCGATGGCATTTTCTCCACATCGGAGAGAGGTGTGATGTACCTGAGCGATGCCACTACCGAGATCCTTCATGGTAAATATGGCGATCAGAACCTCGCGAGCCTTCAGAACTACCGCCCCACCGATGGCGGCTTCACTCACTACTACGATGATTTCTATAATAAGATAAGTCGGATGACGATAACGATCGATCTCATCAACCAGTCAACCGTAAGCGATGACCTCAAGAAGAGGGCCATAGCACAGGTTCGCTGCGCGCGCGGATTGCTTGCCTACACGCTCTTCGATCTCTATGGTCCCATCGTTGTCGCGCCATTGGAGGTATTGAAGAATCCGCTGCAGGAAACACCGCTTGCCCGGTTATCCAACGACGAGATGGTCGCCTACATCGAAGATGACCTGGCTGCCGCCGCCGCCGATCTGCCTTTACCTGCAGACGCCGAATACGGACGCTTCAATAAGGCGCTGGCCAAGATGATCGATATACGCCTCAATCTCCACGAAAAGAAATGGGGAAAGGTGAAGGAACTCGCCAATGATATCATCGCCTACAATGCCTATTCATTAGATGCAGACTACTCTGCGATGTGGGACCTGGAAGGTGCGAAGAACAGTCACGAAGTGATCTGGGCCATTCCCTGCGATTACGCCGGCACGAGCGAAAACCAATGGCAGCTGATGGTATTGCCCGCCAATTTTTCTCCTAAAGGTGGTTTTGGAACGATACAAAGCACCTGGTGGTTCTATGACAGGTTCGAGGGCGGTGATGCGAGAAAGAAGATGCTGATCACTGAATTCACCGGTACCGATGGGATCACTTACAACCGCAGCAATCCGGGTGACCTCATGGACTGGGGCCCGATTCCACTCAAGATAAACCAGGATGCTGCTCGCACCACGGGACTTACTACTGTCGACATAATAATGTATCGCTATGCCGACGTACTTCTATCCAAGGCCGAGGCTATAGCTAACGAAGGAAGCGCGCCGACCGCCGAAGCAATGGAGTTGGTGAACAAGGTGAGGAGAAGAGCACAACTGCCGGATAAGAACCTGGCTGATTATAGTTCGCTGGCCGCATTCAACGATCTCGTTCTCGTGGAAAGAAGCCATGAGTTCTGGGCGGAGAACGGACAATACCGTGCGGATCTCATTCGCCATGGGAAGTTCATCACCCGTTGCCAGGAAGTGACACAGTCGACATATACCGGCCCTAACAAAGTTCTCTATCCATTTTCCCTGAAGGCTGTTAGCGAAGGAAAGGGGAAGTTTATTCAGAACCCGGGCTATAATTAAGAGGCCGATGACCATAGTATAAAGTCAAAAATCAAAATTAAAAAGTCAAAAGGTGTCCGCGGGGAGAAAATCAAAATTGTGAATAGAACGCCTAAATGATCATAAGCAGCTTTAGGACTGCTGCTATTCACGACCTGCCTGCCGGCAGGCAGGTTCACGATTGACGATTCACGATTTATATCACATTTATGAAAGGAAAGAGCTTTTACGCGATAATACTGCCCGCGATCATTGCAATCTCGATGTTGCAATGCAAGAAGAGCAAGACGGGCGATGATACGCCGCCAGTGACGGATCCTGTTATTTCATATGAAGTATCAACGGCCGTCTATCCCAATACCGAACGGGGATTTATCAAGACCTATCCCGTGTATGCGGAGGGAGCCTCGCTGGATCTTCCACAATTGAAATTATTGCGGGGACAGAATATTTCTATGATCCTGCGAAATTTTTACCTGGATAAATTCAAGACACAGGCCATCAGCAGTCCCGAGTTGGCGCTGATCCAGGCCGATCTCGATAAGGCGCGTGAGGCGGGGTTGAAGGTGATACTTCGTTTTGCCTATACGGATGAGATGACTGGTACAGATGCGGCGTTGGCCATCGTTGAACAGCATCTCGATCAGTTGAAGCCCCTTTTTGAGGCGAACAAGGATGTCATCGCGTTCGTACAGGCGGGCCTCATCGGTGCCTATGGTGAATGGCATGACTCGAGCAATGGACTGGCAACGGAAGAGAATGAAAGAAAGGTATTGACAAAATTGTTAAGTGTTCTCCCGCTGGAGATCATGGTGCAGGTGAGGACGCCGGGACAAAAGCAGGCGATATTCAATTCGAACCTGCCCGTTGGCAAGGACATCGCCTATACTGCGGAAGGCAGGGCCCGTGTCGGTCATCACAATGATTGCTTCCTTACCGGAGGTACCGAGTATGGCACCTACAATAATATAATTGCCGAGAAACAATACATCAGCAACGACGCCCTGTATGTGCCCGTGGGAGGAGAGACCTGTCCGCCGGCAGCCGGCTATTCACCCGATTGTGCCGCGGGGCGAACCGACATGAAGTCCCTGAAATGGACCTATCTCAATCTCGATTGGTATCCGGCAACGATCAATGCGTGGAAGATCTCCGGTTGTTTCGACGAGTTTCAAACCTATCTCGGGCATCGGCTCGCGCTGCTGAAGGCGACGCTGCCCGACCAGTCGGCCGTGAATGGTGAGTTGAAACTCAACATCACCCTCAGCAATCGAGGGTATGCGCCACTGTATAATAAGAAAAACACATTGCTTGTGTTGAAGAATAAGGGCACAGGGCAGTTCTATGATATTCCCCTGAGCGTGGATGTGCGCGATGTAAAGCCATTGGTGGATTTCGTGGTACAGCAAACGGTTAATCTCTCGGGCATTCCTGCTGGCGACTATGATCTCTACCTGAAGATCGCGGACCAGGCCAGCAGCTTAAAGGATAGGCCGGAGTATGCGGTGAGGCTGGCGAATACAGGAGTTTGGGTGGAGGACCATGGCGGTATGAACAGCCTGAAGCATGTGATCAAGATCGCGGCGATGTGATGATAGGGTACAATTCAATCATAAAAAGTAAAAGAAAAAATATGAGGAACAATATTATCTATCTAGGCCTGTTGCTTGTCCTTGTCTTCGGGGAGAGTTCCTGTAAGAAGGACGATACGGGAAGCGGAACGAAGGCCGTGTTCAGCTACGTAGCGGATGGCTATAAAGTGAACTTCACCAACTTCTCTACTAATGCCACTGCGTATAGCTGGGATTTCGGCGACCAGAGCGGTGTTACTTCCACGAGTAAGGCGCCGCAACACATTTTTACAAAGAAGGGTGATTTCCTCGTAACCCTGACCGCCACAAACGGAACGGAGTCGAGTGAGTTCAAGGACACTGTCAGCATCATCGGGCCTAATATCAAGATCGATGGTGATTTCACCGACTGGCAATATGTCGACTATACCTATGTGAACCCACCGGCCTATCCTGGCAATTTACTTGCCGTGAAGACTTTCGCGTCGAGCAACCTGATCAATTTCTACCTGGAAGGAACGGCCGATATGAAAATCGAGTTATTCGATATGTACCTGGATGCGGACAATGATCCGGCTACCGGCTTCAGCACGTTTCTGTATCCTGCAGGTTCAGGCGCAGACTTTCTCTGCGAGGGAAGCCCGCTCGGATCCGGTGATCTGTTCAAGCATTCCGGCCCCCCATCCGGTTTCACTTTCGCGCCGGTAGCATCCTTTGCAGAAGCTATGCAGTTCTCCACTATCCAGACGGTGAGTGGGAAGAAGGTGATCGACTTTTCCATTAAGAAAAGCTCGTTGGGTACGGTAAAGAACTTTGTGAATTTCTGTTTCATAGAGTTGACATCGGGATATGCCGAAGTTGGAAAGATACCCGAGGCGCAGACGGCGACATCCAAATTCATCGCCATACCATTGTAATTGTAAGAGAGATGCACAGGTAATTGTCGTACCGGGATGGAGGAGATATTCCTGCCGGTATGTAAGCTAAAAGGAAGTACAAATTTTTATAAGTGAAAGCGAATCCCATTAACCAACCATCTTCTATTCCGGGCCAGGCGGAGTCAACGAACGGTATTAAACTATTCACGCTCGAGAATGCAAGAGGAACGCGGCTGATGGTATCCAACTACGGCGCGGCGGTTGTCTCATTGTTCGTTCATAATAAGAATGGCCAATTGGTGGATATTGTCCTTGGATATGACAACCCCGGGGATTATATAAACGATGAATACTATCTTGGGACAGTCGTGGGACGATATGCCAACCGTGTCAATGGCGATACAGTGAACATAGAGGGTCAGTCGTACAAGATCTCTGCCACTGACGGTGGCTATCACCTTCATGGCGGCAAGCAGGGATTCAATAAGAAAATATTCGAGGCCGTGCGCTTCACACAGCCTTCGCACGGCGTCATCGTTTTTAACTATACGAGTCCTCATCTCGAGGAAGGATTCCCGGGGGAATTGCAGTTGGAGGTGACCTATACCCTCGATGACTTCGATGCGTGGACGATAGAATACCGGGCCACCTGCAACATGACGACGCTCATCAATTTGACCCAGCATACCTACTTTAACCTGGGTGGCGATCCGGGTAAGGATATAGACGATCACGAGTTGCAGATCAATAGCCGGTATTATCTTCCGGTAAATCAATTACAGGTGCCCACCGGTGAATTGGCGGAGGTAAAGGATACGACCTTCGACTTTACGTCCTTCAAGAAGATAGGGCAGGATATTATGGCGGACAATGAGCAATTGAAATTGAGTCATGGTTACGATCATAGCTTCGTATTGGAAAAGATCCATACGCCGCTATTGAAGAAGGCTGCGCAAGTGAGGGATGTGCGTTCCGGGATCAAACTGGATGTATATACCACCGAACCCGCGATTCATTTCTATAGTGGTAATTACCTGCACAACATAAAGGGGAAGAATGATATCATCTACAATAGGCGTGCAGGCTTCTGCCTGGAGACGCAGCATTTCCCCGACGCGCCCAATCATGCGCATTTCCCGAGTACAGTATTGAAGGAGGGAGAGGAGTTTTATAGTAAGACCATCTTTGTTGCGTCGGCGGGATTAAATGCAAACCACGAAGACACGAAGAACAATTTGGCAATTTGACAATTTGATAATGTGCCAATTGGGCGTGGTAGCCGAAGTCGCATTACTTATAAGCCTTGTGTTGTATTCTCCTTGTGTCCATTGTCCAAAGGACTCCCGTGGAGCGGTTTGTTTTATTTACTTTGTAAACATAGGAGACGCGAAGGGCGCAAAGGGGCACGAAGGAATACAATTAACCACGGAGAACACAAGCAAAGCACAAGGAACACAGGGAAATTCCCATCCAAGGACATTCTTTTGATTTTTTACTTTTGAATTTTGACTTTCATCAATGGTGATGCCTGTATCCATGGTGATGTCTTCCCGGATGCACCAATAAGTAATGATCGCTATGTACTCTGTTTGTTCTGTAGTAGTGTCTTTCAACACAACCGGAGAAGATAAAAAGGAGGGCTAAGAGCATAACCAACCTTCCGACTCGTGATTTTAGTATATTCTTCATTTTTAATACGTTTCCATATAGAGGTAAAAAACCGTGCCATTGGTTTTTTAACTGGTAATTGAAACATGTGAGGGAAAGTTCTCTACACTTTCAGCTCGGTTGCCAACCGCAAGTTCCCGCAACCGGGTTGGCAACCCGACTTTGCGGTTGCCAACCCGGGATTTTAAGGATAGGAGATAACACCTATTATAAAAAAAAGCGGTAGCTATTTTTTAGTCGAATACAATCGCTTATTACCTTCATTGCATCCTCTGCCATGAATCACCTCTTCCTGATTCAACATCCTTTCTAAATCTGCCGTATTTATTTCTCTTTTTTTTACCAATTAAACCTTTCTGATTATGAAGAAACTATTAGCCGTACTATGTACATTATTTTTCGCAGGGCTCTTGCCCGCGCAAGGTGTTTATGAACTCTGGGGAATGACCTACCGTGGAGGAGCACACAATGGAGGCGTCATATTCCGAATGGATAGTGCGGCCAATAATTTTCAGTTGAAGTACGAATTCGATGCAGACAATATCGGTTCCGAAGCGCCCCACGTTGATCTTGCCGAGTACAATGGAAAATTCTTCGGCACCACCTCCCGGGGAGGCGATAACGATGCCGGTGTGATCTTCGAATGGGACCCGGCGACAAATATTTACACGAAGAAGATCGATATGAGCCCCGCCAATGGGCAGTATTCATCCGGAGGACTGACTCTTTACAATGGAAAATTTTATGGCACTACTGAAAGCGGCGGAGCCAACGACAATGGGGTGATCTTCGAATGGGATCCGGCCACGAATATTTATACCAAAAAAATAGAAATGGGTGAGGTCTTCGGAGCCATGCCAACCGGAACCCTCGCGCTAAGTAATGGCAAGTTTTATGGAATGACGGCGGGCGGAGGAAGTAATAGCAGCGGTGTCATTTTTGAATGGGACCCCGCCACCAATGACTATGTCAAGAAGCTCGATCTCGCCGCGATCACTGGTTCGCGTCCCGTTGGCAATAACCTGGCGCTGGTGGACGGAAAGTTTTATGGCATGATGGCTCAGGGTGGAGCCAACAACTGGGGTGTCATTTTCGAGTGGGATCCCATTACCAATATTTATACGAAGAAGATCGATTTGACTCATAATGGCGGCGAGTATCCATTCGGGAATAGCCTTACCTACAACAATGGAAAGTTCTATGGCCTCACCAATAGGGGAGGCACGCTTAACCTGGGAGCTATTTTTGAATGGGACCCTGTGACCAATATCTACACAAAGAAGATCGATTTGGGCCTTCCCATCGGGGCAAACCCTTCAGGAAGACTCACGTTAAAGGACGGAAAATTTTATGGCCTCAATGGTGCCGGTGGTAGTAATGGCGAGGGAGTATGTTTCGAATGGGATCCCGTATCCAATATTTATACAAAGAAATACGACCTGGTCACAGTAAACGGAGCCGGACCCGCAGGAAATAGCCTGGTACTAAAAGACGACGTATTCTATGGCGTGATGGCCGCGGGTGGCAATACCAGCAGGGGTGTGATCTTCGAATGGGATCCCGTATCCAATGTGTTCACCAAGAAGATCGATCTGAATAGCAGCAAACCATCGAACCCGAGTGCGCGTCTCGTACAGGCGAATGGGAAATTCTATGGCGTTACGGATTATGGCGGAGCCAACAGCGCCGGCGAGATCTTCGAATGGGATCCCGAGGGTGACGGCTACACCACGAAATTCGCCATGAGCAGTCCGACGGGATATTATCCACTCGGAACTTTGACTCTCAACGATGGCAAGTTCTATGGTATGACACAAGCCGGGGGTAGTGGCACGGGCGGCGTGATCTTCGAATGGGATCCAATCACCAATGCCTATAGCAAGAAAGTTGATCTCACCTCTACCGATGGCTTCAGACCATGGGGAAGCAGCCTTACTTATAAGGATGGCAAATATTACGGCCTAACCTGGGCGGGTGGAGGGAGTACCTATGGTTCGATCTTCGAATGGGATCCTGTCGCCAATGTGTACATCGCCAAAATTTCGTTCAACAACGTTAATGGGTTCAATGCTACCGGGAGCCTGACTTTGTTAGGAGATAAATTCTATGGAATTGCCGGCGCAGGCGGTACGAACAATGCGGGTGTGATCTTCGAATGGGATCCCGCCACTAATATTTATACTAAGAAGTATGAGTTCGTTGTAGCGAATGGACGAAGCTCGCTTGGAAGTCTCACACTGCACGATGGCAAGTTCTATGGAATGACGTCGTTAGGCGGACTTTATAACCAGGGTGTGATCTTCGAATGGGATCCTGTAACTAATATATTCAGTAAGAAAGTTGACTTCGATGGTACCAACGGTGGATCGCCTTCCGGGAATCTTACCATCAGCGGTGGAAAATTTTATGGCATGGCGAAGAACGGTGGCGCCTTTGGCTATGGCGTCGTGTTTGAATGGGACCCTGTCACAAATATATATACCAAGAAGAAAGACTTCAACAACATCGATGGCGATGATCCGCTCTACTGCAGTGATTTTACCCGTGCGCCGGTCCCGGTGGCAAAGGGTGTTGCCGGCACTTGTGTCAACCTTGCAGCCGTAACAATCGACAACACCAACAATAACAGCTGGGTGGCTATCCTTGACAACGACGGCTGGGTAATGGCGGAAATAAAGGCGAATGGAAATAACCTCGGGGTTATCAGCTCTTCATTATTCGTCAATGACCTTGGAGTAAGGGAAGATGGCACGAAACGCCTCTATCTCGACAGGAACATGACGATAACGCCGCAGGTTCAACCCGCATCGCCGGTCGACGTTCGTCTCTATATCAAGCATGCGGAATACCTGGCGTTTAAAAATGCGGTGAACTCGGATGGACAACCATCGGGTGTCAATACCGTCGATGATATAGGCATATTCAAAAGTGAAACCGCTGTTTGCTCGGGAACCGTGGGCCAGGAAGCGAGCGCCGTTACGTCAACGACCTCCGGATGGATCAACGATCATGTGCTATCGGCAAGCATCATCTCATTCTCCACTTTTTATTTCGCGAGCAAGGCAAATGCAGTACTGCCGCTCATCTTCCTGGAGTTCAGGGGGCAATTGAATGGGAAAGATGCGAAACTGGATTGGAAGACCGAAAACGAGGAAAACACCTCCCGTTTTGAGATCGAAAGAAGTTTAGATGGAAATAATTATTCCACTATTGGAACCGTGCGTGCCGAAAATCAAAGCGGGGTGCATACTTATACATTCACCGATGCAGGTATCACTTCTTTGGGTACACACGTGGTCTACTATCGGCTCAGGGAGATGGATATTAATAACAGATCCATTTATTCACAAATAGTGGCGCTGAGCATAGAGAAGAAGAACGGTATCCTGTTCTATCCAAATCCCGTACTGGACAATGCCAATCTTACCATCACTCTTAGTCAGCCAGAACGTTTACAGTTGAGGATAATAGACAATGCGGGACGGGTTGTGCAGCAAAGACAACTGGACCTGGTGGCAGGAAGTGTGTCCGTACCAGTAGAGACCAAAGGGTTGGCGAAGGGGCTATATCATTTGGAAATACGAGGTAATAATGGCACCAGTCATCTGACGAATTTTATCAGGCAATAGTGAGATTCCTGTTTTAGTACTCCCTTTGTGCTCCTTCGTGTTCTTTGTGCCTTCGTGGTTCAACTACGGAAATACAAACCACAAAGACACGAAGAACACAAAGAAACACAAAGGGAACTCTCATTTTTCGTCAATTATTCAACCTTTGTTTATTCTGTCAAGGTAATAATTTAATTTCTCCAGGATCATCTCCATGGGCAGGTCTTCGTTGGGATCGATAGTAAAGGATTCGTACCGGTCCTTTGGCTTTGATCCGGGGACTACCTCCTGCAGGCTCTTATCCAGGCAAAGACCCAGCTTCAATTTCTTGCGGTCAAGCCACAGGTATCCGAGTTTCTTGCCCTTATACGTGAAAAAGGGAATTTGAAACTTCCTTTCATGCACAATGCCTGGATCGGCGCTAAGGATGATGTGCTTGAGCGCTAACAGGCAGCTTTGATAGGGCTCCGGTTTGCCCAGGTAATAATTTTCCAGTTGCGTGTTCATGCGGAGCAAAGATATTGAAGAACGTGAATCGTGAGTCGTCAATCGTGAATACAACACACTATGATGAGAATATTCGAATCGAGCAAGATCCTGTCCTAATCGATTCGAATGTCCTGGTAGCGGAGTGTGGTATTCACGATTGACGACTCACGATTCACGATTAACAGTGTCAGGTCTGTATATTTGGTGGATGTATTACTTCTTCATCAGCCTGAATTGCCTCGTGATCCTGTTCATCAGTTATATACTGGTATTTGCTCCGGATCAACTGGCATCGGGTGTACAACAATGGGCCACCACCTTAGCCATCAGTTTCCTCTTCACTTTCCTGGCGCTGACCGGGGTATCCGTGTATCTCAGATCCGCGCGGCAAATGACGGGCTGGTCGAATTTGTTTTTGATCCTGGCCTGGGTGCTGGTACCGGTGTGTTTGGTGATTTTTATGGGGAAGCAGAAATGGATGTGAACAGAAACGTGAATCCGCCTACGCTAAGGCTCCTGCGGACGCGGTCGTGAATCGGTAATCGTGAATAGCAAGAGTCAAAATATCGCCCTGTATGAGGGTTAGTCCATGTTACGGGTTATTTATAGTTGGCTATTTGAATAAGCTTACCGACATCCTGTACGATAATTTTCCTGCCTTTTGTCTCTATGATACCCGCTTCTTTAAATTCCGAAAGCATCCGAACGACATTTTCCCTGGCGGTACCAACGATACTGGCCAGATCGTCCCGGCTCATGTTAATTTCTACGGGCATGCCGGGTTCAAAATTCACTTTATACTTTTCCCGGATAACAATTAGTTGAACAGCCAGCCTTTCCCTCACGGATTTTTGCGCATACATAGTAATGCTATTCGCCAGTACGGCAAACTCATGACTAAGTGTTTTCAGCAAGCGCCTGGTGAAAATATCCGACTGGTGTATCGTATCGAGAAAGTCTTCTTTTGGAATGAATGCAATTACACTTTCTTCCAATACAGCGGCGGAATCGGGATAGCGGTCTTCTGAGAGTATTGCGTGGTATCCTAACAATTCGCCTGTGTTCGCCACATAAATAATTTGTTCTTTTCCGTCTTTGTCGGCCTTATACTTTTTCACTTTTCCGTCGACGATATAAAATATTCCGGATGGATAAGCCCCTTCCCTGAATACGACCTCTCCTTTTTTATAAACTTGCTCGGACTTATGAGCCGTGAGTAGTTCAAAATCATTGGCCGGCAGATCCGTGAAGATGGATTCACTTTTGAAATCCCATTTATCTATTGGAAATAGACCTTTAATGCTCATTATCGGTCAAATTTACCACTTTAAAAACTGAGAAAACTCACTTTTTAAAGTGATAACGATTACCGCGGGCGCTTGAACCTAGTGGTAGCTTTGCTCCGGCAGGCCGTTATTGCTATGGAGAAAGGCCTTTGTGATGTCGAAGGGACCGGCAATCCAGTTTGGCTTCAAATGAATGTCAAATGAAGATTTGCGAAGTGAATTATTCCAACAATTAAGTAACAGTTATGCTTACAGCCCAAAGAGCCAGCTCCTCGAAGGACTGGTTTGGTTCAGACGACAAGTTTGATATGCTATACCCTGAGCCGGTTCAACTTCTCACGCAGAGACACTGGACGCCGTTGAAAGTTTCGAGAACCGCCGCTTCGTTCCTTGCCGCCGAAAGGGGAGTAAAGATCCTGGATATTGGAAGTGGGGTCGGGAAGTTCTGCCTTGGCGCCGCATTTCATAGTCCGAATGCGTTTTACTATGGGGTCGAGCAAAGAAAGTCTTTGGTGTACAATGCTGAAACTGCCAGGCAGATCCTCAGGTTGGAGAATGTTTCATTCATTCATGGAAATTTTACCCAACTAAACCTTAATGATTACGATCATTTCTATTTCTACAACGCATTTTATGAGAATCTATCATACACGGATAAAATAGATCACGATATTGTCTATTCGGGAGAGTTGTTTAATTATTATAACAGGTATTTATATAATCAACTACATCAGAAACCTTCGGGGACAAGATTGGCCACATTTCACAGTCTTGAAGATGAAATTCCACAGGGCTACCGCGTGGTTGGTTCTGAGTTTGATAACCTGCTGAAATTTTGGATCAAGGAATAATTAATAAGGTAACTACGGGAGGCTATGGAAGATCGTAAGGCATATATCATACAAAAGCTCGGAATAGCCGGCGACTGCGAGGAGACAAAGCAAGTCATTAACAGGGCGATACAGCGGCATAAGGAAGAGTATTCGCACGCCAGGACTGATGTGGAATACCTGCTGAAATTGAAAAATGAGCTGAAAGGCCTTTCTTCTGCCAGATTTGATTATATCCACTGGTGTAATATTCGATGCGCAATTCTGTATTTGAAGAAGCTGACCAATAATTAACGTAAAAATGAAAACAGCAGAAAGTATAAAAAGACGTGGATACTTGTGGGGCATTTTTAATCATAAATGTCCACGTTGCCGAAGTGGTGATATGTTTATCGATAAGAGCTCCTACAAGCTAAAGAGTTTTATGAAAATGAATGAGAACTGTCCCTGTTGCGGTCAACGAATGGAGATTGAGGCCGGGTTTTACTATGGAACTGGCTATGTCAGCTACGCATTGACTGTGGCTTTCTCTGGGATGACGCTTATCGCCTGGTGGTTAACAATTGGATTGGCATTGGATGATAATCGATTCTTCTGGTGGGTGGTCACAAATGCTGCTGTAATGATATTGTTACAGCCATGGTTTATGCGTTTTTCGCGGGCAGTTTGGTTATCTTTTTTTGTAAAATATAATCCTGACTGGGAGATTGAACTTCCGTAGCATTTATTCAATCTGCTCATTTCTCCTGAAAAAATACAGTTAATAGATAACCACTATGTTTTTATCACCGGATGAACACCGCGATAAGCTTGTCAGCAGAATATTGATGGCTCATTCCCAGGATGAGGTTAAACGATTTGTCGATGCTTCAATCGATGCGTTGGGGCAGCACGAAATGGGCGACTTTACAATATGGGGTTTTATTGATCAGATAATTGATGAGCTCAGGCAATTTGATCCTATGTGCCAGGATTCGAGTCAGTGGAGCAATATTAAGATAGCCAGAATTCAGCTTAACCGGATCAGGCAGCAATTAATCGCTGCGGAAGGGCAAACCCATCATTATGTTTAAGCCGAAAATTCTTGATACGCTAAAAAATTATACCCGGCCACAGTTCGGAAAGGATATAATGGCAGGGGTGATAGTGGGTATAGTGGCCTTGCCCCTTGCGATAGCTTTTGCCATTGCCTCCGGTGTATCGCCGGAGAAGGGACTGTACACAGCTGTTGTGGCAGGCTTCATTATTTCGGCAATGGGTGGCAGCCGGGTACAGATCGGCGGCCCTACCGGTGCATTCATTGTAATCGTATATGGCATTGTACAGGTGCATGGAGTTAATGGTTTGATCATTGCGACTTTCATGGCGGGAGTAATGCTCATCATTATGGGATTCGCCAGGCTTGGTTCGGTGATAAAATTTATCCCCCAACCATTAATCATTGGATTTACCAGCGGCATCGCTATTCTTATACTCTCGTCTCAAATAAAGGATTTATTTGGGTTGAAGATGGGAGCAGTACCAGCTGATTTCTTGGATAAATGGAAAGGCTATTATGACAATTTTAGCCCGGTGAATCTTTTTGCCGTTGCAATGGCTGCTACAACAGTGATCATTATTTTACTCTGGCCAAAAGTAACTCGGAAAATACCCGGATCATTGATCGCAATACTGTTGACTACGACAGTCGTGCAAGTCTTCGGTCTTCCGGTTGATACCATCGGTAGCAGGTTTGGCGCCATTCCTTCTTCCTTGCCGATGCCCGCAATACCGCACCTGGACTTTGACACTATCAGGAATTTGATTCAACCCGCTTTCACCATTGCATTGCTCGGTGGTATTGAATCCTTGTTATCCGCGGTAGTTTCGGATGGTATGATAGGAGGGAGTCATAGGTCCAATATGGAATTGATCGCACAGGGAACCGCAAATATATTTTCTTCTATTTTTGGTGGTATTCCTGCCACTGGCGCTATTGCACGCACTGCAACTAATGTAAAGAATGGTGGCCGCACGCCGGTAGCAGGAATCGTGCATGCAATTACATTGCTATTGATAATGCTGTTTGTTGGCAAGTGGGCTGCATTGATCCCGATGGCGACGCTGGTTGGCATCTTGCTGGTGGTGGCTTATCACATGAGCGAGTGGCGGAGTTTTGTCTCGGTATTCAGGGGCCCGCGGAGTGATGTTGCGGTAATGCTGACGACTTTCCTGCTGACGGTATTGGTCGATCTTACGGTGGCAATTGAGATAGGAATGATCCTGGCTGCATTTCTGTTTATGCGCAGCATGATAAAATCAAGCAATGTGAGTTTTTTGGTAAAAGATATTGAGGATAATGGAGGGGATGAGGATAAAGAGGGCGTGGGCAACTTCGTTATCCCGGAGACTGTTGAAGTGTTCGAGATCACCGGCCCTTTATTCTTCGGGGCTGCGTATAAATTTAAGGAGGCGATGAGGTTTATTGAGAACCCGCCGAAAATACTTATTATTAGAATGAGGCATGTCCCGATTATTGACGCAACGGGAATACGGGTTTTGGAAGAAGTAAATAGAGAATCGAGGCGCAAGGGTACAAAACTGATTCTGTCGGAGGTGCACAGTCAGCAGGTGTTAAAGGAATTGCAGAGTGCGAGGTTGCTTTTTGCAATTGGCAAGGCTAATTTCACAGATAGTTTTGACGAGGCATTGGCAAGAAGCCGGGCTTTGTTGTTAGATATGTAGTTCACTATGAATTATGTAAAAGTTAATCTATTTTCTTTTCCGAGAGCCGCGCGATTGGCAACTGTATATTGATGCAATTAAGAGAGAAATTCCAACTGTCGCCAGGAAGCGAAACGATAATATTTCGTGAATCTCTTCCCGCCTTCCCGTCTTCCCGGCAAAAAATGGCCGGTAAGGCGGTAAGGCGGGAAGTAGAAATGCAAGAGAACCTGCCCCCCAATTTCCCCCGGGTTCATTTTTTTCGCAATATTATCTTAAGTAAATTTAATTAAAGTAGCCCTTGATATGCTCAAAGCATACTAGATCACTCCTGTTCAGATAAATTGAATTTGCCAATGAAAATCGCCACATACAATGTCAATGGCGTCAACGGACGATTACCGGTCCTCCTGCGCTGGTTAAAGGAATCAAAACCTGATGTGGTTTGTCTGCAGGAACTCAAATCGCCCAATGAAAAATTTCCCCAACAGGCGATCCTCGATGCCGGGTATCATTCTATATGGCATGGACAAAAAAGCTGGAATGGCGTTGCCATCCTATCCCGTACACCCGGTATCAAGGAAGTGCGGAGAGCATTGCCCGGCGATCCGGAGGACTTGCACAGCCGGTATATCGAGGCCATCGTGAATGATATGGTCATAGGCTGCCTGTATCTGCCGAATGGAAATCCCTATCCCGGTCCGAAGTTCGAGTATAAGCTAAACTGGTTTAAACGTCTTAGCGCCCACGCAAAGAAATTACTTGTACATGATGTACCGGTGATGCTGATCGGTGACTTCAATGTGATGCCAACGGAGCTCGATGTGTATAAACCGGAGCGATGGATTAACGACGCGTTGTTTCGTAAGGAAGTGCGTGCGGCATTCAAGCGACTGGTAGACCAGGGATGGACGGATGCCATCCGGGAACTCCATCCAGGCGAGACCATTTACACTTTTTGGGATTATTTCCGGAATGCATATGGTCGCAATGCGGGTTTGCGCCTCGATCATTTCCTGTTGAGCCCGCATTTGGTCAAGCGACTAAAGCTTGCGGGGGTGGACAGGCATGTAAGAGGGTGGGAGAAGACGAGTGATCATGCGCCGGTGTGGATCGAGTTGGAAGGGGAGAGAAAGTCAAAAGTCAAAATTAAAAAGTAAAAAATAGACACAGACATTCCTGCACGTTGACGCCTTTCCGTCCTGGCTTCATGGGTTGACATCCAGTTGACACCTAGTTGACAACCGGAGAGTTGGGCGCAATTGTGAAAACCCTTTAAATATGCATCTAACCTGAATGATAAAACTCTTACTAGGGGTTGCGGCTGTGTTCCTAGCCTCATGCAAAGCGTCTCATTCTCCGACTTTAAATGATATTTTGAAGAGTACTTTCTTTTGGGATCGAACGGGCGAAAATCGAGTTATTGGTGGTTTAAATTCCTGCTACAGATTCCTTTCAGATGGCCAATGCTACTTTTATTATTACAATTTCCAAAATGGAACACTAACAGATTCAGTCTTTCGTTATGAAGCTGATGATGTTATTGTTCCCACTACGTGGTCCACAGTGGGAGATACTTTACTAATTGCAAGAGGAACTCATTACAATGTGTTGGTACTTGCTAATGATTCTATTATCGTCAAAGGATACCTGAACGACACAATGGTGTTTCGTAAGAACTGTCACACAGTTTTAGATAAATAGCGGCGGAGCGATCTCAATGTGGTATCGTTCTTTCGCCAAGAAATTGTCTTAAGCCAACCTATTACTGCGCCCAACATGGGGTTTGGCGCTATGGCGGCTGAGGAATAAGATCTTAGCTTTTGAATCATCAATAAAACTTTTGTTCTTAGCGTAGGAATAGATCCGGGCAATAGAATTAAACATCAACTAATTATCTATACTCGACAACAGATCGGGCTGAAGGATGACGAATGACCGCCACATCGCCAAGCCCTGTCCGGAGGATGTTAGGTTGGCAACCCGATCTTCCGGGTTGCCAACCTGCTGATAGTACCCGACTACAAATACTTATAATCGGATAATAAAGACTTAGTAATTGATATTCAGCCGGTATCTTTTAAAAGTCGGGTTGGCAACCCGCCGTCAAAATGAGTTGACATCCAGTTGACACCTAGTTGACAACCGGAGCGGAGTATGTTAGGTTGGCAACCTGATCCTCCGGGTTGCCAACCCGCTGGTAGTACCCGACTACAAATACTTATAATCGGATAATAAAGATTTAGTAATTGATATTCAGTCGGTATCTTTTAAAAGTCGGGTTGGCAACCCGCCGTCAAAATGAGTTGACATCCAGTTGACACCTAGTTGACAACCCGACATTGAATCTCCCTCATCGCCGCATAAATTTCTTCGGCTTCTCAAATGGCACCACTTGAGCCCGATACCTTTAGCCAAAGACTCTTTATGGAAAATACCGCTAAGGAACTACAATTTGATAACCTGCCTGCATCGCCTGCGCGCAGCTATGGCGAGCAAGGCCGGTAGGTAGGTTTGACAATTAGAAAATGCGGCGTGCTACGATAGAATAATGAATAACCTAATGAGGCTAATTATCAAATTATCAAATTGCCAAATTGCCAAATTGTCAAATTGATCTGTCCTGCCGGTCATTGAGCACTAGTCTTCTTCGTGGGGTATAGGATCATTGTATGTTTCAACGTGATCGCATCCTCCAGGGCTGCTCTCAGGTTTTGATCGGTCTTCGAGTCCACCTTCTTCATTTTCTCTGCGTAGTCGAGTTCATTTTCATAGAAGGTGATCGCGACCAGCAGGTTCTTGTCCTGGAATACCGGTAGCTGGGGAAAATCATTCACTTCCAGTTCACTTATCCATAGAGAATAGGAATGAATGCCACACTCATCGAGTATGGCCAGATAGCTTCGGGAAAATGTTTTCAATAATTGGTCCAATTTAGTATTCGACGTGTAAAAATCGACGACGGCAATTTTGTTACCGGGATACAGGAGGGCCCTGTCGATTCCTTTAGCGGGCACGAGAGAATCGTGTTCCAGCACGATCGGTTTTAGCAAATGAACATTATCGTTGTTAATGATCATGGCATTGGCTGCGGCCCTGTATTGTGTCCAAATGGAACCATGATAGAAGGAGGGGAGGAAGGCGCTTCGGGTCTGCATATTGGCGAATCCCCTGAACCAGCAGAAATTGTCATCATTATCCTTTACCCTGTACTGGCCGAGGGGATAGCCAAGCAATGCCTTCTGTGGTTGTACCAGGTCTTCCTCGAATAAGCGGGTAAAGTCTTCCCTGCGCCCCGGTCTCAGCACATAGTTCCGCAGTTCGAGTACTCCTATCTGCTCCAAAGAATCGGGGGAGGCTTGATTGGCGGAGCCGGCTGTTTCCGAAGAAGAAATTGCTAATCTATTGTTTTTATCGATAGCTGTATTTTTCATAAATGAAATATGGTCTTGAGAAAAACATAGCAAGTGCAGATTGCTCAAGAGGAATAACAACAATATCTTCTTTTTGATTACATTTTTATTATGCGTCATTGTGAAATTTCGGCGTAAATTAAGGAAGAGAGTATCTTGCAACAAGTAGGTACCGGCCGGTGTCCTACGCACCAAATGGTAACCAATACTGACCCTCAATCATATAAATATTCAAACGCATGAAAAATAGATTGCAGCGCAAGGCCTATTGCCCGGTCGACTATGCCTTTCAAAGAGTGGGTGGCAAGTACAAGGGCCGTATCCTCTGGTATTTGAAAGACGGCATTTTCAGGTATGGGGAATTGAGAAGAATGGTAGAAGGCATTTCACCGAAGATGCTGACACAGGCGTTAAAGGAACTGGAGGAAGATGAACTGGTCACACGGAAAGTTTATATCGAGGTTCCGGCCAGGGTTGAGTATTCGTTAACGGCAGCCGGCACTTACCTGATCCCTTCTATCGATCAGCTTCGTATTTGGGGCGAGTCGCAAATGTTGGCGGCGGGTGAGTTGGTGGAGAATGGATAGGAATTTCCAGCGTACCGTGTCCCTGCGGGATAAGCAGCGAAATGATAAAATGTGTATGCGTTTGTTACCGCCTTCCCGTTCTTCCCGGCAAAAGAATATGCCGGTAAGAACGGGAAGGAATCACGATTAAAGAGACGAATATTTTGTGGATGACGAATGATTTGAGTCTTGTCCCGTAGGGACATTTGGTCGGTAGAAAATCAAAAAAGATTGCCGCAGCGTTCCTTCGGAACGCCTGACAAGCTGATCAAAAATGAATGAGAGCCGGAGAAAGCCGATGCCCATGTCGATTGTGCGATTTATTATGAGGAAACCCTGTCAAGCGTTCCGAAGGAACGCGAGGCCACCACGCTGATTTTTTCTACCGACCAGATGTCCCTACGGGACAAACGGCGAGAAGATGATATATTTCTTACCGCCTTCCCGTTCTTCCCGGCAAAAAAAATAAATCGGCAACACAAGCACAACCAAACTACTCACCCTGTTTTAGAATAGCAATCAGCAAGCATCCCAAATCTCCCTGTACCGGCTGTATCCGCCCCGTATTAAATGAAAGACCCACCACATTGGTTGGAACTGGACCGCCGCCGAGTCCGAGGCCCGTCATTGTCAGGAATAAATCGGGCTTGTTCCCAACCAGCGTGTACCACAACGTCGTTCCCGCGAGGCCGCCCTTGCTGATCTTGACCTCCTTGCCATTTGTTCTTACATGCTTATAATAGGTGCCGGACTTCAATACCTTTTTTTCATTATCGATCTTAAAAGAAATGTCGTTGTCGTCATTGGGATCTTCCCCGCCGAGCAGGTAAATGCAGTTTTGTTCGTGATTACTGAAGTTCACATTCCGCATGGAGTCATTCCAGTTATAAGTGTCGAGTATCAATGTCGCCTCCTTCAGCGAATCGTTGCGGTGGAAGGAGTTTAGCTTAAAACAATTCGCGCCATCCGTTTTTGCCCGTTCCGCCACCTGGAGAAAGAGGTAGGTGATATTAGCCTTCTTCTTTGTTCCGGTCAGTTTGTAGGTGGAGATAAATTTATACCCAGCAGAATCCGTCTTTTTTTCGATGAATGCAAAGTCCTGCGCGGCGGGCAGGTCTTTTGCCCCGCTTGTTTTGAGGACCTCAATCGTTTGCGAAAAGGTAAACGCGGTGGTCAACAGAAATGCCGTCAGGAGTAGAAAAAATTTCTTTCTCATAATGGTTCGTTTGTTTTGGCTGGCTGGCGGTGGACTTTTAGTTGGGTTTGGTGGCTTGCTCCAGGTCAAAAAATTTCCCTGTTGAAGGTAAGAAAAATGTTGGCTGCAGGCGTCTCGCGCGAGACAGATCGACAACGGACGTTCGAAAGGAACACGCCTCACTGCGGCAATACCACATGTTACACTTGCGGATTTACTTTCATTCTATGCTAATAGCTAAAGAACCGGCTGACTCGTAATTATACGAATAAAAATGAGGTGTATTTGCTCTTGTTGGGCATGATGATCGGGGCTATGTTTGTACCAGAAGCGGATCGCAATCCAATATCAATAAAAAACCGAAAATCCTTCCATTCCTTGACAAAACCAAACTGATCAAGCTTCATTTTTTACCGTCCAGTAAAAGAAACTAAAAGGCCAGCGTGTAAACGTTGGCCTTTTATTGTATTGAACCAGGAAGAGACACAAAAAGGAATTTGACAATGTGCCAATGATCCTAATTAGCAAAGGCATTTCGCATCGGAGCACGCCGCATTGGCACATTGTCAAATTACCAAATTATCAAATTGTATTTATCAGCTTGTACAAGAACAAATCCCTCAATTCAAACGACGATGTGTTCAATTCATGACGGCTGGCCTGTTTGCTGCGGCTAAGCCTTGCTATTTTAGAGCATGACTACACTATCATGCGGCTTAAAATAACATTCCGGTACATCCTGGCCTTCATCGCCCTGAATTTTGTGATGGGCGAACTGCATGAACAAGCGCATATACAAGCGGGCTACCTTCTTTGCGGTTGTTACGGAGAACGGGACTTTAATGTGTGGGCTACCTGCGATCACTGCGAGTCGTACTGGACGTTCCTGGCCGCACTGGCTGGCCCGGTCTTCTCCTGTAGCCTCATGTGGCTGGGCGCACGTTGGATGCTTCGAAGCGTCGATGCCGGGAGGCGAATGTTGGGATTTGCCCTGCTCTTTGCGAACCTTCCTTTTGCAAGGATCTTCACGGCGCTTACGGGTCATGGCGATGAACAAAAAGTGATGGCGGCCCTGTTTCCGGGTATGGATCCCCTGCTTATCCATTGGATCACGGCCCTGCTCGTATTATTCATTTGCCTGCCGCCGATCGTTATTGCCGCCAGGGTCCTGGCTTCCCGCAACCGAATAGCGCTTGTCACTTGCTTTTCCATTGTCCCCTTGATATATGGCTTGTACTATCACCATATTTTCCTGAATTGGCTATTGAAGAAAGGAATAGCCTCGGGGACCCTTCTCCTGGGCACGCCTTCTCTTGTGCTGCTCCATTTTCTGCTGATGTTGCTGCTGTGGATCGCCTTCCGGAACCATTTGTCCGGTAGGGTGGAGCCTGGCAGAAGTCAATCGCCTATACCAGGCCTGACGGAATAAAATTCATCGCCGAATTGCTTCTCCGGATTCGTTTTAAATTAACTTCAGATCATCTTTCCAAAATTTTATAGTAATACACTATGGGATCAAAGGCCATTCAAGGCCCACTGTGGGGGCAGCATACCAAAAATGGGCCTATATCCAGGAACGCACCGGCCATGCCGGCCGGGTCCCTTTGCTCTTTCGGAGAATCAATTGCTGGAAAAAGCGTTTGAGGAGAATGGCTTTACCATCATCAATAAAAAGGATATCTCCTCTGCCTGGGACTATCCCGACACGCCAACTGCATTGAAGGGCCTGCTATCCTCGGGACCTGCAGCGAGAGCCATCAATCACAGCGGGCCGATAAGGTGATCAAGTTACAACAGCGGCATTGCAACCGTATATTCAACCCAATGGGCGTGTGGTGTATGAAAATAAATTCAGGGTGGTGATCGCCGTGAAGTGATCAACACCGGGTTGCCAACCGCCAAAGCGCATTCGGTGCCGACAGTCTTCAACTTTTTACCGGGAAAGGAAAGGTTTATCCTCTAATCGTCGTCAGAATGGAGTCACCGGTGAAGGCGACCTATTTTTCCTCTAATATTATTTAATATGAAAGCAACAAAACTGTTCTTCCTTTTTCTCATCACGTTGTCATCGGGCCATGCCATTGCGCAGTCGCCGGCTGTTTTCCTGATGAATCCTGCGCGTCTCGTGGAGGTAAAGAAGAAGCTGCAGCAACACGACAAGGCCATTGTTCAGCTCGTTGCAGGTATTCAGAAAGCTGCAGACGCGAAATTGGAGATGAAGCCGGTATCCGTCATGGACAAGGAATTCACGCCGGCGAGCGGCAGCAAGCATGACTATATGAGCCAGGCTCCTTATTTCTGGTATGATAGCACAAAGCCCAACGGGTTACCTTATATGAGGAGGGATGGTGTCCGGAACCCGGAGATAAATAAGATCACTGACAGAGGCTTGATTGGCGATCTCGAAAGCGCGACGCGTCTTCTTTCACTCGCATGGTACTTCACCGGCGATGAGAAATATGCGGCGAAGTCCGCCGACCTGCTCCGCTATTGGTTCCTGGACAACGATACGCGGATGAATCCCAACCTGGACTATGCACAGGCGATACCGGGCATCAATACAGGAAGGGGCATTGGCATCATTGAATCGAGGGCGTTGACCGGCATCGCCGATGCCATCGGGCTGCTCCAGGGATCCACGCATTGGCCGGCGAAGGATGGTAAGGCCATGCAGGAATGGTATTCGAAGTACCTCGATTGGATGCTTACCAGCAAGAATGGCAAGGAAGAACACGCGGCGAAGAATAATCATGGTACCTGGTTTTACATGCAGGTGATCGATTTTGCATTATTCATCAATGATAATGGCAAAGCAAAGGCTCTTGCAGAGGAAAGTAAGAAGCTGATCGATAACCAGATCACGGGTGAGGGGAAAATGCCACTGGAACTGGAGAGGACCAATGGCCTCGGCTATAGCACATTTAACCTGGATGCCTGGTTTGAGCTGGCGACTGTTGCGGAAAGGGCCGGTTCGGATATCTGGCAATATAAGAATGGCGCGGGCGCGGGTCTTTTTACGGCGCTGAAATGGTTGCAACCTTATGCCATGGGTGAGAAAACCTGGCCGTACCAGCAAATTAGCAAGTACAATACACATGAATTTTATCCGTTGCTGTTGCGGGCCGCTAAAAAGAATAATGACCCATCTTTCCTGCAGGACGCAGGCAAGCTAAGGGGAAATGAGAAGGATCAAATGGTTGAGCTGTTCTATGGCGAATGATCGGCGATTAGTGAACCCTCAACGTGAATCGTGAGTCGTGAATACAACACCCTACAATGAGAATATTCGAATCGAGCAAGGTCCAGTTCTAATCGATTCGATTATTCTTATAGCGGAGTGTTGTATTCACGATTCACGATTGACGATTCACGATTCACGTTCTCCGGTACATCACATGATTTGGATTATAATGTGTCTCCGAGATCTTGAAATCGTCGCTTCCTATGACTATAAACCCATTCCTCTTGTAAAAAGTAAAGGCACGTTGATTTTCCAGCCAAACGAAAAGCCATATCGCCGTTTGGTTCTCCTGCTTGGAAAGGCCGAGTATAAACTCCAGAAGGGTCAGGCCCAATTTAAGGTCATGGAACTCTTTTAACAGATAAATTTTTTCAAGCTTGGTAACCGTTGTCGCTTCTATCAAAGGATAAGGGCAATTGAGAATGATCTTGGAGAAGCCGGCGGCACGGCCCTTATGGTAAATAATATGATAGATGTTTTCGGGGTTATTTAGTTCCTCCTCTATGGCCTCCAGGCTATACTTCAGAGAAACATACCCCTCGATGTCGGGGGCGGGCGCACTATGTCCGTGCGACTCGATAAATGTCTGCTTCCCGATATCGGCGAGAAGCGGTGCGTCCGTATGAAAGGCTCTTCGAATGGTGGTCATAAGTCAGGGGGATAAAAGTGTACTTACTTCAAAAATAAGTATAAGAAGGATAAGAGTAAAAAAAGCGGGAATGGAGCCAACAGGAATCATGGGTGGGCCGCGATCGAACTTACGCGATGTCGGCGTTCCCACGCACGGCGAAGTAAGATTTTAACAATGGGAAATAGCAATTACTCTCCGTCTATCGCCTGGGAAAGGAAAACTGCGTATTGCTGTAAAGCGAATTCGTGTAAATTAAGATACTCAACTTCACAATATTACATGCGGTCAAATTTTAACTAGCGAATTAAGTATCATAGATCCGTGTATTAAAGAGGCGATTCATTCTTCCCAGGGAAATTAACAGCGATGCCAGCGCTTCGGCTTTATTTAGTTGTAACTTCATGACCTTCCTCAAGGAACAAATCAATTCTCTCTCGATTCATTTAACTGTTAAGAAATTTGAAGCCCATCGCAGGCTTCCGGCATTTTATTTTTTTTATTTAATCCAATCCCGTGAAGAAAGCACTCATCCGAAAGTAGAATACTTCAATTTATTTTTCTACAAGGCCATTTATTACTTTCTTTTCATTGTGTTGCCTTTGTTGGTAATGGGATTGACATGGTGGCAGTTTATCATTGGATTTGTCGCCATGCATTTTGCGGAGGGATTGGTGCTCGGCCTGGTTTTTCAACTTGCCCACGTAGTAGAAGATACCGAGATCCGGCATGCAGAGAACAATAGCATCGAGGACTCCTGGGCGGTGCACCAGCTAAAAACAACGGCGAATTTCGCACCTACTAATAAATTGGCGAATTTCCTTTGCGGGGGACTTAACCTGCAGGTTGAACATCATCTCTTTCCAAAAATCTGCCATATTCACTATCGGAGGCTGTCGGGTATCGTGCGCCAGACCGCACAGGAATTCAATTTGCCCTACCATGTGAATCGAAGTTTTTTGTCTGCCCTTAGATCCCACTACTTATTCTTAAAGAGACTGGGGCGACCAGTTCAACTATAATAATTATGCTTCTTCAACTTTTGTACATGTTCAATATGAAGGCTGTCCTTTTTCATACCAGTTTTATTTTTAGAAAAGGGACGGGCCGTCTGTGGATGGCAATACGTAAAATGTTTGCGCCGTAGATGCCGCTGCGCACCATTCGGTTGTGAGAAAATTGCCGGCATTACGTTTCAACAAGCCGGATCAAGTTGTGGCACTCGCGCCGTGACACGCATGGCGGCGACAAAATAGGAAGCCCTGGCTTTCCCGATCATCATTAATTAAGGTTAGACCATTCCCAGCATTTTGCATATTTCCACTTCTTGTTCAATGAATTCCATGGCCTCTTGAATACTGAATCAATTTTGGCGAAATAGCTCTCAGCATGAATGAGGGTGGGCTTTTTTCGGTCAGGTATATAATAGGTTGTATTTATTTGAACCGGCAAAAGTGACTTTTTCTCCAGATAAATTGTCCGACCCCATTGGACAAGGGGATATAGATGAGGATATTCTTCTGTAAAACCCCAGCATTTTAGCCTCTTTCCCTGAATTTCAATTGTGGTGTCTCCTGTGTACCTGGTTACGATCCAGGTATCCGAACTGTTTGCGTAACATAAAAAGTCGAAAGTTGTTGCGTGCACTGTATCTTCTTTTGATACTTGAAAATATTTTCGATGAAAGGGTTCATCTTTAAAAGTATAGTTAATATATATCGACTTCTTATGCCTGGTAAATTGAAAAGGCGCACCTGACCAGGGATAGATATTTGCACTCCGATATTTTTGCGCAGCGGTATCCTGGACTCTCGGCGTTTCGGACAATTTTTGCTCTTTTTCAAAAAGGTCGAACGGATAATCGATCTTATTGATTGTATCCTTATAGAAATCTATGAAGCCCGTGTTACGGGCCGATTGCCCGGAGTCAGACCTGGTATCATAGATAAGTATTTTATTATGAAAAAAGGCCCTATTGCTCAGACAACCTCCCTGAATTAATAAAATTCCCATAACTAAAAGGCCAAATAGATATTGTTTCATTTTGAAATGCTTTTTTAGGGTGGTTCTAATGGAATCTGTCTTTCTATTTGTTGAGGTACGGCGTCGGACATTTGGCCATTAGGTTTCTAAGATATGACTAACGTTGGATTAAACTGCAAACCGGAAATGAAGGAAACATGAGCAGGTTACACATTGACAATGAGGCTCAGGGAAGGCCACTAAATCCGCTTTCGGCCCTCGCCGCATCCCCTAATGGCGGACTCACTTTTCCACCGTTTTTCAACTTGCCAGAGCCAGGCTTTAATAATTGGTATATCCTTTGCCTGAAAAACGAACTAAAAAGACCCACATGAAAACAATTGTGTTCATTCACGGGATGTTTCAGAATAACAAAAGTTGGCTGAACTGGATCCGGTATTTTGAGCAATGGGGATATCGTTGCTTGGCTCCGGCCTGGCCGGACCATGAAGGAGTACCGGCTGAACTGCGCGCGAACCCTCCGAGACGCCTGGGTGATCTGCGCCTGGGCCAGGTGATGCACGAAATGGAGACGATGATCAATGAACTGCCGCAGAAACCTATCGTGGTCGGACATTCGGTAGGCGGGCTGATCGTGCAGCTATTGGCCAATAAGGATCTGATAGAACTGGGCGTGCCTATCAGCAGTGTGGCCCCCAACAGGATGCTGTCGATGGATTGGGAATTTTTCAAGAACAGTGTAAAGATCGCGAACCCGTTCAAGGGAGACGAGCCATTTTTCATGACTTCCAAAGTGTTTCAGGAGGCCTTTGCGAATACGCTGACGACGGCGGCGGCAAAAGAAGCCTTTGAAAGATTCGTAGTACATGATAGCCGTAATGTGCTGCGGGATTGCCTGCGGGCGCCGGGCCAGGTAGACCTGGATATTCCCCATGCACCGCTGCTTTTTATAGCTGGCGAAAAGGATCGCTTCATTCCCGATAAACTGGTGGCGAAGAATGCACGAGCATACAAAAATGAAAATAGCACGGCAGAATACAAAGAGTTCCATCACCGCAGCCATTATATCTGTAATGAGCCGGGCTGGGAGGAGGTGGCACAATTCGTGGCGGAATGGATCGACCGGAAATGGGAGGGGTCCAGCGAACCCGTAGGAAGAATGTCGGAAGGATATTAATGTGTATCCGGGAAAACAGGAAGTATCGATAAGCTGAAAGAAGATTCATAAGTTAATCCTGCAGCGGTGGTTGGAGGGAATAAAGTAGGGGGTTTGGTGTGAACCAAAAACACCTGTGACCTCTTTCCCCGGGGACATTACGGGTATATCCGGGGTAAAAACTATATCCGTATTTCTGATGCGGTATTGATTTTGCATGTTCCATTAAGTGAAAAGAGCGCTTTATAAAAGTATCAGACAGTATGCAAAAAGCCTCACAAGATATAGTGAGAAAGTATCGGTTAAATTCGATCCGGATACCATCCATGCCTTGCGAAGCAACTTTAAAAAATTACGCGCATTGCTTCGCTGGCAAAGGGAAAATAGAGAAATATACACCCCGTTCAAAAGTATATATGATGTTGCTGGGGAAATAAGAATTGTCCAGGTTGCAACAGAAATGTTAGAGAAGAAAGGAAGGGCGCCAGGGGCGTTCAGAAACTGGCTTTCAATTAGATTGCTAAATAAGAAGAGGAGATGGAGTGGCATGTGTAATAAAAGAATCTTGAGCCGGTTGCAGGGAGAGATTGAAAATATTCAGGTACATCACCGCGGGATTAAGCCCTTTTTCAAGAAAAGAATTGAAGAAATAGGAAACATAATAGTTGCCAAGCCAGTTTCGGATATTGCTCTGCATGATGTCAGGAAGAAAGTAAAGGATATGCAGTATGTGTTGCAATGGCTAAAAGATAGAGACATCAAAAAGGACTTTGCAAAAGACATTTCCGTTTCTCAACTAAAACACATTGGTAAACAAATAGGAGCATATAATGACACCCGGATGCTGCTTGTACTGCTTAATGCCTATAGGAGACAGGAAGCCCCCAGGGCCGTAACCAGTAACATCCAGCGTCTAATACATAGATGGCGAGAGGACAAAGCAATGCAAAGGGAAGAATTGATAAGCCAACTTCACGAAGTAGAATGGTTATCCCGTGCGGATAGGCGGCATTACAGTTCAAGCGCAAAAAAATAATTATTTGGATAGGGGTATCGTCACATAGTATGGTACAGTACGACCGGCTTAATCGCCGAACCGGCTCGTAGTATCGTAATAACGGTCTGCCTGCTCAATTGACCAATTTTGCACGGTGTAAAGCCAAATCTCTTCGAGATCGGGAATCGCCTTTTTGCTGATAGTGTATGGAAGGGGTCTCATGAAGATTTCTTGCGGAGCTTCTTTAAATGAGCTTTCGGGTTGAAGTTCTTTTCAAATCCACTTTTTTCACCCTGCATAAGCGCCTTGTTGAGGCTCTTCTTTTTGGATTCTTCCTCTTCCCAAAGCCTTAGCGTAGTCCTGGCTACTTCACTTGCAGGACTATACCTGCCCCATGAGACTTCGCCTGAGATAAATTCTTCGAAATGCTCGCCTAGTAAAATGGAGGTGTTGCGGCTCATGCAGTTTTTTATAGGGTACCAAGAGTTGGTATCTTTTTAACGCCTCCTGAATATTTTATTTTTAATTGTATTGGTTAACTGATCTTGCGGGGCAGAATGTCAAGGTTTGAATTTTGTAACCCTTGTTGTGTCTATTCGAAACATAGCTGGATCTATCGGTTTCTCCTCTATTTGGACGGCTTCAAATATTTTTGTGACTAAGTTTTTTTCACTATAGTATTGAATACCTGTCTGAAATCTCAGAAAAAAGGAGCCTGCTTCATTAATAAACTTATTAAAACTTCCATAGGTCCAGTCTTTAAAATATTTCTTATCTACTTTTAACACGCTGTCGGAAAAGGAATAACTGGAATATACATAGAAATAGGGGGAAGGCGAGTGTAGTTGATTGAATTCTATCTTGTCACAGGCGTATCCCAAAATGCTAGTATCGTTTTTTAAATGTTTTTCGCTTATTAATACGATGTCATTTTTTGTAATGTCATAGCTGTATAGGGAATCAACAGTACCAATGCGCATATAGTATTTGTTCGTTGATCCAAAGAATATTTCTTGTCTCAAGCCTTTAGGAGATGTTCCATTATATTCTTTAAGGAGATTTCCTTTTGAATAGTAGAGCTTCATGGTGTCTCCATAAAGATCTGCATCTTTATTATTTCGATAGAGTATTTTATAGGTAATTATTCCTTCAAAATATTCAACTTCTTTTTTTAAATTATTATTGACTTTTTGGCCACAATTGAGTGAAAAGAAGATCAGTAGGATTACTGCTCCAGGCATTTTACTGGAAGGGAAGGTATTCATGCTGCTATATTCGTTATTTGGTACTGACATGCGTCGGAATGCGGAGATAATGAACGATTAGAAAGAAAATACCTTCAAGGGTTCTCAATAACAAGGTGTTGTCTCCAGGAAAGAGCTTGACGAAGACCGGGATAAATATAGTAAAATATTCTGGCCGTCGCCGAAAGGTATTGGCGGACGAAGGTTAGGAGTCTGCCTTTTTGAATCAGGCATGGCCGGAATGCTGTCAACTTTTCGTTATTGTGAATTACCCTACGAAAAGTGATTGTGTTGGAATACTTCTGTCTAATTCTTGATTAACTGCCCAGTTTTTCACCTTTTATTCTGATGTTTTTCTCTTGGTGCCGCGAAGCTCGCAAACGATATTTGTCTCACGGTTGGTTGATCACCTTCAAGTATCTGTTTTACGTAGATGGATATGGGTTGAAACAGCTGAATGGTCCTGGGGGATTGTTAGGTGCAGGTTTGCTGCTGTTCAAAGTGTCGAATGGATACTTCGAACAGGGCCAACTATTTTACTGCCTGGTAAATAACCCGGAAAAATGGAGGTGGAGGTGGGGGAGGTACCTCGAAAAACGCGGTGGAGGCTGGGGAGGGAAAGGGAGGGCCCCGAGCGGGGGTGCGTCAATTATAAACGAAAGTCTAAGCCTTTTAGAAAATACTTCCTGTCCTATTAGCATACTATCCTAAGATTAAAATCCAGCTAATACAAATCATCTCATTTAGGTAAGTCGATTTCAATGAGTCCTTCGGCCTGACCCCTGTATCAATAGCTTTGAATTAAAACCTCCGTTGGAATGTTCAGTCCCACATTGATTTGACGAACCATTTCAAGAGTAAGTTTCCGGCGTCTGTTCAATATTTCGCTGGCCCTGCTTTTAAGACCAACCAGCTTCGCCAGGTCACTTTGGTTGTAACCAAGCTGTTCCATTCGAAATTTAATAGCCTCAATGGGATCAGGCATATCTATTGGGAAATGATCATTCTCATACTTCTCAACGAGAATACTAAGAACTTCCAGTTCATCCCCGTCCTTGCTGCCTGCTTTCGCGTCAAAAATTGACTCTAACCGCAGCAGGGCATCCTGATAGTCCTTTTTTGTTTTTATAGGCTTAATATTCATATTTCAAATAGTTGTAGCATCTATCCGATCATACTGTGAGTGAGTACCTATAAATCGTATCCATACCATTCTATAGGAGTAATTAATCCTCACGATCAATCGATAATGGTTGCCCTTAATGTTAAAAACCACCCGATTATTAACCAGAATACTAGCCGTCGGATAATATTTTCTGATATCCCTGGGTCCGCTCCACATGGACGAGTCTGCCTCTCTATACCATGCCTTCAGTTGCTGCTCACAATCGGGATGTTTAATCCAAAAGTCCCGAAGAGCTTTCTTAGCTATCACTCTCACATAATTGGCTTTAATCAAAGATATTGAAAAGTTCCCAATTTGGGAATTTATTTATTGAGAAATTCAAGAGATTTCTGGGGTTGGGGCTTACGATAAATCGATGAGGCTCATATGAGGCACGGAAGACGCGCCCACTCGGTTATAAAGAAATTGCGCTGGAAATACTTTTCAACGATTTATTACAGTGAACAAAGTTGCAGTGCGGAGAAACCTGCACCGAGTAAAAAGCCTCTTAATTTACTTACTCTCCAGAAATCTGAATTGTATTCTATGCTATTTAGTGAAGCTAAGACTGTTCAAGACTTGATCAAAAGAGTTGTACCTGCCAACGATATAACCGTCTTTTTTTAAAACCACATAATAGGGGCAATAGGTTACGTTTAAAATATCAGCGATATTTTTAATTTTCGATTGCAGGTAGTTCGGCCAGTCATACCCGTTTTTTACGAGATAATCCTTCCATTCCTGACTGTACTTGTCGCTGGATATGCTAATTATTTGAATTCCATTTTTTTCTAAGAGTTCTTTTTTTTCTTTGATCATTTTGTGATCCTGACGACATGGAGCGCAGGCCAGGAACCAGAAATCAAGAACATAGTAATCCGCATTCCCTAATGTGAGCGACACCTTTCTATTTCTCTTATCAAATAGCTTGAAATCTGAAAAGGCAATACGATCAACAGACAAAATATTATTCACGCGTTCAATGACACCTGGATACAACCGAAACCACGAAAATTTACTTCCCTGCTGAGCAAGTACTTTTTTTAGATCATAAACATATTCCTTGCGATTTTGATTCAGGTTAAGATAAAGAAAGCACACCCATAAAGAAAATGGATTATCTATATTTTCTTTAACCCGTTCAAGTAGGAACTTATTAATCTTAATTGTATCCCTTTTTGTCTTAAAAAAATTTGTATAGTCATTGTTGAACTTGATTGCGTAGTAATAAGCAGGCGAATTAATAACCGTGTCAATTAAAAGCGTTTTTGCTGCTACTTGGGCGTGAATTATGCATTGCCAGGGGCTAGCCATATTTGCGTCGTAATTTTCTTCTTATTGGTGTAGCAACCAAAGTAATACTGATCGATAATCTTTTTATTATAATGAAAATAAACCGTGTCGGTATATTTCTCATTATAAACCTCCTCGTAACTGACATCACTTGTCTCAATGGAATCGATCGGTGCATCTGTCCTTAAAATCAATTTGATATTCGTTTGACTAAAAGAATTCAGTTTTGCTAGTAAAAAGAATATACTCAGAATATATCGGCAAACATTCATTTAATAGTGTTATTGGATGAATTTGGAAATGAGTATTTCCCTCATTTTCCCTCCGCATATTCCATTAAGTAACTATACTCCTCCGTCAGTTTTCCCTCTCTCGCCATCGTTGCCTTTTCTATCACGGGCGATCCGCCCTTCACCAGATCATCCAGCACATACTTGATCAGTTGCTCGCCGAAGTAACCGGAGGCATCGCGCGGCAGTTCATTCGGCAGGTTGCCAACCGCCATGATATCGATCGAATTTGGTTGATAGGCTGCTGTCTTCACCAGTTTCGCGCGGTCGATGCCATACACGGGATCTTCCATCGTCTGATCTCCGGCATTGATCGGCACCGATCCATTCTCATCATCGGTGACATCTGCGATCGTCTGGATGATGAAGGTCTCCGCGGCGATATCTGCCTTCTCGAACAGCCGGGGCACCGTAGCATCCCAATAGATGCCATTCATGAGTATATCGGTCTGGGCCGCATAAGGAAGAAAGGTGCACTCATAGTCACCCGGGTGATCATGAAAATCCACGCGGCTATAAAGACCCGTATTCCTGTGTTTGTATAATTCCTGTCCCTTAAGTTGCGTATACACCGGGTAGGCGAAGCGGCGCGAGAGATAATCGTCGGGTTCCACTTCATGGATGCCCATCAGGTTCATGATCTCGACGATGCCATGCGCCACGCGTCCCGAGCCCGTAACGGCAATCTTCACGTTGGGCAGGCGCAGACCGAAGTAATGATGGATCAGGTCGCGGAAGCTGCGTTGCTTATATACCCGGTCGAGCTTATAGAGGCCCGTACGGTTACCGTAGGCCATCATACCATTATGTGCACCCACCACACCGGCGAAGAAGCCAAACCCGATGATCCGCTGGCCGTCCTCGTGCTCCAGGCATTCGTAGTCGATGAGTTGTATATGTTGATCGAGGATGGCGCGCAACAACGGCTGGTTATGGGGCTGCTTCTTCTTGGTATGGGAGAATAAGAGATAGGTCTTTCCCGGGATCAGCTGACTCACCGGCACCTCCTTTATGCCGAGCAGGATGCTGCAATCGCTCATGTCTTCCTTCACCTCCACACCTGCGGAAGCATATTCACGGTCGGCGAAACAGCGCGTGGGCGATGCCTGTGCCACGATGCGGATGCCCGGCAAATGCTCATGGATCCATTTGCATTGGGCCGGTGTGAGCGCAACGCGGTTATCGGCTGGTATTTTACCCTCTCGGATCAGTCCTATTGTGGTCATAGTCGTACCTTTGTTCTTCATTAATGGAAGCGCGGCAAAAGTAATTTTAAATTTCCGGGGTAAAGCGATGAATTATTTCGAACTGTTTGAAATACCTGTCCAACTGACGATCGACCGGAAGGCCTTACACCGAAAATTCATCGCGCTGAGCCGGGAAGTACATCCAGACTACTTCGGGCAGGCGGGCGAGGCCGAGCAGGAAAGGATGCTGGAGCGTTCGGCCGACCTGAATAGGGCCTACAAGACGCTGCAGGACCCGGATGCAACGATGAAGTATGTGTTGGAGATGAAGGGCGTTCTCGCAGAAGAAGAGAAATACGATCTGCCGCCGGCATTCCTGATGGACGTGATGGACATTAATGAACAATTGGCGGAAGCTGGAGACGGAGAAGTGCGAACGGAACTGGCCGCCATCATCGACAAACTACAAACAGAGATCTATGAACCGGTTAAGGAAATGGTGGAAGATTATAAGGACGGTCTTGTTTCCCAAGAAGGATTGCTGCAAATAAAGGACTATCATTATAAGAAAAAATATTTGGACCGCATTCGCAGGCAATTAGGCGGAAAGCCGTAATATTGCACCCCTGTTCTGAAGGGCTCAGGACATGCCCGGGTGGCGGAATTGGTAGACGCAGCAGACTCAAAATCTGCCGTCCGTAAGGATGTATCGGTTCGATTCCGATCTCGGGCACTTTTAAAGGTTGTAAATTCTCTGATTTACAACCTTTTTTTATTGTGGGATGTGTCAAATTGTGTCACTCCGGGAAGTCTGACCTATTTTATTACTCATACTGGGACGAGCTATATATCCCGATAGATATGAATAAGCAGAGAGTAGATAAAAGTTAACCTTATATGCCAATAAAAACGCTATTCCGTCTTCAGGCATTTCACCGGGTTTGCTATCGCCGCTTTGAATGCCTGGTAGCTCACTGCGCCCAAAGCAATAAATACAGCAATTAGACCAGCTAAAGCAAACAGCCACCAGCTGATATTTGTCTTATAGGCAAAATTTTGTAGCCAGTTATTCATTGCCCACCAGGAAATAGGTGTAGCAATAAGGATAGAAACCAATACAAGTTTTAGAAAATCTTTTGTAAGCAATCCTGCAATACTGATCACAGAGGCACCGAGTACTTTGCGTATACCGACTTCCTTATTGCGCCGGTGTGCTGTAAAACTTGAAAGCCCGAATAAACCAATGCAACAAATAAGGATTGCAATCGCTGCAGAATAAGTTATGATTTGTTTCCATTTCTGGTCATTTGCATATTCAGCGGCATTTTGATCATCTAAAAAACGGTAGCTAAAATAATGCTCTGGAAAAACATCGATATATACAGCCTGTATTGCCTGTACCGCCTCGATCATTTTATCATGCCGAATCTTTATTAAAACATAGTCCATGCTTCCCATAGTTAGCACTTGTGGCTGTATTTTCTCTTTTAACGATCCGTAGTGATAATTTTTTACAACACCTATTACTGTTTTAGTTTGCTTACTATCTGACTCTGTTAATTGTTGACCAACAGGATTTCTCCATCCGGCAGATTTTACAAATGCTTCATTTACTATAACGGAGTTTGCTGAATCAGTGCCATATTCTTTTGAAAAATTACGCCCCTCTTTTAGCGGAATTTGAAGTACAGGCAAATAAAATGGGTCAATCGAATTTTTTTCTACAGATATTTCTTTGCCATTTGCCAATACAGAATTAATATTTGAACCCATATCACTTGCAACTTGTGTTATGAACGGACTGTTCGATAATTTGCTCCTGAATGTTGTGATCGTGTTTGCGTCTATCCGTTGCGGCGGTAAATGAATTCTTATAATATCGGCATCATTGTAACCCATATCTGTATTTGAAATAAAATTCATTTGCCTGTAATAAATAATGGTAGAAATGACCAGGCTAACAGCAAGTGTAAATTGTAAAATAATAAGGCTTTTGCCCAACCAGTTCTTATTATTCAATTTTTGTTTATTATAAAGAACCTGCACGGGGTTGAATAAAGAAAGTGTTATGGCAGGGTAAAGTCCTGCCGTCAATATGCAGGTGATCATTATAAGCAAACCGTACAGCAATAAATTAAAATCAGTTTGCCAGGATAATGAAATTGTTTTGCCTGAAAGCTGGTTAAAAACCGGCATTAATACTTCGCTTAGTACAATGGCAAGTATGAAAGAGATAAAACATAAAATTGCAGCTTCAATTAAAAACTGGCTGATGATTTGCATGCGGGTGCTTCCTGTAATTTTTCTTACCCCAATTTCCTTTGCTCTTTTTAAAGACCCGGCTATACTGAGGTTAATAAAATTTACACAAGCCATCAATAAAATAAAAATGACAATTCCTGTAAGTATATAAGAATAAGTAATGGTGCTTCCACCTGATAAACCTTGTTCTTCATCTGAACTGCCATGACCATTTAAACTTAGTGGCTGCAAATGAATGTCTGTAAAAGGCAGTAATCCAAATTGATAATTATTTTGAACATTTGCCGACTCGAGAAGTTGGTCTTTGGCCTTTACCGAAAAAATGTTTTGAAACTTTGAGGCAACTGTTCTTGGATCTGCTCCTTTATTTAATAATAAGAAAGTAGTGAGGTATTGGTTTAGCCAACTATTATCATCAAACATTGACTGCAGGTATTTAAAAGGCACCAGTATATCAAAACTTATAGAAGAATTTCCAGGCGCATTTTCTGCAACACCAGTTATGGTAAGATTTTCAATTCCCCTGCCTTCTTCAATTTTCACTGTTTTACCAACAACATCCGTTGTTCCGAAAAATTTTAATGCAGTTGTTTCAGATAACACAACTGAAAAAGGATCGGTCAACACTGATTTTTGATTTCCATGTAATAGAGGAAAGGAAAAAATATTGAAGAAGCCTTCATCGACAAAGAGGTTTTTAACAGCGAGTGATTTATCGTTGGCGGATATATTTAGTCCATCCACTCCGAGTATGCGCACATAGTCTGAAATTTCCGGTATGGCTGCTTTAAAAGCAGGGCCTTGCACCTGCCCTGTTGTACCAAGCGTTTGGAGGCTTCCATCCGGATTGTGAATGGTCGTAGTAAGCCTGTACAATTCCGGTGCATTTTTTTGAAAACGATCATAACTCATTTCATCCCGCAAATACAACATTACTAAGAGAGCGCAGGTAATAGCAACCGTTAACCCTGCAATATTTATTGCACTAAAAAGCCTGTTCCGCCACAGATAACGATATGCTATTTTGAAATAGTTCTTTATCATAAAATGCAATTGTCGATTTTGTGATTTATGATTTTCATTCAGGATTCACTGTTGACGATTAATGACAATCATTCGGTTCTAAGTTCTTTACCGGACTTATCAATTCGGCTGCTGAAAAAATTGATCATGTAATATCTATATCGGGTTTAAAGCCAAAATGCAGACGAAAATTGCTAACCGTGTGCCAGATTATTAAGTAATTGATATAGAACATAATAGCAATCATCGATTTACCAGCCTGTTCGCCTTTGCTACTGCAGTCGTGCGCTTTTGGCACAAGTTTGATGGCCGGCTTTCTCTTCGTGGAAAATAAAATATTCATCTTTGACGGGTAAAACGGGATCGGGTCGAAGACCGCCTGAGGGTGCGGAAATGAAAATGCTGGCGCCGAAGAATCCGGTGGACGCGGTGGCCAGGGCGCGCGGAAGCGTATGGAGAAATAGCGAATGAGCATCCTGGGTACCTGGGCGCTCAGGATACGTGCTACGTAGAACCTCAACCAACGGGATGAGAGGACTTCCTACCCATCAACCAACAAGTCAAGATCAAAGAAAATAATCTCACCTAAATCGCCTCATTTCCATTCTAACAAATCCCGAAAAATCAAACGGCGTCTTTGCGTCCGCAATTTGTCCCTGTACTAGTCCGGCAGGATCATACAATCTCCCTTTTTTATCAATAATAACAGGCAGAAGTATCTTTTCCCCATCTTTGAGATAAGACCAATATCCTCCAGGAATGGCGTTTCTAATGTACTCCCCAATGACCGCAATTAGCTCATTTCTTTCGCTAATCGAATAAGATTTCAGATCTCTGTGATTAAGAAAACTGTCTAGTACATTAATATCGTCTAAGGAAGAGAAATCCAGCTTTAGCTGTGTTCTGTTTAAAAATAATCTAACTAACCCGGGAACGCCTTCAATGAATGTACTATCGAAATGCATATTCAATTCTTCTGTTGCATTATAGGCCAGCTCCTCCGTAATTTTAATGTATTTGTGAAGATCGTCTATGGAACGAAATAAATATGCTTTGCTACGGAGGTTCAAGATCGACTTTCCGTCGTTAAATATCAAAACATCGCCACGATATTCCAAAGAAAGCGTGTCATTTCGAGTTCCTTTATTTTCCTGTAGATATAATTTTCTTTCTGCCGGATCTAAAATAAAGTACTCAACTTCGCCATGCCGTTTTGATTCCATATGTGATTTTATTTGTGGAGATATTTCTATCCAATAGAATGGCAGAAAAGTTAGTAAAAAATTGGGTGCCGATACATATAACAGATTTTTTTTGCCTAAACGTACCGTTTCTTACCTTTTGCTACCTTAACAAAAAACTTGAATCGACTATCATAAATATTTCTCAATTTGGGTTACAGGCATTCCTATTGTAATTAATTTTCATCAAATCATAATCCTGGAACACAATTACAACAAAAAAGCCTGCGAATGTCTGAAATAATTAGATGAAGTATCTTTAAATAAATATAGTATGATACAACCAGCCGAGCTAAAACTAGAATTGCCTGTGCTAGGCTCCCGCGGAGCGGTCTATACGACAACCCAGCTTTGGGATATCCTGGAGGCGAGCCACAACGGAGACCTGTTAAGGATACAGGAATTGGAAGAGGAATGCCCTGAACTGATCTACGCGCAATTCAACTACGCGCCACCTATTCACTTCGCTGTTAGGGAAGGCCATCTCGAACTGGTCAGGTATTTACTGGACCGTGGTGCTCACGATCCCGATTACAGGTTTTATCCATTCCTCGAAAGCATGCAAACCGTGGCGGCCGACCGCGGATATATGGAGATCGTACAAGCGTTGGACCAATACGAGACAGACCCATCGAGGCATGTGTTTAATGGGGATAATGGTAAGATACTTTACAAGCGGACACCCCTGCAACAGGAATTTGAAAAAGTGGTCGAGGGAAATGACCTGGCCAGAACAAGGTCGATCTTACAGGAACATCCTGAATTCGCGCTCGATCAGACTTATTTCTGGAACGAGGGGATTTTAATGAAACCCGCGAAACAAAACCATCGTGAAATTATGGAGCTGTTGATGAGTTATGGAGCGAAGGCGCCAGACATCCTGAAGTGGACACAGTTCTATTATTTTGAACGCTATGATGGCGCGTCATTTATGATGGAAAATGGAATGAATCCTGATACGATGAGTTGGCAGCGCGTGACAATACTACACGATATGGCTCAAAAAGGAATGATGGATAAAGCGGATTTATTAATACGTCATGGCGCCGATATAAATCTCGTTGATGAGGCCTATCTATCCACTCCCCTGGGACTTGCAGTAAGATGGGGACAAATGGAGATGGTGGAATACCTGATGCGCCAGGGCGCCGATGTAAATAAGTCCGGCGCGGAATGGGCTACCCCTTTGGCGTGGGCGAGAAGAAAAGGTCATACTGCGATAGAGGCTGTTTTAAGAAAAGCCGGAGCGGAATAAATATCTCAGGGATATTGCAGTAGCGGGGAGTCTCTTCTCTTAAATGAATAATCAATATTCAACGGTTAATATTCAATGCTCAAGTTTACAACAGAAGATATTTTCCTTCTCATTCGATCATGAGCTTAGAACATTAGAAAAGCCGTCGTGCTCGTTCTGAATCCCTTGTGGCCTTTGTCGTTAGGTCTATACCCTGTTATTTTTCTCTTCAATTGTAGTACGCCTGAACATTGAATATTAACCGTTGAATATTGATTATTCATTTAAGAGAAGAGACTCCCGCTGTAAGTTCCTTGAACATTGAGCATTGAATATTGCCTATTGAATATTTACAAGAAAGTTTCTTCCATCATTACGATCGTCTCACTCCGTTCGCAGACTCTTCACCGGATTTCTCACCGCCGCCTTAATACTCTGGTAGCTCACCGTCATCAACGCGATTAGGACCGTTGCCATCCCTGCCAGCGCAAACATCCACCATTCAATATCGATCCTATAGGCAAAATCGGCCAGCCAGTTATTCATGATCCAATAGGAAAGCGGGAACGCGATCAGGATCGCTATGCCGACGAGCTTCAGAAAATTATTGGACAGCATCAATATGATAGTCGGAACAGAAGCACCAAGCACTTTCCGTACGCCGATCTCTTTGGTTCGCTGAGCCGCCGTGAAAGTAGCGAGGCCGAAAAGACCAAGACAGGAAATGAAGATGGCCAGGAAGGCGAAGTAGTTGGATAACTTGCTCACCACTCTTTCGCTACGATAGAGTTTATCATATTCCTGGTCGGAGAATTGATAAGTGAAAGGAAACTTCGGGTTGATCTCCTTGCATAGCTTGCCAAGCGCCGCAATGGCCTCCTTCGTCTTTCCCGCTTCCGTCCGGATGAGGACCGTTCCCCAATTCCAGTCTTCCTGCAGACGAATGATCAATGGCTCGATAGGCGAGTGAATAGAGTTAAAATGAAAATCGCTCAAAACGCCTATCACCGTGCCCTGGCGGTTGCCCCAGGTAACGTTCTTGCCGATAGGATCGGTGAGACCCATTTTCTTCACGGCCGTCTCATTCAGGATATAGCTGGTGGAATCGGCGCCAAAATCTTTTGAGAAATCCCGGCCTTCCTTCATCGTCAGCTTCATGGTCTTCACGAAATCATATCCCACTACTCCATCTGCGAAGGAAACGCCAAGGGTGGGATCTTTTCCCGGCCAGGTGATACTGCCGGTATGATGTTCTATCACCGTGGGTGTGTTCCGCATCTTTGATACGGAAAGAATGCCCGGCATGCGCGCCGCTTGGTCCTTGAACAACGGATACTTCGTGGTGAGTTCGCCTTCGAGCGGGATATATAAAAGATTCTCGCGGTTATAGCCGAGGTTCTTCGTTTGTATGTAGTCCATCTGGCGATAGATCACGATCATGCCCACCATGAGTATGATGGAAAGCGTGAATTGAAAGATCACGAGGCCCTTGCGGAAGAATGTCGCACCGAAACTGAATTTCAGCGTGCCCTTCAATACGCGGATCGGGCTAAGCGAGGAGAGGAAGAGTGCAGGATAGCTCCCGGCAACGAAGCCTGTTATCACTGTAATGGCAAGCAAGGCAAACCAGAAAACCGGTTGGGCGAACGGCAGCACCATATTCTTTCCTGTAAGCATATTGAATGGCGGGAGCAGCACGGAGGTAGCCACGATGGCAACGATGATAGAGAGGAATGAAAGGAGCATGGCCTCTCCAATGAACTGAGCGAAGAGTGATGAGCGCAATGCACCGATCACCTTGCGCAGTCCCACTTCCTTTGCACGCCTCGTGGATTGCGCGGAGGCGAGGTTCATGAAATTGATACAGGCGATCAGCAGGATGAAAACGGCGATGATGGTGAAGAGCCGCACATACTCGATGCGTCCGCCACTAACCTCTCCATTCTTGAATGTGGAATGAAGATATTGTTGCGCGTAGGGTTGCAGGCCGAGTTCGGTCCGCGATCCTTCGCTCACATCTTTATACCGGTAGATGAAATCTTTTATCTCGGCCTCTATTTTTGCCGGGTTGGCATCCTTCCGGAGTTGAATGAAGGTCAACGGATCGGTGTTGCCCCAGTTATGTACCCAGTTGTTTTCCTTTACAAACGATACCCAGCTGCGCAGGAAATCGAAGCGCTGCGAGGAATGAGTAGGCACGTCCTGGAAGACGGCGGTCACCAGCAGGTCCTCCTTATCTTCATACCGTATCGTTTGGCCAATGGCCTTATCCGCGCCGCCGAAGAAATAATCCGCCATGCTGCTCGAGATCGAAATGCCGGAAGGGGAGGTGAGTGCAGATTCGGCCTTGCCTTGCAGGAGCGGGTAGGTGAACATCTTGAAGAAATCTTCCCCGGCAAATCGTCCATTCATCTTCATCACCTTGTTACCCGCCTCGAAAGTACTCTGCGTGCCCGGTGCCGCGACATACTCGAGTCCGCTGGCATATTCGATACCCGGTATGTTCTTCTTCAACTCTTCGGCCAGGAGCCCCTGCGTGGGATAGCTTGCCTCTATCTTTCCATCATAGAACTGGCGCTCATACACCTGGTAGAGTTGTTTCTTGTTCTTATGAAATCCATCGATGCTGCGTTCATCCTGTACCCAGAGGAGGATGAGGAGACTGCAGATCATGCCGAGGGCAAGGCCCAGAATATTCAGCAGGGAAAATGATTTATTGCGAAGCAGGCTGCGCCATGCGATCTTAAAGTAATTTCTAATCATAATAGGAAGCTTAAAAGCAAAGAGTAGGGAATAATATGCCAGTAGTCAAGGGCGTTAAGGGGCGTGGCTTATATATTTAATTATAAAGTAATCTGTTCGGTTCTGGGACGAAACGGACAGTTCTGAAAACAATTTGATAATTTGGCAATTTGATAATGTGCAAATGGTGGCGTGTTATCAGAGAGGCCATGTCTTCCTTGTGCATCCCCTGATTAATTGTATTCCTTCGTGTCTCTTCGTGCCTTCGGGCCTTCGTGGTTCAATTGGAACTGTCTTATAATTTCTGATAATAGGGTCTAAGTAGAGAAATAAACTCAGGCGTATAATTCTTCCCGTCATCTTTTATGGTTATTTCATTCACCACCTGCGAAGCCCCTGAACGCCTTCCTTCCACCATCAACCGGAAGGGCGAGTGAGTTGGGGTCTGTTTCACTTTACAAATTTTTTTTGCGGTAAGTCGGTGCGCCTTCAGCAAGTCTTCAATTTCCCTCTCCCGTTTGCCTGGCAGCAAGAGGAAGAAACGTCCATCAGGTGCGAGATTGTTTTCTATGAGATCGAACACATCATCCAGCAACAAGCCCGCATCATGATGCGCCAGGTTCTTTTCATTTCCAGGGCCGCTCAGTTCATTCTCATAGAAGGGCGGATTGCTGATGATCGTATCATATTTTTTTTGAAAGACATATTCCTTCGCATCCGCTTGTATCACCTCGATGCGGTCGGCCCATGGTGAGTTCTTCACGTTCTCCCCGGCCTGCCCTGCGGCCTGCGGATCCAGTTCGATGATATCGATACGCGCATCCGCATCCTCTTGCGCGATCATCAGCGACAGCAGGCCCGTGCCTCCGCCGATATCGAGAACGGATCGTTTCATTTCTCCTTCGCGACTATCTTCTTCACGCGCTGCCCACGCCCCGAACAGGCAGGCATCGGTTGTCACCTTCATCGCGCAGCGATCCTGGTGGATGGTGAATTGTTTGAAATGAAAGAAAGAGTTCGGCAAAGAAAGTCAAAATTAAAAATTAAAAAGTCAAAAGGGCGTGTGTTGTCGGAGTGAAAAGTAAAAATTCAAAAGCAAAAAGTCAAAATGCCAGTCATTCATCCTGAAAAGTCTCAAACTGAACGATTGATATTTTGACTTTTGACTTTTGACTTTTGAATTTTCACTTTTGAATTCCTAACTCCGGCCTCTCCGATAACACACGCCTAACTATATTCCCGTGCGGAAGAGCTCACGGAGAGCTCTGCCGTTTGGCCCGCGAGGAATTTGTAATAGCCCGTTATCGCGATCATCGCGGCGTTGTCCGTACAGTATTCAAACGCGGGGATGAAGGTGTTCCAGCCATTCTTCTTCCCCAATTCCTCCAATGCAGAGCGCAGGCCGCTATTGGCAGACACGCCTCCCGCCACACATATATCGGTGATGCCCGTCTCGCTCACGGCCTTCTTCAATTTATTCAACAGGATGCTGACGATGCGATGCTGGATGGAGGCGCAAATATCGGCCAGGTTGTTCCCGATGAATTTCTTCTTATCCTCTTCGCTTGCCTTGAATTCTTCCTTGTACACATTGCTTTCACCTGCATTCTGAAGGAAATAAAGAATGGATGTCTTCAGCCCGCTGAAACTAAAATTGAGTCCCGCTATCTGCGGCTCCGGAAATTTAAAACGTAATGGGTCTCCCTGCTTCGCATAACGATCGATGAGCGGACCACCGGGATAGGGGAGGCCCAGCAGCTTCGCCGATTTATCGAAGGCCTCACCGGCGGCATCGTCGATGCTCTCACCGATCACCCTCATCTCCGTCGGCGAATCGCATACAACGATCTGTGTATGCCCGCCACTCACAGTGAGACAGAGGAAGGGAAATGAAGGCTTCACATCGCCAATCAGATTCGCCAGCACATGCGCCTGCATATGACGAACGGCTATCAGTGGCCTATCGAGCGCGAGCGCCAGCGACTTCGCGAATTGGGCGCCCACCAGCAACGAGCCGATCAACCCGGGCGATTGGGTGAAGGCAATAGCATCTACTTCATCAAGTGAAATGCCGGCGGTGGTCAATGCCGTATCCACAACAGGCACTATGTTCTGCATATGCGCCCTCGAAGCCAACTCGGGCACCACGCCGCCATACTTCTCGTGCACCGACTGATTGGCGATATAATTAGACAGTATCCTTCCATCCCGGCATACGGCTGCCGAGGTCTCATCGCAGGATGATTCTATGGCGAGGATGGTTGTCATGCGATCAGGTGATAAGTTGATATAAAGAAAGTCAAAATTAAAAATTAAAAAATCAAAAGGGTGTCCTTAGTAGTAATATCCTTGTGTGCTTTGTGAAATCTTTGTGCTCTTTGTGGTAAATTTTTTTACAGAAAATAAAAAACTTCCAGGTTGTTACGAAACCTATCAACCTATCAACTTGTCAACTTATCACCTACTTACTTCGGATCGCAACAACCGGATCCATACGCGCCGCTTGGGATGCGGGGATAAAGCCGGCCAGCACACCCGTGATAATACAGATCACGATGGCCATGATCATATTACTCGTGGAGATAAATACGGGGAAGGCAAGCAAACCACTCAGTATTTTGGTTAGAATGAATACAAGCGTCAACCCGATCAGGCCGCCGATGATACAGAGAAAGGCGGACTCGAGGAGGAATTCTGTCAGGATCACATGACTCTTCGCACCGATCGCCTTCTTCAAGCCGATCTGGCTCGTGCGTTCGCGTACCGAGACGAACATAATATTGGCTACGCCGAACATACCGACGATCAGCGATAGCGCCGCAATCGCCCAGCCACCGATATTGAGGCTCACGAACGCCTTGCTGATCGAGTCGCTGAGATCGTTTATATCATTCAGGGAAAAATCGTCATCCTTGGTGGGACTGAGTTTATGTACGCTGCGCATGGTGCCCGTGAGATCGTCCTTCAGCGCTTTGCTATTGATCTCGTCCTTTCCCTGTACGAGGATCACCGGGTCAGCTCTGAGTTCATTCATGAAGGTCCGCGCGAACTGGTAGGGAATGATCACACTCTGATCGAAGTCCCATGCCTCCACGATCTGTTTTCCCTTCTTTTTTAGCACGCCGACTACCATCCCTTTCTTTCCCCGTATCGAGATCTCCTTGTCCACGGCAAGCTCGGGTGAGCCGAACAGTTTCTCCGCAATCTCATTGCCGATCACCATCACGTTTCCGCCCCGGCTAAACTCCCCATCGTTCGGATAGCGACCATATTCTATATTCAGTGGCTGGATATCGTCGAAGTCTTCACTTATGCCGTAGTATTTCACATTCGATAACACGCTTCCCTTGTATTCCACGTTGTCCGTGACATTGATATTGAATGCAGCGAACTTGGCAGTCGGCGTGCGTTCCTTGATCTGCTCCATTTCCGAATACTTCGGTGAAGGGCGGTTCACATAACGCCACCACGGATAATCGGGTCCGCCACCTGCCGTGTATTCCCATTTGTCGATGTAGATGGTGTTGCTGCCGAGGGAATTTACCTCGTTCTTGATATTATGTTCGAGGCTGTTGACAACAGCCAACACGCTGATGATGCAGAATATGCCGATGGTGATGCCGAATAGCGACAGGAAGGTGCGGAGTTTATTTTTCCATAACTCCTGCAGGGCCATTTTGAAACTGCTGCTTATGATTGCGGTGGTCCGACGAAACATGGACCAAAGTTAGTTAAAAGTCAAAATTCAAAAGTAAAAAGTCAAAAGGGTGCCCTTAGTAGTAATGTCGTTGTGTCCTTTGTGAAATCTTTGTGTTCCTTGTGGTTAAAGAAAGACAAAAGGGTGTCCTGGCATCAATAAGGCTTTCCAGGTTGTTACGAAACCTATCAACCTATTAACTTGTCAACCACGCCAAACCCCACCGTTTTTCAGGATATAACTTAACTTTCCTTATGCCAAAAGAAACCGCAGAGATCAACCCGGCAGGCATCCGCCTTTCGAAGAAGTCGTCCACTCCTCTATACACGCAGCTCTACGCCCAGTTCCGCGAGATGATCCTCAGCAAACGGCTGCGTCCCGGCGAGCGTCTTCCGGCCAGCCGAAACCTGGCAAAGGAACTCGGCGTATCGCGCGTCATCATCAGCCAGGGTTATGAGCAATTGATGATGGAAGGCTATATCACAGGCAAGACAGGGGCTGGCACATTCGTTGCAACCACCCTTCCCGATTCGTTGCTGAATGCAATGATCCCGGCAAATGAAGGGATAGCGGATGCGAAGAAGGCAACGACCGCACCGGTGATCCGCGACGAACCCGGCGAAAGGGTAGAGGTCATTCCCTTCCAGGGAGGAACGCCTTCCCTTGATTTCTTTCCTTATAAGGCCTGGCAGCAGGTGGGGAATAAAGTACTGAAGGACCTCAAAGGATTTCATCTCGGATATGATGATACGCTTGGTCATTGGCCACTGCGCACCGCCATTGCCGATTACCTGCGTGTGTCGCGCGCGGTGAATTGCGAGGCCAGCCAGGTGATCGTGGTGACCGGTTCGCAACAGGGACTCAACCTTGTGGTCGAAACCCTTCTTGCGAAAGGCGACAGGATATGGATGGAAGACCCGGGATATCCCGGTGCGCTTGATGCCTTCCAGGCCGCAGCTGCGGAGATATGCCCCGTACCGGTGGAGGAGGATGGGTTGAACATCGATTATGCCATGAAGCATTACCCGGGCGCGAGACTTGCGTATGTCACGCCCTCTCATCAATCCCCGCTTGGCAAGACGCTATCACAGGAGAAGCGCAAGCAATTACTGGAGATAGCCACAAAGCATTCGATATGGATACTCGAGGATGACTACGACAGTGAATTCAGGTATGAGGGCAGGCCGCAGACCAGCCTGCAGGGTCTGGATACCGGTGGAAGGGTGATCTATTCGGGCACGTTCAGCAAAGTATTATTTCCCGGCCTTCGCCTGGCATACATCGTCCTGCCAACGCTGGAGATGGTGGCGCAATTCAGGAAAGCGAAGAATAACCTTGACCGGCAATCGCCAATCATGGACCAACTGATCCTTGCAAAGTTCATGGAGGAAGGATATTTCCTCCGGCATATACGGAAGATGCGCTTACTGTATGCCGAACGGCAGAAGGTACTGATCCGTTTGCTGGCCGAATACCTCCCCGGTGACATCATACCGGATGTGGCTCCTTCGGGCATGCACCTGGTGTGTTACCTGTCGGAAAGAATAGATGTTGATACACTAAGGGAGGAAGCTGTCCGCCATCACCTGGTCCTGTCATTTGTTGATTCAATGACACTGCGGCACAGTGTGCCACCAGCCATCGTTTTGGGCTACACGGCCTTTTCAAAGTATAAATTGAAGATGGGAGTAGAGAAGCTGAGGATGTGCGTAGAAAGTGCTGTCGGTGGAAGGAGTTCGAAAAAAGAAATTCAAAAGTAAAAAGTCAAAAGGGCGTGTGTTGTTGAAGAGGTCGGAGGTTGGAATTCAAAATTCAAAAGTAAAAAGTCAAAATGTCAACCCGACCAATCAACTTACCGCCTCACCGCCTTCCCTGCCAATTTCCTTGTATTAATAAGTATCACCGGTAAAATTTAATTCAATTTTTTTCCGGCAAGGCGATGACTTGATAGCGGAATCTGCGTTTACCTTATCAACTTATCAACTTATCAACTTATCAACTTATCAACTTATCAACTTATCAACTTATCAACTTATCAACTTATCAACTTATCAACTTATCAACCTATCAACACCCAAATGGTCTTATTCTTTTTTGCAAAATGGATATAGCCACTTGCCGTCGTAGAGACTAGTTTTGTGTCAACAAAAAACGATAAGATGATCCCAATGAACATCGCACAATTCTATCTCCGTCTTGCGTTGGGCATTGACTTCCTCTATCTCGGCCTCGACCGGTTCGGCACCTGGGGACCAAATGGAAGCGCTGCTGCCAGTTGGGGCGACTGGCAGCACTTCTCCGCGTATGCGCACGAGTTGATGTTTTTCCTGCCGGCGGGCGTTGCCGGGGGGCTCGCCATACTGGCTACCATCGGTGAGCTGCTGTTTGGGCTATTGTTGATCATCGGTTGGAAGACACGGTTCGCGGCAACCGGCACCGGTCTTCTCACGGGTTGTTTCGCCATCGTCATGTTCGTGCAGGGAGGATTCGTTTCACCGGTGAACTATTCCGTTTTTGCCGTCAGCGCCGCCGGCTTCGTGCTGGGTACATTGCCATCCCATGCGTGGAGCATCGATGCGATACTTAATAAGAATAAAAAAATTTCACTCAATAATTAAAAACAAATCATGGAAAAGAGAATGAACTTCGGAAAGGTAGAACCGGCAGCCTATACAGCAATGGATGCACTCGATACCTACAATGAGAAGACAAGCCTGGAAAAATTGGAGCGTGAGCTGATCAAGATCCGTGCCTCGCAGATAAACGGATGCGGGTACTGCCTGAACCAGCATTCCCTGGATGCACGCAAGGCCGGCGCCAGCGAGCAATGGGTGTTTCTCATTGGTGCATGGAGAGAGGCGGGTAAGATATTTACGGATGAAGAAAAGCTATTGCTACAAATGACGGAGGAGATCACGCTGATCAGCCAGCATGGTTTGAGCGATGCGTCATATTCACAGTCTATTGCCGCGTTTGGCGAACAAAAGACCGCGCAGATCATCATGGCCATCGTGACCATCAATGCATGGAACAGGCTTGGAGTGAGTGCGCATTTGCACCCGAAAAAAAACAATTTGGCAATTTGACAATTTGCCAATGTGCCAATGGTGCGTGATATAACAGCTTGTTTACTTTTTTTCGGTCGTAAGCAAATTATAAAGCTGCAGCTATTCACGATTGACGTTTCACGATTGACGTTTCAAAAATCATACGTTATGACTAAAGTAGAACTCTTCCGCTCTCTCCACCAGCCCGGCAATCCCTTATTGCTGGCGAACGCGTGGAATGTACAAAGTGCCCGCATCTTCGAGAAATGCGGTTACAAGGCCCTGGCCACCTCGAGCGCTGCCATAGCAAATTCGCTCGGATATGAGGATGGCGAGAAGATCAATTTTCACGAATTATTATTTATCGTAGAGCTCATTGCCGCCAATACCTCGCTTCCCCTTACCGTGGACATGGAGTCCGGCTATGGTACGGAAATAGACGAAGTGATCAACAACATCGAGCAGTTGCACCAGGTAGGCGTGGTGGGCGCCAATCTCGAGGATACGGATAGGAACCAGCCGCAGCGCGCCCTGGTGCCCGCTACACAATTTGCAGATAAGATCAGTCAACTGAAGGCCGGCCTGAAGAAGAAGGAGATCGACTTCTTCATCAATGCGCGCACGGACGCCTACATCGTCGACCTGCCCGGTGCAAAGGAGATCACGCTCGAGCGGATCAAGGCCTACGATGAAGCAGGTGCCGATGGCATCTTCGTGCCCTTTGTGGCAAAGGAAGAGCTCATCGCACAATTCACAAAGGCGACGAAACTGCCGGTGAACATTCTATTTGCACCCGATCTTCCTTCGTTCACACGCCTCGGCCAACTAGGCGTAGCCAGGATAAGCATGGGTACTTCCGCCTTCCGCGCAACCTATGCCCACCTGGAAAGAATGGCGAAGGACGTTCTTGCAAAAGATGACTTTTCGCCGCTGGTCAAAATCTATACTGCATGATCTTTCGGATTACCGCACATTGTTTAGCGGTCTCAGCAGGGAAACATGGTTACTAAGCAGTCTGATGCTCAGTAACCGGTCGAGCGCCGTTGAACCCGCTGATCAGTCGTAAAGGAACACGAGCCGTTTCTTCAAAAACTCGCCTTTCTTCGTAAGTTCCTGCAGAGTACCATCGGAATTATAGACGGGTGTATAGACCTCGTGATCGATGGAATTGATCTCGCTTACGCGGCCATTCTCATCATAAGTGTACGCGTATTGGTGAAGGGTCGATTTGTGACGGATGATCATCTGGACCACCCGGTACTTCTCGTCATACTGATAACACTTACTCGTCAATGAATCCAGTTTCACATTGCACTCGTTCAGCTGGCCCGGCGCCCTTCGCAGGCTATCGGTGGGCATGAACTCGGGAATGGGAAAATGCCGGCTGGCGAAGTAGAGGTCGATTGCCGTTTTACTGATATCGACGGACTCCGCCTTCATCAGCGTGTCGATCGTTTCCCGGTAGCCGGGATTCTCGTTATTGTAATAGATGACCGTCAATTTCCGGACAGGCGATGAATGCGAATGGCAGCCAGCCACTAGCAGGAGGAGGACGAGGAAGGATAAAAACGATTTCATGGGGCAAATATACAAAGGGAAAAATGTGAATCGTCAATCGTGAATCGTGAGTCGTCAATCGTGAATAGCCCCCGACCTTTCCATTTCTCCTATAGGTCCCGAGGGCATTGTGAAGACCCTAACTGGCTTAGGCAATTTAAAGACTGCCGCTATTCGCGATTGACGACTCACGATTCACGTTTTTCATTCCCCGTCGTCATGCCGATTTTGCTTATTTTTGCGCTCTTTTATGAAATATCACAACGAAATACAACGCCGGAAGACGTTCGCCATCATCAGCCACCCCGATGCCGGCAAAACCACCCTCACGGAAAAATTCCTCCTCTTCGGCGGCGCCATCCAGGTAGCCGGGGCAGTCAAGAGCAATAAGATTAAGAAGCATGCCACGAGCGACTTCATGGAAATCGAACGGCAGCGCGGTATCTCCGTTGCCACTTCAGTCATGAGTTTCGAATACAATAATATTCTCATCAATCTCCTGGATACGCCCGGTCACAAGGATTTCGCCGAGGATACCTACCGCACGCTCACAGCGGTGGACAGCGTCATTCTTGTGATAGATAGCGTGAACGGCGTAGAGGCCCAGACCCGCCGGCTGATGGAAGTCTGCCGCATGCGCGATACACCCGTTATTGTCTTCATCAACAAGATGGACCGCGATGGAAAGAATCGCTTCGACCTGTTGGAGGAGATCGAAAAGGAATTGAACCTCGCACTTCACCCCATGACCTGGCCCATCAATAGCGGAAAAGAATTCAAGGGAGTCTATAACCTGCACGATAAAAACCTGCTGCTGTTCACAGCCAATACGAAAGCAACGGATGAGAACAGCATCTCGCTGTCCGATCTCAGCAATGAAGTAGTGAATCAGAAGCTCGGTGAGAAGGACGCGGCCCAATTGCGCGAAGACGTGGAACTGGTAGACGGCGTGCATGGCGAGCTGGCGATAAAAGATTACCTGGATGGCAAAGTGGCGCCGGTATTTTTCGGTAGCGCCATCAATAATTTCGGCGTCAAGGAAATGCTGGATACATTCATTCGCATAGCACCCACGCCGCGGAGCAGGGAAACGACCGTCCGCCCGGTGGATGTGGAAGAGGATAAGCTCAGCGGCTTCGTTTTTAAGATACATGCCAACCTCGATCCGAAACACCGTGACCGTATCGCCTTCTTCCGTGTATGTTCTGGAAAATTCGAGCGCAACAAATACTTTCATCATGTCCGCCTGGATAAGGAAGTCCGGTTCAGCAACCCGTATAGTTTCATGGCGCGCGATAAGAGCGTGATTGAAGACGCCTATGCGGGAGATGTCGTGGGACTTTTCGATACGGGTAATTTCAAGATCGGCGATACTCTGACCGAAGGAGAGAATTTTTATTTCACGGGCATACCCTCCTTCTCACCCGAGATATTCAAGGAGGTGGTGAACAAGGACCCGATGAAGACAAAGCAATTGGAGAAGGGCCTGTTGCAGTTGACGGACGAAGGGGTAGCGCAGCTGTTCACGCAATTCGGCGGTAACCGCAAGATCATCGGTTGTGTGGGTGAACTCCAGTTCGAAGTCATTCAATACAGGCTATTGCATGAATACGGCGCCTCTGTGGCGTTCAACTCATTGCCCTTTTACAAGGCATGCTGGCTCACCAGCAAGGATGCAAAGAAGCTGGAAGAATTCTCCCGGTTCAAGCAGGCTAACATCGCCGCCGATAAGGATGGGCACATGGTATATCTTGCGCAGAGCGAATGGTTCCTGAATACGGAACGGACGAATAACCCGGATATAGAGTTTCATTTTACCTCCGAAATCCATAAGGACAATGTATGATCGTTTTTGAAACTGCGAGACTGATCGTCCGTTATTTCAGGGAAACGGATATCGACAATTTCTTCCTGGTGAATGGCGATCCGGAGATCATGCGGTATATCCGCGCGCCGCAAACCAGGGAAGCCACGCTGCAGATGATGCGACAGGCGATAGAGAATTGCAAGAGCAATCCCTTCATGGGCCGTTGGGCGATCGAGGAGAAGGAGAGCGGGGAGTTCGTGGGCTCATTCGCGGTAATACCAATAGACCAAACGCCATTGATCCAAATGGGCTATGCACTGCTGAAGAATGCATGGGGAAAGGGCTATGCGACGGAACTGACAAAGGAGGCGCTCCGGCATGTTTTCACGAAGACCTCGCTGGAGAGCATACGGGCGGTGGCAGAAACGGGCAACGATGCCTCGCATGGGGTGCTGATAAAGGCAGGGTTTAAGAGAGAATTGGTGAAGATGGAAGGAGAGAAAGAACTGGTGCGATACATTTTCTATAAAAGTGAGTTGACTTGAGTTGCTAAATATTCAATATTCAATAATCAATATTCAATGCTCAAGTGCTTATAGCGGGAAGTCTCTGCGGTTTTATTAATGATCAATATTCAGGGCGGCAATCCGCTGATCGAAGCCTCACTTCATCCGGTACAATTTCTGCACGATATGATTATTCAATCAGCGCGAGCGTCAACTTGAGCATTGAATATTGATTATTGAATATTGAATATTTCATTCGGGTCTCCCTAACTAAAATTTTGCAACTATTCCTGTGTAGGTATGAGGACTGATCTTCTTCAATTCTTTTTTCAGCTCCACCTCGATCTTCAGTCCATCTATGAATTCATGAATCGATTTCTTATCAATGGCTTCCTTTCCTCTCGTGAGTTCTTTCAGCGCCTCATAGGGCTGTGGATAGTTTTCCCGGCGAAGAACAGTCTGGATCGCCTCTGCCACTACCGCCCAATTATCGTCCAGGTCGGCCTGTATCTTCGGCAGGTTCAGCACCAATTTATTCAATCCCTTCTCGATCGATTTCATGGCCACGATAAAATGTGCGAAAGGCACACCCACATTCCGTAGTACAGTGGAGTCAGTCAGATCGCGCTGCAGTCTCGATACCGGGAGTTTCGACGACATGTGTTCGAACAAAGCATTGGCCATGCCGAGATTACCCTCGGCATTCTCGAAGTCGATGGGGTTTACCTTATGTGGCATGGCCGAGGATCCGACCTCTCCCTTCTTCGTCTTTTGCTTGAAATACTCCATGGAGATATAGGCCCACGCGTCGCGGCAGAAATCGAGCAGGATATTATTGATCCGCTTCATGCAATCGAAATGCGAGGCCATATTATCGTAATGCTCGATCTGTGTCGTGAATTGCTGCCGGCTCAATCCGAGGTTCTCGAGGAATTCATTCCCGAATTTCACCCAATCGAATTTAGGGAATGCGATATGGTGCGCATTGAAATTGCCGGTGGCGCCGCCAAATTTCCCCGTAAATGGAATACCTATGAACTGTTCGATCTGGTTCTGTATCCTTTCCACGAATACCATGATCTCTTTTCCCAGGCGCGTTGGACTTGCGGGCTGGCCATGCGTATGCGCCAGCATGGGCACGTCGATCCAGTCGCGGGCCAGTATCTTCAGTTGCGTATTCAGGTTTAACAGGAAGGGCAGGTATTCGTATTCGATGGCGTGTTTCCACAGGAGTGGTACGGCAGTATTATTGATGTCTTGCGAGGTAAGACCGAAATGGATCCATTCGATGGCGTCTTTTCCGCCGTTCTTCTCCAGTTCATTCTTAAGGAAATATTCTACGGCCTTCACATCATGATTGGTGGTGTACTCGATCTGTTTTATTTCCTGGGCATCCTCGGGACCGAAATTCTCCGTGAGTTTCTGCAGGTGTTTGATCGACTTGGCGGAGAGCTTGAAGAATTTCTTCTTTTCCAGGAAAAGCAGGTATTCTATCTCGACCATCACCCTGTATTTGATCAGCGCATACTCGGAGAAATATTCATCGAGGTGCTGTACCTGGCGCCGGTAGCGGCCATCGATGGGGGATATTGCAGTGAGGGCGGTCAGTTCCATGATTTGATTTTAAAGAAGCACTTGGTTCATTTACCTTTGCTGCCGCAAAAATAACCTAATTGAAGAAGATTCGGGTCGGTATCGTCAATTACCTCAATACAAAGCCTCTCATATACGGTCTCGAAAGATCGCCTATTAAGGAACAGATCGACCTGGTCGGCGCGTATCCGTCGCGGCTGGCGCAGATGCTGATCGACGACGAGATCGATGTGGGCCTGATCCCGGTTGCAGCTATCCCTCAATTGCCTTCCTACCATATCGTAGGGAACTACTGTATAGGAGCAGAGGGGGAGATCGCATCCGTGTGCCTGTTCAGCGAAGTACCGATGAACGAGATCACGAGAGTGTACCTCGATTACCAGAGCCGCTCTTCCGTGGCCCTATTGAAATGGCTGATGAAGGAATCCTGGGGCATTCACCCAGAGCTCATAGAAGCGACTGACGAGAGCTACCGCAACGAGATAAAGGGAACCACCGCCGGTCTCGTGATCGGCGACAGGGCGCTCGAACAGCGGAAGATCTCAACGTTCATCTATGACCTGGGAAGCGAATGGCGTTCGATCACGGGGCTTCCATTCGTCTTTGCCGCATGGGTGAGCACGAGGCCCTTGTCCGAAACGTTTATCCGGTCGTTTGATATTGCAAACGAGCTTGGGCTCACCCATATCGACGAAATAGTACAGGAAATGGATTATACCCTTTATGATCTGAATAAGTACTATAATCTTCACCTCAGCTATGGTCTCGATGAACGAAAACGCAAAGGATTGTCCAGATTCCTCGATGTAATTAAATTGGCTAAATAGGCCTGCCAGCTTCGGTTTCTGCTATATTTTTTCTACCTTGCCGCCGACCGAACCACCAGATCGATCCACTTTATGAAGTTGTGTCCCAAAGCTGCTTGTTGTGCCTTAATATTTTTATTTATTGCGACCGCGGGATTCTCCCAAAAAAGCAAAGATTTCTCTGGTCAAAAGAGTTCCCTAAGGAATACAATACCCGGTAAGAGCGGCAATCATTTGTCAACCGGTTCACCCATTTCAAATCTCTCCGGGGAAGGTGCAAAAGTCCTTTCATGTGGCAACTGGCTCTCCACATTGACATTGGGTTCCAAGGTAACAGTTGGCGATCTTGATGTAACGGGCAACCAGATTACCGTAGAGGCGATGGTAAACAGAACGGGTGCTTTGGCCAACCCGGTCTCCTACGGTCATGTTGTCTCCAAGCATACCACTCCCACAGATGTGAACTACGCCCTGCTCCCGAATGGTTGCGAACTGACAACTACCACTACCGGGTATCACAATATCACCGTATGCTACCCGGATTTTAATAAGCCATATCATATCGCAATGACCTATGACGGAGCTGCGCTTAAATTTTATCGGGATGGTTATCTCATGGCTACAACGCCATGTACGGGAAATATGGTGAACAATGACTGGCTTACCACTATCTCACAGATCGCCGATGGCGCCAACCCTGCCATTAGCCAGTTCCTGGGTTATGTGAATGAAGTCAGAATATGGAATGTTGCCAGGACCCAGGCGGAGCTCATTACCTACATGAATACTCCTCTGCCGAATCCAGCAAGCCAACCCGGTCTGCTGGCCTATTATACTTTTGATGACCTGTCCAATAAGCAAGGAAATACTCTATGGAATGGCAGCCTGTCCGGGGGTGCCGTTTTAAATCAAACAAATACCAATTGCAATTTCATCCGCGACTCCTGTGCAGTGAAAGTAGGATGCCCTAATTGGCTCAGCCTGCCCACGCAGGGAAGCAAGTCAGTTATCGGGGACCTCGATATTTCGGGCAACCAAATGACGGTGGAAGCCACTTTCAACCGGACGCAGGCATTAAACAGCGGACTATACTACGGCAGCCTCGTGTCAAAACATACCACTACAACGGATGTAAATTATTCCCTGTTGCCGAATGGTTGCGAGATCACTACCTCTGTGAGTGGATATAAGGCCATCTTTCAGGCGTGTCCGATACAGTTGAATGTTACATACCATGTTGCCATGGTGTACGATGGCGCCAATCTTAAATTCTACCGTAACGGGGTGCTCATCAGTTTTACTCCCTGCACGGGGAATATCGTA
>Ga0193753_10000068_pt1 | contig 98567 bp, 76 predicted proteins | sample H1c2metaG_FD_144925 | JGI IMG/M metagenome (GOLD analysis project Ga0193753, IMG submission 144925) | Soil microbial communities from a riparian zone of the East river system, Colorado, United States - H1c2 | ecosystem: Environmental > Terrestrial > Soil > Riparian zone | place: USA: East...
ACGATTCGCGACTACCTCGTCAGCAACAACGCGAATCCCAAACCGTTCGTCTGGACCAAAACGGCTGATGAGATCCTCGAAAAACTCGGATTATTCTGCAAGCAACTCCTGACTCAATAGACTAGCGCGTCGTCGACGTCGAAAAAGCAAAAAAAGAATGAACCGCAGAGGACGCGGAGGTCGCAGAGATTCTTCACCGTCATCTCTGCGACCTCTGTGTCTCTGCGGTTCAATCTGTTTTTTGACCTCACCGCATCCCCTGAACGCCGGGCGATCCGTGAACCAGTCTTACTTCGGACCCGCGTTTTTCACCGCCTCGGGAACGAACTTCTCGAACTTGCCAAAATTCTCACGGAACATCCCGGCGAGTTTTTTGGCTTGTTCGTCGTAGGCGTTCTGGTCGGGCCACGTTTCGCGCGGCTTCAACACGTTGTTCGGGACGCCGGCGATATCAGCGGGCACCGACAGACCGAAGATCGGATCTTCGATCATTCTCGCCTTGGCGAGATCACCGCTGAGCAACGCATTCACCATGGTCCGCGTGTGTGCCAGCTTCATGCGCTTGCCCACGCCGAACGCGCCGCCCGTCCAACCGGTGTTCACCAGCCACACCGTCGACTTGTGTTCGTCGATCAACTTGCCGAGCATCTCGGCGTACTTCGTCGGATGCCAGACGAGGAACACGGCGCCGAAGCAGGATGAGAACGTCGCCTGCGGTTCCTTTACGCCACGCTCGGTGCCGGCGACTTTCGCGGTGTAGCCGGACAAGAAGTAGTACATCGCCTGCTCGCGAGAGAGCTTGGCGACCGGCGGCAGCACGCCGAACGCATCGGCCGTCAGGAACACGATGTTCTTGGGATGTCCGCCGCGACCCGCCGGTACGTTGTTGGGGATGTAGTACAGCGGATAGGACGCGCGCGTGTTCTCGGTGATCGACTGATCCTCGAACTTCACCTTTCGCGTCATCGGATCGAGGACGACGTTCTCGAGAATCGTCCCGAACATCTGCGTCGTGCGATAGATGTCCGGCTCGCCCTCGGCGGACAGATTGATGACCTTCGCGTAACAGCCGCCTTCGTAGTTGAAGGCGCCTTCGGGCGACCAGCCATGTTCGTCGTCGCCGATCAACGAGCGCGCGGGATCAGCGGACAACGTTGTCTTGCCCGTGCCGGACAGACCGAAGAACAACGCCGTGTCGCCGGCCGGTCCGATGTTGGCCGAGCAGTGCATGGACAGCACGCCCTGCTTGGGCATGTAGTAGTTCATGACCGTGAACATCGACTTCTTGAGCTCACCGGCGTACTTCGTTCCGCCAATGAGGATCATGCGCTTGGCGAGATTGAGCACGATGAACGTGCTCGTGCGCGTACCGTGCTTGGCCGGATCCGCCTCGAAGCTCGGCGCGTGGAGTACCGTGAAGTTCGGCTGGAAGGTCGGCAGCTCGGTGGCTTCGGGCCGAATGAACATGTTCCGCACGAAGGCCATCTGCCATGCGTTGGGCGAGACGTAGCGCACCGACAGGCGGTACTTGGGATCGGCGCCGCAGTACAGATCCTGAACGAACAGCTCATCCTGGCCGTCGAGATAGGTGCGGACGTCGGCGAGCAGCGTTTCGAACTGCTGCTCGGTGAACGGCTGGTTCACCTTGCCCCAATCGACGTCGGCTTCCGATGATGGTTCTTTAACGAGAAATTTGTCATTCGGCGACCGGCCCGTGTGCGGCGCGGTAATCGCGCAGAACGGACCCATGTCGGCCAGTTGGCCTTCACCGCGGCGGATCGCGTCCTGGATCAGGACGGGCGCGACCAAATTCCAGTGGACCTCACCTTTGGGGTTGAGTCCCTGGGCTTCCAAACCAACTTTGCCCTGAAAACCGGCGTCGTCCTGCGGCGTCGTTTGCGTTGCCATCATAACCTCGAGAAGATCGTCGGAGTGGGTCCGCCCCCATTGGTCGCTCGGGCGGCGGGTCCCACAGGGTAGGACCGCTCTTGTGCGTCGATCACGGCCACCGCGGCCATGTTGACGATGTCCTGGACGTCGGCGCCGCGTTCCAGCACGTGCACCGGCCGATTCATGCCAACCAGTATCGGTCCGATCGCCGTGGCACCGCCCAGGTGATTCAACAATTTGTAGGCAATGTTGCCCGCGCTCAAGTTTGGAAAAATCAACACGTTCGCCCGTTCCTTGAGCGTACTGAACGGATAATCCCGGGCGATGATCTCCGGATCAAATGCGGTGTCCGCCTGCATCTCGCCGTCAACCACCAGCGAGGGATCGCGCTGCCGCAACAGCTGAACGGCGCGAGCCATTTTGTCGGCGTCGGGATGCCGCACCGAGCCGAAATTCGAGAACGACAACATCGCAATCCGCGGCTCGCCCACGCCGATCGTCCGCGAAATGCGCGACGCCGCGTATGCGATCTGCGCCAACTGTTCGGCGGTCGGATCGATGTTCACGGTGGTGTCGGCGCAGAAAATCACCTGCTTTTCGAACACGAGCATGTACATGCCGCTCACGAGCCCGGCCTTCGGATGCGGACCGATGACCTCGAGCGCCGGACGGATCGTCTCAGGATAATGCAGGTTCACGCCCGAAACGAGCGCATCGACATGTCCTCGGCCGACCATGCACATGCCGAAGTAGTTGCCGTTGTACAAGCGACGGCGTGCTTCCTCGAGACTCATGCCCTTGCGCTGTCGCCGCGTCCACATGAACTGCGCGTACTCCTCGCGGTTGGGTGACGTCGCCGGATCTTCGATGGCGATGTCCTCCAGCGTGATGTTCATGGCCTTCGCCTTCTGCTCGATCGCTTCACGATTGCCGAGGAGCGTTGGAGCGGCGATGCCGTCTTCGACGCAGATGCGAGCGGCGCGAATGATCTTCGGCTCTTCGCCTTCGGGGAACACGACGCGCTTGGGATTGCTGCTCGCGCGTGTGATCAATCCGCGCATCACACCGCGCGCGCGGCCGAGTCGCGCTTCGAGACGGTCGCGATACTCGTCGAGATCGATGAATTCTCGCGCGACCCCGGACGCGACCGCCGCCCACGCCACCGCCGGCGCGATCCACAACAACACGCGCGGGTCGAACGGGAAGGGAATGAGATACTCAGGACCAAACTTCACTTCACGCAGACCGTAGAGCGCCGCGACGCTGTCGGGCGCGTCTTCTTTCGCCAACAGCGCCAACGCGCGCGTCGCCGCCATCTTCATCTCTTCGTTGATTTCCGTGGCGCGCACATCCAATGCACCTCGGAAAATGAACGGGAATCCGAGGACGTTGTTGACTTGGTTCGGGTAGTCGCTGCGGCCCGTGGCGATGATCGCGTCGTCTCGAACGGCACGAATTTCCTCGGGTAGAATCTCGGGAACGGGATTCGCCAACGCGAAGATGATCGGGTTCTTCGCCATCTTGGCGATCATGTCGCCCGTGACGGCACCGGCGACGGAAAGTCCGACGAACACGTCGGCGTCGACCAACGCTTCGCCGAGCGATCGCGCGTCCGTCTCGATTTGAAAGCGCGCCTTGTACGGATCCATGTCACCCGGGCGATTCATATAGATCACGCCCGAGCGGTCGCACATGAGAATATTCTCACGCTTCACGCCCAGCCGGATGTAATGCTCGGCCGTCGAGATCGCGGCCGCACCCGCACCCGAGAACACCACCTTGATCTCGGCGATGTTCTTTGCGACGCATTCGAGCGCGTTGAGCAGCGCGGCGCCCGAGATAATTGCCGTCCCGTGCTGATCGTCGTGAAACACCGGAATCTTCATCGTCTTCCGGAGCGTCTCTTCGATATAGAAGCAGTCCGGAGCGCGGATGTCCTCGAGATTGATTCCGCCGACCGTCGGCTCCAGGAGCTGGCAGAACTTGATGACGTCGTCCGGATCTTCCGAGCCGACCTCGAGATCGAAGACGTCGATGTCGGCAAACTGTTTAAACAGGTTGCCTTTGCCTTCCATCACAGGTTTGCCCGCGAGTGCGCCAATATTGCCCAGGCCGAGCACGGCCGTGCCGTTGGTGACTACGCCAACGAGGTTGCCCTTTGCCGTGTACGTGTACGCGAGATCGGGATCATTCTTGATCTCGAGGCAGGGTTCGGCGACCCCGGGCGAATAGGCGAGTGACAGATCCCGCTGGTTGGCCAACGGTTTCGTGGGGACGACGGCGATTTTTCCCGGGCGGCCGTTCGCGTGGTAGTCGAGAGCGTCTTGGCGTCTGGTCATGAAGAGATGAAGAATAGCCAGTCGAGCCCCGTAAGTCAGTCGCTGAGCGCACTTTGGGGGCACGTTGGCGGCGGTTTGACCCGCGAGGAGGGCTCTCGGGCTGAAAGCCCAAACCCGATGACACAGTTACGTTTACGCCAGATGCATTCCGATCGGCCGCGCCTCATTCGCGTAGTAGTCCTCCTAGCGATCGCCGTTGCGGTCGAGGCAGGCCTGTTTTTGGTCGTTCGGTCCACGCCGGCGACGTCCGGGTTGATGCGTCCCGTGTACTGGGTGGTCGCCGGTCTCTTCGCCGTCGGGATTTGGCAGGCGGGGAGGGATCGAAGCCGGCCGGACCGAAGGAGCGCGAATCGGCGAGATCGGCGGTAACGACCGTAAACTGCCTGCCGAGTTAGGATCGTCCAGTAACGGTTTTGACCCACGAGTCATCCAGTTCGAGTTGTCTGTACCAGTCAGTTCGTCGTTCGCCTCTCACGAACTGACTGGTACAGAGAATTCCAACTGGAAAACTCGCAGGTCAAACCGTTACTCAACGACAGTGACTGGCGTCGCTCAACGATCCTTCACGGCACAAACTGGAAGCTGTGAGCCCCGCCCTACGCCGCATCCAGCGCGTCGTACCCTTTCACTCGGTACACCACACTCGACACTCCCCAACTCACAACAAAGATCCCGATGATCACGTACCCGATCATCCCAAAATTTCCGTTGAGCGCGATGATCGCATCCCAAAACGATCCGCGAAACCCGAACCGTGCCGCGAGGAGGCCCAGCGCCTCGATCCCGCCGACGAGGAGCGCGACGACGACCGACACGAACGTGATCGTCAGGTTGTAGTAGAGTTTTCGAATAGGCTTCGTGAACGCCCACCCGTACGCGCCGAGCATCACGACGCTGTCCGCCGTGTCGACCAACGACATGCCCGCGGTGAAGAGCGCGGGGAAGACGAGAATGGACCAGATCGACATTCCGCGCGCCGCCTCCGCGGCCGAAATGCCGAGCAGTCCGATCTCCGTCGCCGTGTCGAAGCCGAGGCCGAACAAGAGGCCCAACGGGTACATGTGCCAGCTGCGATGCACCATTCCAAACAACGGGCGAAAAATTCGCGCGAGCAGGCCACCGCCGCTGAGGAGGACGTCGAGATCGTCCGCGACGAATGCTTCGCCGTTCTTCACGCGGTGAAACGCGCGGTACACCGACACCAGAATGAAAATGTTCATCACGGCAATCGCGAGCAGGAAGATCGCCGAGACCATGGTGCCGATGATGCCACCCACGTCGTGCAACGACGCGAGACTGGTATTGAACGCCATCGCGGTGGCCGCGATCGCCAACGACGCCAACACGACGACCGTCGAATGCCCGAGCGAGAAGAAGAAGCCCGTCGCCACCGGACGCTTGCCTTCCCGCATCAACTTTCGCGTGACGTTGTCGATCGCCGCGATATGGTCGGCGTCGATCGCATGCCGAAGGCCCAGGCCGTACGCGAGCAGCGACGTCCCGATCAGCAGCGGGTAGTGGCGGAAGGCGATGAGCGCCCACGCCCACGCGCCGACATTGGCCGCGCCGACAAACGCGAAAAGACCGACGATCTGACTGCGAACGTCGGTCGAGTCGTCACGCAAAAGCCGAGCGAATCGATTCACTCAGGAAAACTATCGCACTCCCGACTCGCCGCGAAGCTGCTGTCGCTCCGCCGTTGGCGCGCCAGTCTGGGATCGAGGTATCAGCCCCGCGATCCCCTCCTATCCTCAGACCAATTATCCTGAGACCTGGCTGTCAGACCTCCAGATGGTCCCCCTCGCGCGACGACATCGCGTACAGCACCGGCATGAGATACACGCTGATGAGCAAGCGCGAGAACAGTCCGCCGACGATCACGAGCGCGAACGGTTTCTGCGTGTCTGATCCCACACCGGTCGACAACGCCGCGGGCAACAGACCGAGCGCGGCGACGAGGGCGGTCATCATGATCGGCCGCAATCGAAGCAAGGCCGCAGTGCGCGTCGCCTCGGTGATGCTGAATCCGCCAAGCCGTAACTCGTTGGCGTACGAAATGTAGACGACCGCTGTTTGAACCGAGACCCCGAACAGCGCGAGGAATCCGATCATCGATGACACGGAGAATGGCGTGTGCGTCACGAGCATCGCCAACAATCCGCCAAGCGGCGCGGACAGGATCACGCCAACGACCGTGATGAGCGGAAATTTGAAGTTGCCGTAAAGCACGAACAGAATCGCGAAGATGAGCGTCACCGTGACCGGCAACACGATGTTCATCTGCGCGCGCGAGGCCGTGTACTCCTCGAACTCTCCGCCCCATCGCACGGAGTAGCCCTGCGGCAGTTTCACCGCGTGGTCGACGGCCTTGCGCGCGTCGGCCACCGCGCTGGCGAGATCGCGGCCTTCGACCGAGTACTGTACGCCGATGTAGCGCGAGTTGTCCTGTCGATAAATGAACGCCGCGCCGTTCGAGACCTGAACGTCGGACACTTCGCGAAGAGGAATCTGTTGGCCGTCGGGCGTCGCGAGCAGGATGTTGCCGATTTGCTCGGGAGTGCCGCGGTACTGCGGTTTCAAACGCACGACGAGGTCAAAGGTGCGCTCGCCCTGCACGACTTGTGTGGCTGCCGCGCCGCCGACTGCGGCTTCGATCAATCCATTCACGGCGTCGATGTTCAACCCATACCGCGCCAGCTTTGCCCGGTCGGGCGTCACCGTCAAACTCGGCTGCCCAAGCTCCTGCACCAACGTCACGTGGTTGATCCCCGGCACTTTCTCGATCACCGCTTTGATCGCGCGGCCCTTCTGCTCGAGCAGCGTCAGGTCGGTGCCGAATACTTTCACGTCGAGCGACGCCTTGAGCCCGGTGAGCGCTTCGTCGACGGCGTCTTCAGCCGGTTGGGTATAGTTGAACGTGATACCTGGAAACACCGCGAGCTTCTTTTGAATGGCGGCGATCAACTGATCTTTCGAATGAAACGCGCCATTCCAGTCTCCATATGGCTTCAACCCCACGTAAAACTCGGCGTTGAAGAATCCAGTGGCGTCGGTGCCGGCGTCATCCCGGCCGTGTTCCGACGCGACGACGGTGACTTCGGGGAAGCTCTGCAGAATGGCGCGAATCTGCGGCGTGATCTTCGACGATTCCTCGAACGAGATGGTGTACGGCATAGTCGCGCGCACCCACAGCGCGCCCTCGTCGAGCTTCGGCATGAATTCGCCCCCGCGCGTGACGGCGATCGCGGCGGAGACTCCAAACAGAATCAGCGACGCCGTGATCGTCGCGCCACGGTGCGCGAGACACCAATCGAGGCCGCGTGAATATTGATTGCGGATCCACTCGAACACCGGATTGACGCGTTCCTTCACGCCGCCGCGCAGTCCGAGCACGCAGAGCACGGGAACCACGGTCAGAGTAATCGCCAGCGCGCCGAGCAATGCGTAGATCGTGGTGTCGGCCATCGGACGAAAGAGCTTTGCGGACGGGCCGGTCAATGCATAGATCGGCAAAAATCCGGCGACGATCACCGCTACCGCGTATACGATCGGCCGGTTCACTTCGGACGCGGCGTCGAGGATCACATCGCGAATCCGATACTCTGTGCCATGCCGTCGGGCGAGTTGCCGGTAGATGTTCTCCACCATCACCACGGCGCCGTCCACCAGAATGCCGAAGTCGATCGCGCCGATGGACAACAGGTTCGCCGGAATGCCACGCAGGTCCAATCCAATGAACGCGACGAGCAAGGCGAGCGGCACCGTGACCGCCGCGATCAACCCGGCGCGAACGTCGAACAGAAAGAAGATCAGCACGATGACGACGAGTACAATTCCCGTCACGAGATTGTGCGCGACGGTGTGCGTCGTGAGCGCCACGAGATCGCTTCGGTCGTAGTACGGGACGACCTTCACGTCCTTGGGAAGAATGTGGTCGTTCAGCTCTCGTGTCTTCGCCTCGACGCGCTTGAGGACGACCTGCGCCTGCTCACCCGTCCGCATGAGGACGATGCCTTCGACGGCATCATCAGTCTTGTTGAATCCAAACTGTCCAAGGCGTGGCGCGTGCCCGATCTCCACACTGGCGACATCTTTCACCAGAATCGGCACGCTGTTTTTCACGGCGAGCACGATGTTTCCGATGTCCTCGAGCGTCACCACGCGCCCGAGCCCGCGCACATAAAAGAATTGCCCGCCTTCGCTGATGAATCCGCCGCCCGCATTTCCGTTGTTGGCGCTGAGCGCCGCGGACACGTCGCTGACTGCGAGTCCGGCGCCGGCAAGTTTGTTGGGGTCGACGAGCACCTGATACTGCATCGTCTCACCGCCGAGCGATGCGACGTCAGCGACGCCTGGCACGGCGCGGAATGCTTTATCGAGCACCCAGTCTTGCATGACGTGCAGGTCCATCGCCGAGCGATCGGAGCTTTGGATGACGTAGCGATAGACGAGTCCCGACGGAGAGAACGGTGCTTCGACTTCCGGGCTCACGCCGTCGGGAAGGCTCGCGCCTGCCAACCGCTCGATCGTTTGCTGGCGCGCAAAATAGAGGTCCGTGCCTTCGGCAAAGGTCACGTCGATGCTCGAGATCCCGTACAGCGAGACTGAACGCTGCACGACGAGATTCGGCAAACCGTTCAGCTCCGTCTCGATCGGCACGCTAATCAGACGTTCGACTTCTTCGGCCGCGTGTCCCGGCCACTCGGTCGTCATTGAGACCGTGACCGGCGAGACGTCGGGATATGCGTCGACGGGAAGGCGATTCAGCGAAAAAACACCGACGGCGATGAGCGTGAGCGTGAGGATTGCGATGAGGAGCGGCTGGTCGACTGCTGACGCGACCAGTCGCTGAACCCCACCTCGCCGACCCTCGACGCTGCCGGTCGGGATTGGTTCGCGAGGAGGACGATCGGGCTCGGTCACTGGCTCTCCGCGAATTGAAGGAAGAGCGCGCCGTCCGTGACCACACGATCGCCGGCCGCGAGACCCGACGCCACTTCATACATGTCGCCGACCCGATTCCCCAAATCGATGCGTCGCCGGATGAACGCGTTCGCCGCGGCGGTCACGAAGACATAGGGCAGGTTCTGGTCATCGCGCAGCACCGACGCGAGCGGAACGAGAATTCCGCGATGCTCGTGCTGCGACTTGATCTGAACGCGAACGAACATGTCGCGGCGCAAGACATGACCGCCATTCGGCACCACGACGCGAACCGACACCGCCTTCGTACCCGGATCGGCGAGCGCGGCGATGTAGTCGACTCGACCGGCCAGCGCCGTCTTGCTCACGTCGGTGACGACGTCGGCCGATTCGCCAACCGCAACGTCCATGAGATCGTTGGCATACACACTGGCCATCACCCACATCGTGCTCAGGTCGGCGATGGTGAACGTCGGCGTCGTGCTGGCCTGCAGCAGTTGTCCGTCGGCAATCAACTTCTCGACGATCGTGCCATCGATCGGCGAACGAATGATCGCTTCAATGGTCGTCGTGCGTCCTTCCTTGATGGCCTGTATCTGAGAATCCTCAACGCCCAATGCGCGCATGGATTGCGCGGCGGATTCGACGTCGGCGTCGGCGGCGGCGAGATCGGACTGCGCTTGCTCGAGATCAGCGCGGGCGAGCGCGTCGTTCTTGAACAGCGCAGAGTCGCGGTCCGCGACTCGCTTGGCTTGGCGGAACGCATTCTGGGCTTTGCGATAGTCGGCGACGGCCGAGGCAAAATCGGGCGACGACACATACGCGAGCGGCTGTCCGCGTGTCACGGTCATGCCGACGTTGCCGACAACGCGCGTCGCTGGGCCGGACACCGGTGACAACACCTGCGTGGACTTGTCGCCGTTGAACGCGACCGTTCCCGTGGCTTCGAGCAACGGCCGGAAGGGCGCCACCTGAATGGTCAGAATATGAATGCGCTGAAGCTGGTCTTCGCTCAGCGTCGTGTTCTTCGGCGTGTTCGCGGTACTGTCCGCCCGCCGACTCTCGGCGTCACTCGCGCAGGCGGCGATCGATCCGATGAGCAAGAGGGAAGCGACGCTCGCCGTGGAGCGGAGAATTCGGGTGGTCATCGGTTGCTGGCTCCGGGGGCGGTGGCGTTCGGAACGGGCGACCCGAGCGCGCGTTCGAGGTCGGCGCGTGCGGTGTTCGCCGCGGCAAGTGCGTCGGCGTATTGGCTCTCGGCGCTGAGCAGGGTGCTCCGCGCGGTCAACACTTCGAGGGCTGACGAGCCGCCGAGGCTGTAGCTGGTGGATGCGACGCGATAGGCTTCGCGCGCGGCGGGCACGAGCTCGTCGCGCAGGAATGTCACTTGGCGCATGGCCGTGCTCGCGTTGGCGTACGCGGAGCGAACGTCCTGCGTCACCTGTGCGCGTGTGTCGCGATACGTCGCGTCGAGCTCACGTTCGAAGTGCTGCGCCTGCGCGATGTCGCCGCGCGAATGTTGCCAGTAGAAGGCCGGCAGCGGCAGTGCGATGCCCGTCGTAAAGAGCGGCGATCCCGGCTGCGCATAGTCGCGCTGGATCGACATGGTGAAATCGGGAAACCAAAATTGTTTGGTCAGGCTCGTCGTTGCTTTGGCGCCGAGTTGTTGCTGTTGGACGATTGCCAGCTCCGGGCGGTTGGCGAGCGCGAGTTGATCGATCGTCGCGGAATCGGGCAGCGGCGGCGGAACGTCGAGCGAATCGGCTGGCGCGATCGATGCGCCGGCGACGCGTCCAAGCGCTCGGTTGAGCGACGCCTGTGCCGTGGCGATGTCGCGTTCGTTGCCGATCAAGTCGTTATCGGCTTGCGCGACGCCGACCTGTGCTTGAATGACGTCGAGCTTGGCCGCGGTGCCGGCGTCGAACCGCGCCTGCGTGCGTTTGAGAAAATCGGCGGCCAGCGTTCGCGTTTCCCGCAGAATGTCGCGGTGCTTCAACGCGACAAGCAATGAGTCGTAAGTCGATGACGTTTGCAGCGCGACCGTCTGCTGTTGCAATCGATAGTTCGACTCGTTGGCGCGAATGTCCGCGTAGCCGATTCGACTGTTCAGCCGGAATTTGGTGGGGAAGGGCACGTCGAGTCCGAGCGTGACCGGACGGGATGCCGAGCCTCGAAAGGTGAACGGTCCGGTGAGTTGGTCGTATCCCGCTTCAAGAGTCGGGTCGGGCACCGCGATGCCGGTGACGCGCCGCGCGCGCGCCTCGGCGACTTGTTCACGGGCGATGTCGAGCTGCGCGTTCCGATTCAGTGCTTCGGCGATTGCCTGGCGCCGCGTGAGATGAAGCGAGTCCGCGGCTTGCCGCGGCTGTGATGTCTGTGACGTTTGTGACGTTTGTGACGTTCGTGGCGAAAGCGATGGACGACGGGTGTCCAATGCTTGCGCTGATGCCGCGCTGCCGGAAGCGGCGAGCGCGCACAATCCTAGAATTAGGCGCATTTTGTCCCTAAATGGTGAACCGAGTCCTACGTCGTGCTACGACGAGCTCAGTTCACGCGGGCGGTGCGCGCGGATTGTCTTTGGGGGGGCGTTCGACCGAGACGATGCGATCGACGGCGGCGACGACGTTCGACACACGCAGCCCTTCATCGAGGAGCGGCGGTTCGGGTCGCGTGACTGTGCCGTGGATCGAGCGAGCCTGGCAGGAGGCGCAAGTTGCGTCGTTGTGGGCCAGGTGGCCTTTGGAGCCACCGGATTCCACGTGCGAGGCCATCCGTCCGTCGCGCCCCTCGAGCAGCGGGGCGGCGGCGAGCACGACTTGCGACGCCATCGCCCAAAGGGCAATGACGACAAACAGCCAGCCGTGGCGGGACGCGGTCGGAGGGTGACGAACGAGCATTCTATGTGAGTGTACGGGCGAAGGCCCAAAACCGCTAGCCGACCGCACCGTTCAGTGGCCGAAACCGCCGTTTCGTGGCCTCTTCCGAACCGTTTGCCGAGAAACAGCGGTCGACAATCGCTCCATGGGCGGCTTGACCGAGCGTCCCGTCATCTCTACCCTTGCCGGCGCAGACCGGTCCCGTCTTCGGCCCTGAGTCCATGACACGCAATCGTTTTCTTTCACTCGCTGTCTGCGTCGCGCTCGGCGCTTTGCCCGCGCGTTCGATGATTGCGTGGGGCCAACGACCGCGAGGCGGGCCGCCGATCAAGCATGTCTTCATCATCGTGCTCGAGAACGAAGGCTTTGACACGACCTTCGCAGCCGGCTCGCGCGCACCGTATCTCGCCGACACGCTCACCGCGGCCGGTGCGCTGCTGCGGCAGTACCACGGCACCGCGCATTTCAGCCTTCCAAACTATATCGCGATGATCAGCGGGCTCGCGCCCAATCGCGATTTGCAGATCGACTGTCCGCACTACGACGAGTTCGTGGAGACCGGCAAGGCAAAGGACGGACAGGTGATGGGCACCGGCTGCATTTTTCCGGCGCGCATCAAGACGATCGCGAACCAACTCGAGGAGAAGCACCTGAGTTGGAAAGCGTACATGGAGGACATGGGCAAAGATCCGTTGCGCGAACCGGCGACGTGCGGCCACCCGACTGTTGGCGTTCCCGATCCGACGCAGCGCGCGACGCCCACCGATCACTACGCGACGAAGCACAATCCGTTCGTCTACTTCCATTCCATTCTCGATTCGCCGACCTGCACAGAGAACGTCATCCCGCTCACCTCGCTCGGGGCGGCGCTCGAGTCTCAAGATCAAACGGCGAACTATTCGTTCATCACGCCAAACCTTTGTCACGACGGACACGATCGCCCGTGCAAGAACGGGGAGCCGGGCTCGCTCGAGTCGGCTGACGCTTTTCTCTCGCAGTGGGTGCCGCGAATCATCAATTCGCCGGCGTTTCAGGCGGACGGATTGTTGATCGTCACGTTCGACGAAGCGCTCAGCATCGATGCGACGGCGTGCTGTCACGAGCCGTCTGGACCCAACACTGAAAAGCCCGGTGTCAACGGCCCAGGTGGGGGACGAATTGGTGCGGTGCTGCTCTCGCCGTTCATCAAGCCCGGAACCGTGTCCACGGTGGCGTACAATCACTATTCGATGTTGCGCAGCGTCGAGGACATGTTTGGCCTCGGGCATCTCGGCTTTGCCGACCAGAAGGGACTGGCGACTTTCGGCACTGACATCTTTACGCAGCCACGAGGCGGCTGGGCTAAGTCGCCGCCGAGTGCGATGTGGGACGCGGCGCCCGACTCTCGGTGATCTTGCGCACAATTCGGTACGACTATTGCACCTCTTCTTTCCATTCGTTCCTTGTCGGGCTTGCTCACGAGCCAGCTTTCTTTCCGAGGACAGTCGTTGACCGTGATGATGTTGGCTTGGTCCCCGTGTTCGTCGAATCTTAGCCGAACATGACTGAGCGCCCGGAACAACAGCAGCGCATGAGCTCCGATTCGGTTCGCGATGACCTCGTCGCGCGGATCCAGCAGCGGCTCGGCGACCGCCTGACTCGAACGGTGGTTGATGATGAGGGACGCGGTTGGGTTGTGTATGCCATTCCGGCGCGCGACTACGATCGGCGGACCGGTCCGTGCCTCGTCTTCGAGTCGGTTGAAGTCATTCGCCGCCTTCGGACCTGTCCGGACAATTGGTATGAGCTGAGCGAAGAGGATTTGTACACGCTCAGCTTGCATCCCTAGCAGAGCGCGTCGACCCGAACACGTTGTCTGCAGCTCGCCGTCCCTCGCCATGATTGATCTCGAATGAACTCGGGCGATTTAACGGCACTCGTTCATCTCGTGGGATTTACGACCGGCATCATTTTGTACGCGATGCTCGGCGTGATGACGCAGCGTCGGCTGTCGTACGTCGTCGCGCCCAACGATCGCCAAGCGGCAGACCGTTTGCCACTCGCCGCCGCCGGCCTGGGTGTGATCTGGAACGTCGGCGCGATGATCGTGTTTGCCGCGCGCGACTTCGGCATCGCTTATCCAATGACGTGGATGGCCGCGGTTGCGTACACTGCGCTCGGCTTTCTTCCCGCCGTGGTCGTTCAATCCACTCTCCGACGCCGCAACACACGAACGTTTCGGTGGTACCTCGGCATCGCGTATACGGCGAGCGCCGTCGCTGGTGCGATGCACGTTATCGCCGCGGCGCATGGCGAAACGCCGTCGCCCACCGGGCTTCTGTTGTTGACGATGACATACGCCGGTCTCCTCGGTGTTCACGCAATCACCGAGCGTCGACGACCGGGATTCCAGCGCAGCATCACCGCTGTGGCTCTCGCGGCGTTCGCCGTGTCGGCGTTGCACCTCAGTCTTCACGCGGGAACCACCGACCAGGATCCGTGGTGGATGGAGTTGATTGGGCATCACGCGTCGCTTCCGCTGGTGCTGGCGATTCTCTACCAGGACCATCGATTTGCGTTTGCTGATCTGTTTCTCAAGCGAGCGCTTTCGTTGCTCGCGCTCATTGCGGTGGTCTCAGTGTTATACGTCAGCGTTGCCGCTCCGCTCGTCGATCCGCACGCCATAGCGGCTCGCCGACAACTCGACGACGGGTCGCACCTGTTCAGCACCGGAGCGTTGCTCGGTCTGTGGATCGCGACGGCGTTGCTCTATCCATTCGTACAACGACGCATCTATCGATTTGTCGAGCGGGTGATTCTCCGCCGTGCCGACTACCGCGAGTTTCGCGTGGATCTGTCGCAGCGACTGGCGCGGGCCCGCAACGCTGATGAGGCACTCGGCGTTACCTGCGAATTGCTCGCGCATGCGCTTGGTGCGAAGGCCGCCGATTGGACGCCGAGCAGTGCGACGCAGACGGGACATCCGACGATTGCGCTCGATGCACGCCGAACCGAAGCACGCATCGGTATTCCGACTGCGCTTGCGCCGTCGTATGAAATCCGCCTCGCTGACCTCGGCGGCGGCCGCTCATTGCTCTCCGATGATCTGATGTTGATCGACGCCGTGGCCGCGTCACTCGGCAGACGCATCGATGAAGTGCGACTCGACGCCGAGCGACGCGCGAGTGAGGAGCGCGAGAATGACATGCGGCGCTTGGCGACTGAAGCGGAGTTGCGGGCGCTCCGCTCGCAACTCAATCCGCACTTTCTCTTCAACGCGTTGAACACGCTCGGTCATCTGATGCAGGTCGCGCCGGATCGCGCACTCGCGACGCTGTATCAACTGACCAATTTGTTGCGCGCGGTGCTGCGTCGTACTACGGGCCAGTTTGTCGCGCTGCGCGAGGAGATGGAGATTGTCGAATCATATTTGGCGATCGAGCATGAGCGATTTCAGGAGCGGCTCGTCGTTACGATCGATGTGCCGCCCCAACTGCTGCACGCTCGCATCCCGCCGCTGCTGTTGCAGCCGCTGGTGGAAAACGCCGTGAAGCATGGGATCGCGCCGATGCGGGTCGGCGGCGAGCTAACGATTCGCGCCTCGCACGACGCGACGTTGGACGACGCCGACGGCTTTCTCCGGATCCTGGTGATCGACACTGGGGCAGGTACGTCGGAGCACACTGTCGCGACGCGGGAAGGCGTGGGCTTGTCGAACATCGAGAGCCGGCTGCGTCACTATTTCGGGGCGGCGGCAGCCGTTTCCATTCGGCCAACGCCGGGTGGAGGAACGACCGTCGAAGTCTGCGTTCCATGGATCGTTGCGACTGAGGCGCGACCACTCACCGCGGTGTAGCATGCATTCATGGACCGTCCGGAGCCATTCATTGGACTGGATTGGCGTACGCACGCCGAGGGAGTATCCTGCGCCCATCATCATGCGTCGAATTCGGCATCATTCGTTCCTGTCGCCGATCGCGGCGGGAAAGTCCCAATGGCCATCCTGCGCGTCGTCGTAGCCGACGACGAGCGGCCGGCGCGCGCCTTCCTCTCGGGCATCCTTCGCACGTTCGAAGATGTCGAGGTCATCGGCGAAGCTGCCGGCGGCGCAGAGTGCGTCGCGTTGATCGAGACGCTCGCTCCAGACCTCGTGTTGCTCGATCTGCAAATGCCGGAGGTGGACGGCTTGGGCGTGGTACGGCTCATCCGAAAAGACAAGTTGCCGCTCATCGCATTCGTCACGGCGTACGACGAGTATGCGGTGCGCGCGTTCGAGATGAACGCCGTCGACTATCTCCTCAAGCCGGTCGATCCTCCACGCCTCCGCGCCACGGTGAATCGCGCGCTCGAGCGTCTCGAGCGCGCCGAACTGCGGCCAGACGATGCCGATCGCCTTCGCGCGGCGGCGGCCGAGTATGCGGCGCTCGTACCGGCGACGGTATTGCGGCGAATCCCGGTTCGGAAGCGCGATGACATTTTTCTCATCCCCGTCGAGCAGGTCGTCTCAGTGGTAGCGGGCGGGGAATTGTTGCACATCCTGACTAAAGGTGGCGACCACTTCACCATCACCTATCGCTTGAAGGACCTCGAGGCGCGGCTCGACCCGGCACAGTTCGTTCGCATCTCGCGCGGGACACTGCTCAACATCGCGCTGATTCAAAAGATGACGCCGTCGACCGGGGGAACGTACGTCGCCGTCATGCAAGGCGGCGCCGAACATCAGGTGAGCCGGATCCGCGCGCGCGCGCTGCGTGATCAGTTGCTGCGGCTGTGACGATCAGAACGCAACTTTGAGCCGTAACTGAACGCTCCGCGGCCGGCCGACTGATGCACCGCTAAAAAAGGCGCCTTTCAACGCGTACTTCTCGTTGAGCAGGTTCTCAACATAAATTTGTGGTTGAAATACCGACTTGCCGGCGACGATCGTGTACCCGGCGCTCGCGTTGAGAATCGTACTCGGATCGACGTGGATGGCCTTGTTGAAGTCCAGCAGTCCGGTGCCGACCGTGCAGTTGCAGTCGGCGGGATCAACGCCGTTCGTCAGTCCGGAGCCATAGATGCCGGTGGCGCTCAGAAAGAATTTGTTCGCCGAGTACGTGGCGCTGCCGACCATCGAGAGGCGCTGATCGTGATCCAAGTCGAAATAGCCGTCCGGTGTGTCCGTCGGGAAGAATCCACCGGTGATCGGGCCGCGGCCGTAGGCGTGGTTGAGCGCAGCGTTGGCATAGGCGGAGAAGGGTGCATCAGGGCGAAACTCGAGAACGCCTTCCAGGCCGTCGATCTTCACCCGGTCGATGTTCACCGAGGTAACGATGTTCGAGCCTGGAACCGTGTTGTCGTCGATGCCGGGCGAGCTCTCTTTGTGGTACGCCGACAGTTTGGCAACGAGGCCCGCTGCGGGGATGCGCTGTATCAGTCCAGCCTCATAGAAATGGTCGCGCTCCGGCAACGTCGGTGTCGCGACGTCGCCGGACTGCGCAACACTGGTAATGGCGCGCAAATCCTCCACGTTGGTAGGCAGAAAGAGTCGGCCGTAGTACGCATAGAGCGTCGTCGACGATGTGGGGAAAAAGTTCAACCGAATGCGCGGACTCACCTGTGTCTGCGTCCCGGCGAACGGTGCGTTGTGGGCGTCGTATCGAACTCCCGTGCGAATCTCGAATGACTCGATCGGCGAGAACGCCGTCTGTGCATAGACGCCGACGTCGTGCCCATTCAAATCAGAGTTGGACGCCGGTCCGGCCGCCCCGTTCGCCGCGATCGATTGAAAATCCTCATGACCCGTCGTGACCGACGACATAGTGCCGAATTTGAAATCGAGCCCGTCGGCCGGCCGGACCGTGTAGTCGGCCTTAATCCCATAGGTGTTGAAGCTCCGGTGTTCCGACAGATTGTACGCAGTCGGATCCGGGAAGAAGACGAACTGCGGGTCATCGGACGAACTCGGCGTGTACGTCAGACCGCCATGACGGGCAAAAGCGCCGGCGAACAGATCGGGCCCGCTACTCCTCCCGTCTGGCGACGGCGCGCCGAACTGATGGTGCCAGCCGAGGTTGGCAAAACTGTTGATGTCGCGCTGATGGTCGTCGAGCGTTGTTCCGCCCGTTGAATCAAATGGCACGCCGAACGTCGTCTGCGAAAGGTTCACCTCGAGCGCAACGACGTCCTTCGGACTTGGCGTGTATTGAAGCTTGGCGAATCCGAACGCGTCGGTTCCGGAGTTATGGAAGTTGATGATCTTTTCACCGGCTTGGTCAAACACCAGCGGCTCGAGGCGCATGTCGGAAAACTGCCGTGATCCCGCGACGTAAAGGCCCCAGGGCCCATTGTTCCCGCTGAGACTCACCGTTTGTCCGTTGAACGACGACGGACCAACGGTCGTCGAACGGTCGTACATGCCGGCGTAGCTACTCACCGCGGCGTGAAGGCCGCCCGATGGAATCTTCGTCGTCACGTTCACGATTGCCGCGTTCTTGTTCCCGTATTCGGCGTCCCATCCACCGGTTTGAAAGGTGATTTGGCTGACGACCTCCGGATCGAACAGCTCGTTGAGCGAGCCTGAGATTCCCGCAGGGACGGGCACGCCGTCGATATAGTAGGTGTATTCCGCGTGCTGGCCTCGGATGTGAACTTCCCCGGTCGGCGCGCGCGCGGCGCCGACGATCGATTGTTGTAGAATCTGAGAAGTCGTATTCGTGGGCGCGCCGTGAAAGTCATTCTGCTTGAACACCTGGTCACCAGTGCGAGTGTCGAGCGAAATGGGCACCGTCGCCGTCACCTGAACGGCTTCCAGACTCAGCCCGATCGGCTTCATGGCGAAGTTCACGCGCCGCGCAGAGGCCGGGGTCGGGTCGATGGCTAGCTGTCGCGTGATCGGTCGGTATCCGAGCAGGTGAACGGCGATCGTGTACGATCCGTTTGCCAGATTATGAACGGTGAACCGTCCGAATGCGTCGCTCGTCGTATTGCCCACGATCCCGCCGCCTTGTCGCGTCACACTGATTTCCGCCGACTGCAGCGGTTGCCCGTTCGTGCTGTCGGTGACGACGCCGGTCAGATCGACGTTGCTGGCGCGCGAATGTGACTCAGGATGGGCGGCGGCAACGGCCTGAACCGGCAGGGTCGCGAGCGCCAACGCGAGCATCGCGCCGGCGAGTGAACGGTAAATCATCGAGGCTCCGAGATTGCGTGAAGGGGCCGACGTCAACCGCGGTCGGATCATCCAACGCGAATGCTATGAAACTCGGAGCGCCAATCATCAGAGACTTCATTGTCTGGTCGCGAGCGTGCGGCGACCAGTCGCCTTGGACCAACGAATGGCCCGACCGCTCAGTGGGTCAGCGCGTACATGATGTAGTTCACGCCCAGCTTGTACGCCTCGTTCGACTCGCCAATCGGACGGAACCCCTGCGCCGAATATTCCCAGTAGTTCGACACGTCGGTGTTGAAGTTGATCATGACCACGAGCCGCTTCTTCGGATCATTGTCCTGGAAGATGCCGCGAAAGATCGGCGGGCCGCGGTCGTAGAACTGCCGCACGATGTCGAACGACGGAATATCGAAAAACGAGTGGAAGATCGGATGCGACAACTCCATGTCGATCGGATGCAGGCCGGGAAGGACGAGCTTGAACATCATCTCGAGATTGGCCCAGCCGCTTCGACCGCGCTGAAAGTCCTCGCGCGAGTCGTCGATGATGAGAAAGCCGCCTTTCAGCAAGTACTTCCGAAGCGCGGCCACTTCTTTCTCGGTCAGCGCCATGTAGCCCGCTTCAACGAGAAAGGCGACGGGATATGTGAACAACGCCGGGTCGTCGATGGCGATGACGTTGGTCGCGTCGAGATGCGGCCGGAAGACGCTGATGTCCGCGGTGATCTTGAGCAAGTTGGACTCGGCCGGCCCGTTCTCGGTGTAGCCGTACCCGTGCGCCCATGACGGCTCGCCGCGGTAGTAGCAGTTCCCGGGCGCGGCGGTGTACATCAGCCGCGCAAAGGTGAATCGGCCGTCGTAGGGAATGTTGTGCATCGGCGGGTTCGTGCAGCCGAAGAATGCCCCGAATCCTTGATTGGTGCCGCCGCGCTGCGCGTGCGCGATGTCGTCGATGCAAAGAATCAACAGTGTCGGCATGAGGATTCTCAACTTCATGTCCGTCGCCGCATCAGGGGACAAGAGACAGTGGGTTTCTCCGGGAAGATACACGGCGGCCGGGCACGGTGATCCAGCACAAAGAATTCCCTGCGGGACTCGGCCCCGCGGCGACGATCAGGAGCCTGCCGTCGAACCTTCACCCCACAGTCAGGTAGCTCCTCAGCCGCGCGAGCATCCGCGCATCCGTCGCCGTGGGGTCGGTGCCTTTCGGGGTTTCGATCACCTTCGGCACGCGGGCGAGCCGCTCGTCATTCATGATTCGTCGGAAAGGAATCTCGCCGAGCGATCCTTCGCCGATGAGTTCGTGCCGGTCGCGTCGGGAGTTGAACGGGGTCTTAGAATCGTTGAGATGCATGACCCGAAGACGCGACAGGCCGAGCAGGTCATCAAAGGCACGCCAGACGTCGTCGTAGGCATTAGCAAAGTCATAGCCGGCCGAATAGGTGTGACATGTGTCGACGCAAATGGAGACGCGCGAACGATGGGGCTCGGGCACGGCATTGATCAATGCAGCAAGATCCTCGAACGATGCCCCGATGGCCGTGCCGCTGCCGGCCGTCGTCTCCAGGCAAAGAACGGTGTGGCCCGACGCGCGCGCGAGCGCTTCGGTAATCGCATCGGCGTTCCGCTGAATCCCGCTGGCGCGATCGTCGATGTAGTTCCCGGGATGCGACACGAGATACGTGAGTCCGAGCGCGTTGCAGCGTTGCAGCTCTGAGACGAAGGACTCGATCGACCGGCGTCGCAACGCGTCGTCGGGACTCGCAAGATTGATGAGATACGAATCGTGCGCGATGGTGGCCCGCACGCGCGTTTCGGACAGTGCCGCGGTAAATGCGGAGCACTCGTCGGTTTCGCACGGTCGCTCCGCCCAGCGATTGGCCATCTTCGTGAAGAGTTGCATCGCCGACGCGCCGATCGCGAGCGCGCGTCGCGGCGCGGCGTGTGTCCCGCCGGCGCTCGAGACGTGTGCGCCGAGCAGAACGTCGTCGTCCCACACGGGAGGAATCCAGGCGGGATCGTTCGCGCTGTCGGTCTTCGCGTTGAACGCGGGCTTCTTCGTGACTTTGTTCGCTGGTTTCGCCGGCGGCGTCGGTGAACGCTTACTTGCCACGGCCGGCGACCGCTTCTTCGCGAGTTTCGATTTCCCCGCGGGCTTTTTGGCCGTCTTCGGGCCGACCTTCTTCGCGCTCGCCTTCTTATTCGAAGTCCGACGACTTGCCATTTAATGCCTTTCCGCAGCGTGGGCAGTGAATGGGCCCGGTTTCGGTCAGCGCAAACGCGAAACTGCGACCGCAAGAACATTGGGCTTCGAGTGCATCTTGCCCGCACACGACGCAGTACCGGTCATCGGCTTCGTAGCCTCGAAATCGGCCGCAGACGGCGCATCGCTTGGTAACTAGGTCAGCCATGGCCGAAAATTAACCTCGCGTGACGCGGCTCAGCGCTGATCGCGCAACCAGGTCGCAGGATCGACCGCCGACGGCTGCCCATCCGCACCGCCATGCCGGATCTCGAAATGCAAATGCGCCGGCAAGTCGGGATCAGAAATGCCTACGCCACCAATGACCTGTCCCTTGGCCACCGTCGCCTGCGGTTTGACGTCCGTTCGGGACAGCGATCCGTAGATCGAGTAGTCGCCGCCGCCGTGATCGATGATCACGGTGAGCCCGTAGGTACCGAGCTGCCCAACGTTCACGACCTTCCCGCCGGCGACCGCGTGCACGTTCGTCCCGACATTCGCTTTGATGCCGACGCCGTTCCACCGAATCGTCGTGTTGGTCGACGTCTGCGCTTTGCCAAAGGTATAAACCAGTGCGCCATCCACGGGCCAATCCAGCTTTCCGTAATCGCTCGTCTTGATGACGCTCGCGCTGCGCGTTGCCGCCGGCCGCGCGCTCTCTGTACGCCGCCGCTCGGCGTCGAACGACGCGATCGTGTTGGTCAGCTGCGTCTCGGTCGCTTTGAGTCGCGCGAGGCGGTCCTGCGTCTGCCTGGCCGCCAGCTTGGTGCGCTCGAGGCTGAATGACTGCTCGTGCTCGAGAGCGCGCAGTCGCGATTCTTCGCGTTGCCGGTCGCTGCGGTTGCTCTCGAGTGCCGACTGGAGCGACACGATGCGGTCGCGATCCTTCTGAATGTCGTCGCGCAGTTGCTCGACACGATTGACGAGCGAGCGATCGTGCAGCGTCAGGAGATGCAGATACTTGTATCGCGCGACGAGCTCTCCGAACGATCGCGCGGACAGCATTGCTTGGGTGGTGTGCATCGGACCGCGCTTATAGATGTCGATGAGGCGGCGCCGGAGCGCGATTTTCTTTGTTCCGAGCTCGCCTTCGGTTTCGGCGACTTTCTTCGTCGCGATGTTGGCTTCTTCGGCGATCGCATTGAGCTGCGCGTCCAGGGCTTTGACGATGCGCGCGGTCGCGTCGGCTCGGCGGTCGAGGTTCGTGACTTCTTCGCCGAGGTCGTGGACGGAGCTCTGAAGGTCGGCGGCGCGCTTCTCGAGATCCTCTCGCTCGCGCCGAATTCGCTCGAGCGTGTCGCGTTGCGCGCGAAGACGGGCGTCCTGTCCATGCACCGTCGCGTGTGGAACGCAGATCGCGAACAGGGCCAGCAACACCGTCGTTCTGACGGCGGATTTCATACGCGCCGCAGGTGCCGTCCCACCGAAACCGCGCTGCCCAACAGTCCCATCAGCGCGCCGAACAAAATTCCCAACAGCGCGAGTCGCCGATCGAAAAAGGCTGTTTCAAAATGCAGGTATTGTCCGAGCACACGCATGGCGAAGTATGTCAGCACGAGCGCAAGCACGCCGCCGAGTACTCCTTTGATCGAGCCTTCGATGAGGAAGGGCCGGCGAATGAATCCGTCGGTGGCACCGACCAGCCGCATGATCGAGATTTCTTTCGTGCGTGCCAGCACGGCCATACGAATCGTGGCGCCGATGATGATCACCGCGACGGCCGCAAAGGCCAGTCCCAACGCCGCGCCGGCAACGCCCGCGATGTTGCGCAGTCTGTAAAGCTGGGCAATCCACTCTTCACCGAAGCGAACGTCGTCCACGACATCGTATTCGCGGATTCGGTCGACGACGGCGCGAACCGTAATCGGATCGCGCGATCCGGGTTTGAGCTTGATGTCGAGCGACGCGGGAAGAAACTGCGATTCAAAGACGTCCTTGAACTCGCCCAACTCCACACGCGCGCGCTCGAGGGCCTGCGCCTGCGTCACAGCGTCGACCTTGAGCACCTCTGGATATTTCGCGATCTCGTCGGAGATGGTGGCAAGGCGCTCCGACGGCGTGCCGTCGGTGACGAAGGCGCGAATTTCGACGCGCTCCTCAACGCGGAGGAGTGCATCTCGGATATTCAGCGCCACCAGACCGAACAACCCAAAGGCGAACAGCGAGAACGCAATTGTGGTGATGCTCAGAATGCTAAGCAGCGGCGCGCGTCTGAACGCGGTGATCGCGGTGCGAAAGGCGAGCATCAGTCGATGTCCACTTCGATGCGCGCGGCATCGGCCGAATCGAACACGATCTCGCCGTGATTCATTTCGAGCGTGCGATAGTCGGTGCTCCGCACGAGCTCCAGGTCGTGCGTCGCCATCAACACGGCGGTGCCCGACGCGTTGATTTCGCGCAGGAGTTGGAAAATGCTGCGCGTGGCGCGCTCGTCGAGGTTGCCCGTGGGCTCGTCGGCGATGAGGACGAATGGATCGTTGACCAAGGCGCGAGCGAATGCGACGCGTTGTTGCTCGCCGCCCGACAGCTCTCGCGGGAGGGCGGTGGACTTCGACGCGAGTCCGACCTGCGTCAGCGCGCGCGCAACCCGTCCGGGAATATTGGCGCGCGGTGTACCGATCACCTCGAGGGCGAACGCGACGTTGGCTTCGGCGCTTCGGTCTTCGAGGAGTTGGAAATCCTGAAAGACCACGCCGAGCCGCCGGCGCAGCTTTGCGACGTCGCGACCTCTGGTCTGATTGGAGCTGTACCCGCTGATGCGCACCTCACCGCTGGTGGGGCGCTGCTCCATGTACAGCAATTTGAGAATCGTGCTTTTCCCGGCGCCGCTGGGGCCGGTTAAAAAGACGAATTCACCTTTGGCGACGCGAAAACTGACGTCGCGAAGCGCAGCCGCTCCGGCGGCCGCCCGCGGATAGATTTTCGTGACCTTGTCGAAGCGTATCATAGCTAAACTTCAGACGCATTTATCTCCCCTGCGTCACCGTCTCGATCAGACCATTTCCACGCGGGGTGGGACGTGATCGTGTCGAGAATCGCCTTGAGCAATCCGATCAGCATTGGTCCGAGCAGTATTCCGACCAGGCCGAACGTGTAAACGCCGGTGATGAGCGCCACCAGCATCCAGTAGAAGTTGAGCACCTTCGATCGCTCAGCGGCAATCTTCGGCCGGAGGAATGTCGAAATGTAAATCGTATTGACGAAGAACCCGACGAACACCATCGCCACGGCCTTGCCCGGCGAATCGCGAAAGACCATCAACCAACCGGCGACCGGAAGGTAGACGCTCCACGATCCGACGATCGGGAAAAACCCGAGGATGAACGACACGATCGCCAGGACGCCCGCCAGCGGAACCTGAAACATGAGGTTCATCGCGAGGATGATCACCGACTTGATGGTCTGCGTCAAAACCGTCGAATAGACGGCGCCGTACAAGACCCCGCGCACGTTCGATTCGAGCGAGAGCGACAACTCACCGTAGCGCGGCGGAATGCGCTCGCGCAGATAGACCATGATCGCGTCGGCGTCGACCATCACGTAGTACGCCGTGAAGAGAAAGATGGTCGCCGCGACGGCGATGCTCGCCAGCGCCGATCTCAATCCGCCCAGCACATTCGTCCCGTAGTTCGACGCGATGAGCACATAGTGCTTCACCGCCGCCCCAGTGCTCGCCCCTTGAAGGAACGGCAAACGGTGCAGAGATGCGTCGATCTTGGTCGCGATGTCGTCTTGATGCGCGTTCACGTACCCGCCGACGTCGGCGATCTCGCTGTAGCTGTACGCCGTGAGGGCCAACAACGGGACGATCAAGAGCGCCAGCGTGATCGTCGCCGCCGCCAGGCTGCTTGGGATTCGCGCCAAAATCCGGCGATACACGGGCCGCATAAACGTCGATACAACCACGCCGAGGATCGCGGCGATGATGACGGTGCGGACCATCCAGAGGAAGAGCGCGACGATGACGACGAACAGGGTCGTCGTGACCACCATCTTGCGAACTTCCGGTAGGGTCAGCTCCGCGATGGTCGGATTGGTTCGCCGCTCGAGACGACGGCGTTCCGGTGCGGCAGAAATCGGCTGGGCCATCAAGTCCAATGCTGGGACGCCTTAGTGCAACGCCTGTTCTATATCTCCGATCAGGTCGTTTGCACTTTCAATGCCGATGCTCAGCCGAAGGAACCCATCCGGAATTCAAAGTTGAGCTCGGCGGGCCGCCGACAGGTGCGCATGCGAGCTAAATCGCGGCTCCGAGACGACTGAATCCACGCCTCCCAGACTTGGGGCATGCCGGAAAACCGTCAGTTTGCGCAAAAAGCGCTCGGCCGCGCGCCCGCCGCCAACCAACTCGATCGCCATCATCCCGCCGAAGCCGTCGAGCATTGACCTGGCCACCTTGTGGTCCGGATGGCTCGACAGACCCGGATAGTGCACCGCCCGAATTTCTTTCCGTCCAACGCACCACTCGGATACTTGCATCGCGTTCTCGTTCTGTCGACGGACGCGAACGTCGAGCGTCTTGAGACCGCGTTCCAACAGCCAGGCGGCGAACGGATCCGGCGCTTGACCCCACAGCATCATCTTCTGGCGCACTTCCTCGATGTACGACGTCGTGCCGCACACCACGCCGGCGAGCACGTCGTGGTGCCCGTTGAGATACTTCGTGGCCGAGTGAATGACGACGTCCGCGCCGTGCTCCATGGGCCGCAGATTGATCGGACTGGCGAACGTCGAATCAACCACGAGCGCGATGCCGCAGTCCTTCGTCACGTAGCTCACCGGCTTGAGGTCGAGCACGCGACAGGTCGGGTTCACCGGCGTCTCGAGAAAGATCGCCCGCGTCTCCTTTCGAATGTGCTTACGCCAGATGCGCGTCTCTTGCGGATCGACGAACGACACGTCGATGCCGAGTGGAATGAATTCTTTGGTGAGGAGCGACGTGACACCGCCGTAGATCCATGCGCTGGCGATCAAATGATCGCCGGGGCGAAGCAGTGTGAGCAGCGCGCACGCGGTCGCCCCCATCCCGCTTCCGAGCAAGACGGCCGCTTCGGCGCCTTCGAGTGCGGCCATTCGACGCTGCACGAGCTCTGCGTTCGGCGAATTGCCGTACCGCGGATACCGGAGCCCGTCGGCTGTGCCTTCTTCCTGAATGAAGTTGACCGACTGATAAAGCGGGTGCACCACAGGGGTATCGGCCGCGCGGTCTTCGGTTCCTGCGTGAATCACCAGGGTCGAGAGGTCGACCGGCCGGCTCTTGCGTGCGCTCACGGAGAGTTCCTCACGTTCCTCAGGCGAGCGCCGTTGGCCGGCGACCGCGGGTGTCGAGGTCTGGTTTGACGACCCGCACGATCTCCGACGGCGCAGCTCCGACGATGTCGCGCAACACAACGTCGCCGGGGCGGGAGTCGGGATCGAGACGGACGGTGGCCAGCTCGTGACGGCGCGGCCCGTACACCCACGCGAGCTCGCCGTCGGTCAACAGCCGCGTCTTCGCGTCCTGCGGATGCATTACCACCATCGGACCTCGCTCGGCGTCGCCGCCGCGCGTCGCAATGAGCGACGCCACCCGCAATGGGCGGTTGAGTATTTCCTTATCCACGGGGTGTGCCGACGGCGACGAACCATCCGTCCACGGGCATCACGAGGCGTTTCCGGCACAGCGCGTCGAGCGCGTCACCCATCTGACGCAAGACGGCCGGATCATCGGCATCGGCGCCCAACTCTGCGGCGACGTCGGCGGCGTTTGCGCGGCCCAACCGATAGGTCGCGTCCCAGGCGTGCCGCTCGTCGTCGCTCAGCACTCCGACCACCTGCACTCGATCTTCATGCACGATCACCAGCGCCAACCCGTGCCGCTCGAGCACCGTCTCGATCGAATCCCAGTGGTCGCCCATCACACCGCGAAACAAGAAGTAGGCATCGTTGGGCGGGCTGTCCGAGACGTAACGCAACAGCAGTTTGGCCACGACTTCGTCCGCGCATGAGATATCGATCATCGACACCTGCGTAAAGTCGATGATCGTCAGCGCGCGGTCGGTGGACTCGCCCAACATGAGTTCGATCTGCCCGCGCACGGCGGCGCCTGTCGGGCGCGTGACCAGGTTGGAGTAGAGGTCGCACGCGAGCGTCTGGCGGAGGACGCTGCTGATGTCGATGTGGTTCATCATCGGTCGGGCACTCCCGATACGGCTTCTGGAATGATGACCTGCACCTGGGCCCCAGGGAATGGCGACAATCCTTCAGCGAGCGGGACGTCGTCATCCCAACTAGGGACGATCGCTATGCGTGCGGTGCCACTACGTGCCGACAACTTTCCATTCCAACGCCCCACATAGTTTCGCGCACCGGCCAGTCCTTGCCCGCGACTGCGATCGCGAAACCGGCTCACACCACGGATCACAGCTTCCTCGAGCGCTGCCGCGTCGTCCCATCGGTCGCTCGCCAAGTGTCCAGGGGAGCTCTCCAACGACTTTCGAAATCCAAGCCCGGCGTCGCACACGGCGATGACCACCACCCGTCGCCCCAGGCGCTTGGTCCACCGATAGCTCTGCACGGCCACCCAACCGCCCTGGCCGGCGTGCTCGATAATGTTCTGGCAGACTTCGCTCAATGTCATGGCGAACCCGATGATCGCCTTGGGATCGAGCTTCAGTTCCGTCTTGATGATGCGCTGTGCCCGCTCTTGCACCCGACCGACGACGCTGTGCACGTCGTCGCTCTTGCCGATCGGCGTGATCTCGAGGAGCACGTTGGACTCGCCCAGCTCGCGCCGCTTTGGATAGGCGCCGACGATGTCATACACCGACTCGGCGTATTGAAAGAACGCGGCGCGTGCCCAATACGACGCCGTCTCTTCGAGCTCCGGTACGGCGAACGTGGGACGCTCGCTCCGCGTCTGCGCCAAGGTCAGCAGGGCGGTGAGGCCGTAGGGTGACGCCCACCGCGCGTGCCGCGCGTCGACGAGAAGCTTTGCATCGGGCGGCAGGGGTGCCACCTGCTCCAGCACCTGTTCGAAGGAGTGGTCGTCGAGCGAGGGCGGAACAGTGATGACAGTGGTCACGTGAGGCTGATCGTCCCCCTGAGATGATTCGCGAGACCGGTCGCACCGCGATGGCCAACATTGCGTGCCGCCGCGCGATGCGCGGCAACAATCGCAGCGCCTAAGTTATCACCGGCAAGCAGTCGAGAGAAATAGGTCGCGCCCCAAACATCGCCACATCCTGTCGGATCGAGGTCGCTCGTGAGCACCGTGGTCGCCGGAACGAGCGACGTGCGCAGCGGACCAAGCGACGTGCCGAGCGGTCGCGGGCGACGGAGATCGTCGATGCGATCGAAGTCGGCTGTGGCGAAGTACACGGCGCCCCGCGACCCGAGTGTGACAGTCAAACTCCGCACGCCATTCGCCAGTGCCGTCGCCGCCAACGCCATAGGGTCGGGCGCCATCATCGCCATTTCATCTTCGTTCACCTGCATGAAGTCGAAGCACGAACACCATTCCGCGACATTCGGCAGCGGACGCAACGCGCGCAATCCACCAGGCTGCACTGACCACACGAGCATGTGCATGTCGCAGTAGATCGGACCGGCAAAGTGCTGCCGAATCAACTTCGACGTCTCGAGGTCCAGTTCCCACCCTGTCAGAAAGTTGATACAGAGCGCGTCGAGTCGTGCATTGTCGAGCACCGGCTTGAGTCCGAGCCAACTCCAAGCGGGAACGCCGCCCGTCAGCACTTCGCTGCGGCGTTCGTCGTCCAAGTAGCGGAGCTCCACGCGGCTGTTCGGATAGGGAACCTCGATCACCGCGGCGTCGGGTGCGAGATGCTGCAATGACCCAATGAACTGTCGCGCGCGCGCGGCGAGATCGTCGCCCACCTTGATGAGCGGGACAATTTCCCAGTCGTCGCCGAGCGCGGCGTCAAAACCGCTCAATGTGTAGGCAATACCGCCCCATTCTTCGACGGGCATCGAGCGCGGGTCGCGGCCCCAGATCTTGTCCCACACGAACGAACCGATAACGCCGAGACGTTTCTTTGGAGGCATGAACGAACGCGTGATTGGCGGCAAGCGGGCCTAGGCTTCGCCCAGATACGCCATCTTGAAAGTGGCGACCGCTCCCACGACGCCGGCTGTTCCCGGCAAGAGTCCCGGCACGATCCGCGTCGCGTCGACGGCCGGACGAAACGCTCTCCGCCGAACCTCGGCGCGCAACGGAACGAACAGCGCATCTCCCGCCTGCGTCACTCCGCCGGCCACGACGACGACGTCCGCATTGATGATATTGAGCAAATTGGCAATGCCCGCGCCGAGGTAACGCGCCGTGTCGCGAACGATCTCGTTGGCGACCGCATCGCCTTGTTGCGCCGCCTTGTAGACGATTTCCGCGGTAATGTTGTCGAGCCGTCCGTTCACGATCGACGGCAATAGCGACGCCGTTTCCTCGCGCACCAGGACTTCGCGTGCTCGCGTGGCGATCGCCGGGCCCGACGCGTACGCCTCGAGGCAGCCGTAGTTGCCGCATTTGCAATGGCGTCCGTTGAGATCGATGGTCGTATGACCGATCTCGCCCGCGACGTCCGATGCGCCGTGGAACAGCTTGCCGTCGATGATCAGACCGCCGCCGATTCCCGTGCCGATCGTCATTCCGATCACCGTGTTTCCGCCCTTGGCCGCGCCTTGCCACCACTCACCGACCGTCGCGCAATTCGCGTCGTTGTCCAGCGTGACAGGAAGATTCAATCGATCGCTGATCCGATCGCGCAACGGAAAATTCCGCCACCCCAAGTTTGGCGCGACGACGACCAGTCCTTTCTCACGATCGAGCGGGCCCGGCGCGCCAACGCCGACGCCGATGAAATCTTCCCGCGTCGCGCCGGTCTTCGCTGCCGTGTCGAGAATCACGCCCTCGATCATGCCCACGATTCGATCCGACACGCCGTCGGCCCCGTGCTCGGCCCCCGTGGGCATGGAGCGCATTGCGTGATGATTCAACCCGTCCGCCGACATCGCACCCACAACGATGTTCGTACCGCCAAGATCGACGCCGACGATGTACTGTTGCCGTTTCGTTGGAGGCATGGTCAGGAGTTCCGAGGCGAAAGGAGACCACGTGCGAGCGCCGCAACCGCGTCGGGCATAATCTCGCGCATACAACGCCAATGTCCGAGGGGGCAACGCATTGGACCGTGTTTGTCGCACGGCCGGCAGGTCAATCCGGTATGGCCCGCGACGATCGCTTGTTCGGCGAGTGGCCCGAACCCGAACTCAGGAACCGTCGGACCAAAGACCGCGAGTGTTGGCGTGTTCATCGCCGACGCGAGATGCAGCGGGGCCGAGTCGTTCGTCACGAGCAGCGCTGATCGCCCGATCAAATCTGCCGACGCGAGCAGCGACAACCGGCCCGTGGCATCGATGGCCTGGCCATGCGTCGCACCCACAATCTCTGCGGCGAGCTCGCGATCTGCCGCGCCGCCCACGACGACGACGCGGCCGACATCGCGTAGCTCGTGCGCCAATTCTCGGAAGTATGGCCATCGCTTCGTGGCCCAAACGCTGCCGGGCGCGAACGCGATGAACTGCTCACCCGCTGCGTTGGTTCCGAGTACATCGTCCACGACGGCACGCTCGGCGACTCCCGGATAGAGATGCGGACGGAGCGGAGGCATCGTGGCACTGGCGTCACGCATTCCGAGCGACAGCAAGCGCGCGGCGTGGTGCATTCCCTCGCGCGGCGTGACGCGTGTGGTGTAGAACATTCGGCCGGCCGACGTCGAGAAGCCGACACGATCCTTGATGCCCGCCGCGAGCATCAGTGCACCGCTCCGCGTCGAGCCTTGCGCCAGATACGCGCTTTGATATCTGCGCGCGCGAAGCTTCGCACCGACATTCGCAAATCCCGCGACACCGCGATCCCCACCGCGCTTGTCGTAGATGATTGCTTCTCGAACGGCGGGGTTGTTCGCCAAAAGGGCGGCGGCCGCCGGCGTGCACAGCACGTCGACGACACCAGACTCCGCGAGATAGGCGATCAACGGTGTGGTGAGCACCATGTCGCCAAGGAACGACGTCTGAACGACGAGTGACGTCGTCAATCCACCTGGAGGACAGCCAAGAAGGCCTCCTGCGGAATCTCGACCGAGCCGACCTGTTTCATCCGCTTCTTGCCCTCTTTCTGCTTCTCGAGGAGTTTGCGTTTGCGGGTGATGTCGCCGCCGTAGCATTTCGCCAGCACGTCTTTGCGCAGCGCCTTCACCGTGGTTCGCGCGATGACCTTATTGCCGATCGCTGCTTGAATGGCGACCTCGAACAACTGTCGCGGAATCAACTCCTTCAACTTGTCGGCGATCTTGCGGCCCCACTCATACGACTTGTCGCGGTGGATGATGACCGAGAACGCGTCGATCTGTTCGGTGTTGATGAGCATGTCGAGCTTCACGAGATCGCTCTCGCGATAGTCGAGCATGTCATAATCGAGACTCGCGTAGCCTCGGCTGATCGTCTTCAACTTGTCGAAGAAGTCCAGAATGATTTCGGCGAGCGGAAACTCGAAATCGAACTCGACGCGCGCGGTGTCGAGGTACGTCATGTTCTTGTAGATGCCGCGGCGTTCCGTGCCGAGCGTCATGATCGGTCCGATGTACTCGGCCGGCGCCATGATGCGCGCTTTCACATACGGCTCTTCGATCTTCGCGATGATTCCCGGATCGGGAAGCTTCGCCGGGCTCTCGAGCAACTCCATGGTGCCGTCGGTGTGCCAGACGTGGTATTCCACGTTCGGCACCGTCGTGACGAGGTCCAGGTCGAACTCGCGCTCGAGTCGCTCCTGCACGATTTCCATGTGCAGTAGACCGAGAAAGCCGGCGCGGAATCCGAAGCCGAGCGCGGTGGATGTCTCGGGCTCGTAGTTGAGCGACGCGTCGTTGAGCTGCAGCTTCTCGAGCGCGTCGCGAAGCGTTTCGTACTGTTGGGTGTCCGTCGGATACATGCCCGCGAACACCATTGAGCGGACTTCCTTGTAGCCTGGAAGCGGCTCGACCACACCCTTGCTCGCGTCGAACACCGTGTCGCCGGCGCGCGTCTCTTTCACACTGCGCACGTTGGCGACGACGTACCCCACTTCGCCCGGCCCGAGCTCGTCGGTCACGACCTGACGAAGCTGGTTGTATCCGACCTCAGCGACTTCGTACGAATCACCCGAGCCGGCGGCAAAGCGAAGCTTGGTTCCTTTGCGCATCGTGCCGTCCACGACGCGCACACTCGGAATGGCACCGCGATATCGATCGTAGTACGAATCGAAAATCAATGCGCGAAGCGGGGCATCCGGATCGCCGACCGGGCAGGGAACACGCTTCACCACCGCTTCCAACAACTCTGAAATGCCGATGCCTTCTTTCGCGCTGACGAGAAGAATGTCGTCCGGGTCGGCGCCAATGAGGTCGTGCACTTCCTGCTTTCGACGCTCAGGCTCGGCCCCGGGGAGATCGATCTTGTTGAGGATCGGAATAATCTCGAGTCCCGCGTCCAGCGCGAGGAAGAGATTGGAGAGCGTTTGCGCCTGGATGCCCTGCGATGCGTCGACGACGAGAATGGCGCCCTCGCACGCGGCCAGCGAGCGCGACACTTCGTAGGTGAAGTCGACGTGACCCGGCGTATCGATGAGGTTGAACTCGTACTGCTCGCCGTTCTTCGCCGTGTAGGACATGCGTACGGCGTTCAGCTTGATCGTGATTCCGCGTTCGCGCTCGAGATCGAGCGTGTCGAGAACCTGATCCTTCATCTCGCGCTTCTGGAGCGTACCGGTTGCTTCGATGATGCGATCGGCCAACGTGGACTTCCCGTGGTCGATATGTGCGACGATGCAAAAATTGCGGATGTGATCGAGCTTCAATGCAAACTCAGCGGAGGCGAGAACAACGGCGAAACGCTTTAGCCATATGAATATAGCGAGATGTCGGATCGCCCGTGCACGTTGCTCGCTCCAGGAAAAACGAAAGCCGCGCACCGAAGTGCGCGGCTTCCAAATGTTCTTGGCGTGAAGACTATGTCGTCGGCGGCTTTACCGGCGTTACCGGACTGCCGGAACTTTGCGCCGGCTGCGACTGTGGGTGCGGGGCAGACGGTGGCGGCGCGGACGGCGGAGGCGCGGAACGCACCGGGGGCGCCTCGACGCGAGGTGCCGGCGGCGGCGACGAGCGTTCCGGCGCCTGCATTCGCGGCGACGGCTCGCTGCGCGCCGGCTGTTCACCGCGCGGATTCTCACGAACCTCCGGACGCTGATACGTGCGTTGTTCGCCGCCAGGATTCCCACCGGTGCCGCTTGGGTTCCCCTGCATGCGTCCGCGATTGACCGGTGTTTCTGCGCCTGCTCCCTGCTGCGGCCTATCGTCGCCGCCTACCGGCGCACGAACTCGCGCGCCAATGCTGCCCTCGTGTGGGGTCTCGGCGTGTCGATTGGTCATTTCTTCGAGCGTCGGACGCACACGTCCGGTCGTCGGAGTCGCCGGCTCGATTCGCGGCTGGCGCCGCACCGGGCCGCCCGACGGGTCATCGTTGGTGATCAAGCCACGCTGACGATATTCCGGCGAGAAGTGTCGCGGTTGGCCTGTGGTTGCCGGTGTGGTTGGTGTCGCCCCGTCAACCGGCGGCATCTTGTGACCGACGACGACCCTCGGCTCAGCCGGGTTGCGATGCTCGAGATCGAATTTGCGCGGGCGACTGGTAATGGGCGGAAGGTTCGGCGTCTGCGCGATTTGGTACCCGCTGTAATAGCCGTACGAATACGGGCTTCCGGTACGATAACAATCGCCGGCAGCGTCGTAGGAGTACGTCGTGCCGCGCCGCGTGAAGTCGTATCCGTACTGGTACATGGAACCGAACGGGCCGTAACCGCCTAAGCCGGCGTTGAAGATCGGCGATGCAAAGCCGAACGGACGCGAGCCCGCGCAGTAGTCGAAGCCGAGCGTCGAATACTCGGAGTTGAGTCCGGCATAGAGCGGCTGCGAGTCGAAGTAGCGCGCGAACTTCAACGTGTATGATTCGCGCGCATCACCCACGAGCAGTGATGCCAGTTCTTGAATAGCGGGCCGAGGGTCACGCATGTAGTCCACGCTGGCCAATTCGTAGCTGCTCCAACCAGCGCCGTCCTTGAACGAATCGAAGCGCATGGGGCGCCACGCGGCGATCATGAACACGTAGCCGATACCGCCGTCGTACGAGTCGGTCGACGTGACGTGCGACACGCCCGCCTGAAGCGCTCGATAGCGGAATTGATCGTTGAAGCCGGCGAAGAACTCGGCGGTGCGATAGGTGTGATCGCCCTTCACGAAACCGTCGTCGCTCGGATCACTCGGAAAGACAATGCGAACGACACCGTCGGGATCGATGTGACCGATCATGACGTACGCGTCGTCATCGAGATGAAACACGGCGCGCGCTCGGCGACTGCCGGAGACGGTCTCGTACTCCGTGTGAATGCTGGCGCCTGGACCTTCACGGTCGGCGATCGACTGTGCGCGAACCGAATCGAGCAAGGCGAAGCCCCGCGCTTGGCTCGGTTGTGGAGTTGGCGTAGGTGTAGCGCTGTACCTGGAACTCGATCCGGTTCCGGTAGCCGTTGCGCAGGCGCTGGCGATGAGCAGAGCGCCAAGAGTAGACCCAACTGCCGATACACGCCGCATATGACGCGTCCTAAAAGAGTGGTGTATACAATAAGGCATACACAGTGCCAACGCGCAAGACTCCGCTTTCACTTTGGCCGCGGGGCGGGTCGGTTGCCCAAACGAATACTGCATCGACCGCACCGAACGCGCTGACACCTTCTATACACTGTACGGTTCGACTCAGGTCCGCGTTGGTACCCGTCCTCCCCCTGACGGTCGGCTGAATCTGCTGGTTAGGTTAGGCAGTTCATGGAATCTTCCCTGCGCGCCGATCTCTTCGATCCGTCCAGCCTCGCGGCGCTCGGCCGAATCGAGATCGTCGCCCGATGGATCGTCGATGGATTCATGTCCGGTCTCCACCGTTCTCCCCGCAAGGGATTCTCGGTGGAGTTCGCCGAGTATCGTCCCTATCAACCTGGCGACGACCTGCGCTACATCGATTGGAAGATTGCCGCCCGCTCTGACCGGTGGGTAGTGAGGCAGTACGAGGAAGAGACCAACCTCCGCGCGTCCATCGTGCTGGACGTCAGCAAGTCGATGGCGTGGAGCGGAGTCGCCATGGGCGGAACCAAGGGGCCCGGCTCAGACCGCCTCACAAAACTCGCATACGCCGAACGACTCACCGCCGCGCTCGCCTTGTTGCTGCTGCGTCAACGAGACGCTGTCGGCCTCGTTCGGTTCGACGACCGGATTCGGACCGCGATTCCACCGCGCGCGCGGAACGGGCAGTGGCGTCGGGTCGTCGCCGCGCTCGACGATCCTGGGTCGGGCCGCGCATCGAGCGCCCCCGACGCGCTGCAGCAAGCCGCTCGTCTGCTCAGCCGCCGCGGTATGATCGTGCTCATTTCCGATTTGCTCATGGATCTTCCCGACGTGGAGCGTGCCATGCGCGGGCTGCGCGCCGCGGGGCATGACGTCACCGTCATGCACATCATGGATCCCGCAGAGCGCGAGCTTCCCATGAGCGGGGAGGCGTTGTTCGTCGACACCGAGAGTGATCTCGCCGTGCCGGCCAGCGTCGCCGACGTGCGTGCCGCATACAAGAACACGGTGGAGGAAGTCATCGGCGAATGGCGCGCGATGTTTGGTTCGCTCGGTATCGGTTACGAAGTGATTGCTACGGACGCGCCATTCGGCGTCCCTCTCCGGCGCGCCTTCGCCGCCCGGCAACTGCTGCCGTGAGCTGAGCCGCGATGAGCTTCCTCGCTCCATGGTTTCTGGTGCTCTCCGGCGCGATTGCCGTACCGTTGCTCATCCACTTGATGCGCCGGCGGCTTGGAGTGCGCGTCGACTTTCCGGCGGCCCGCTATCTGGAGCGCGCCGAGAAGGAGCACAGCCGCACGCTCAAGATAAGAAATCTCTTATTGATGCTGCTGCGCGTGCTCGCGCTGCTCGCCATTGTCATCGCCGCCGCGCGGCCAGTGGCACGATGGCTCGGCGCCGGCCACGCCCCGACGGCGATCGCCGTGGTGATCGACAATTCCCTCAGTGCGTCGGCCGTGGTGAACGGACATCCGTTGCTCGATCAGTTCAAGTCGATGGCGCGCGACGTTTTGTCCAACGCGACCTCCGCCGACCGTGTGTGGCTCGTCACGATCGACGGACGCGTGCACGGCGGAACACCGGGCGCGCTGCGCGAGGAGATCAATCGCCTCGAACCCGCGGCCGGCGCCGGCGACCCGAGCGGCGCACTGATGCGCGCGGCCGGGGTGGTGCGGAGCGCAGGTCTGGACGCGAGACAAATCGCCCTGCTCACCGACGGACAGCGCACCGAATGGCAGCATCCTCCGGCGATCGCCGACGCGCAATTGTTGTTGTACACGCCGGCCGTAGCTCCGCCACTGAATCGCGCCGTCCTTCTCGCTGAGGCACGGCCGGTGCGCTGGACGCCGCGTGGTGCGGTGGCAACGCGTTTTCTGTCGCGCGATTCGACGACCTATCGCATTACACTCAACGGCCGCACGTTCGCGCGCGGCACCGCGGCGCCGAACGAAGAAGTGATCGTGCGCGCCACGCCGCCGGAACGCGGATGGCTCGCCGGCACCGTGGAGCTGGAACCTGATGAGCTCACGGGCGACAACATCCGCCACTTCGCCGTCTGGATTGGACCCGCACCGAGCGTCGCCGTGGCGCCGGGCGCCGGCCCGTTTGTCAAGAGTGCGATCGATGTACTGCGGTCGTCCGAGCGGCTCGTCGATGGACACGACATCGCCGTCATTACCGCGGACGAGTTCACCGCCGTTCCAGCGCTCATCACGGCGCCGACCGATCCCGTGCGGCTTGGAGCTGCCAACCGCGCGCTCGAACGGGCAGGAATTCCATGGCGGTTCGGCACGCGTCGCACCGGCGATGCAACGGTGCGCGGCACCGGCATGGATGGCGTGACTGTCGCGGCGCGCTACGATCTCGTGGCGCAGCCGGGCACGCCGGCAGAAACGCTCGCCGTTGTCGGACGTGACGCGTGGATGGTCGCCGGCCCGCGATACGTGTTGATCGCGTCGCCGCTCACGCCCGAGGCAACGAATCTTCCGGTGCGCGCGACGTTCATCCCGTGGCTCGGAAGTGTGTTGACCGAACGACTCGTCGGTGAGCCCGGACAGGTCATCACTGCCGCGCCGGGCGCGAGCCTTCCGCGTCCCCGCTGGGCCGACGCGTTGGAAACGATCGACGGACAGCGCACCGCACTCGGCGAGTCACTCGAGGTGCCGACGCGCGCCGGCACGTACTTCTTCATTCGCGGCGGCCGTCGTGTGGGCGCCGTCGTCGTGAATCCATCGGCAGACGAATCGATCCTCGATCGCTTCACGGCGAATGATTTGCGCGACCGCCTGCGCACTGACCGAACTGTCGTCGCCTCGGACGCACCGGCGTGGTCGTCGCTGGCCTTCCGCGCCGCCGCGCGCCGGTCGTTGATCGAGCCGGCGCTGTTGATCGCGCTCGTCATGCTCGTCGTGGAGGCTATCGCGATCGGGGCCCGCGCGCGGCGAGTGGCATAATGGCGCTCGATGCTCTGCTCGACGCCGTCGAGCGTCTGCCCGCGTTTACGAGAATTGTCAATACGCTGCCGTCGCCGGGGCAACGGCTCATCGCCGGTGGCTTGCCGGGGTCCGCGGATGCCGTTGTCGTTGCGGCGCTCGCGCGACGCCTGCCCACGCGATTCCTCGTCGTCGCCGCCGACGGTGTGGGCGAAGCCGAACGTTGGCTCGCGGACCTCGAGACGCTGGTGGTCGATGCGCCGATCGCACTCTATCCGGCGCGCGAAGGATTCGGCGAGGCCGAGCCGCACATGGAAGTGGCCGGCGAACGCGTGGAGACGTTGGAGCGTCTCACGCGCGGCGAGCTGCGCATTCTCCTCACCACCGCGCGTGCTCTATTAGAGAAGACGCGAATGCCGCGCGCGCTCCAAGAGTTGCGCGTGGAACTGCGAAAGGGTGCGACGCACCGGCTGAGCGAGCTGGCCGCGCACCTCGAGCGCATTGGGTTCGAGCGCGTGCCGATGGTGGAAGACGTCGCGCAGTTCAGCATTCGCGGCGGCATCTTCGACGTCTATTCGTTCGGCATGGCGGAGCCGGTGCGCGCCGAATTCTGGGGCGACGAGATCGTCGATCTTCGGCATTTCGATCTCGCATCGCAGCGGTCGAGTCGCGCCGTGGAGTTTGCACTTGTGTTGCCGGTGGACGGGCACGTGAGCGACGAAGCCGGCGAATTCGAACGCGGCTCGATCACGTCGCTCTTTCCGCCGGACACGCTGTTCATCGTCCCGCGCGGCGCCCACATCGAGCCGGAGTTGAAACGGACGTGGGACGATGCGCAGCATCACATCGAGCTGGCGCGGCGCCGTGGCGAGGACGTCGCCCAGCGTGACGAGTTGTTCGACGCACCCAACGTTGCCCTGACCACGCTTCGCGCACTCGGAACGATCGCGATCGTGCAGGCCGGTGAAGCGGAGGAGGCAGAAGCCGATGTCGTTTTTCCAATACGAGAACCAGAACAAGTCGACCGCGACATCCGGCAGCTCAAGCGGCTCGTTCGCGACGGCATGCCGACGATCATCCTCTGCGACAACGAGGGTCAGGCCGAACGTCTCGACGAACTGCTGAGCGGCGACGATCGTGGCGCGTCCCCGGCGGCGCTGTCGATCGGTGTATTGCACGGCGGGTTCGTGATTCCGGGCGGATCGAACGGCCTTCGCGTTCTGACCGACCACGAAATCTTCCGGCGCGAACGTCGCATTCGTCGTGCGCGCCGCTACATCACGAGCACGGCGCTCGATACCGTCTCGCTCAAGAACGGCGACTACGTCGTCCACCTCGAGCACGGCGTCGGCATCTATCGCGGCATCGAAACGATTTTCGTCGGCCAAAGCACGATCGAGGTTGCGGTCGTCGAATACGAGGGCGGCGATCGCCTCAACGTCCCGCTCTACCGCATCGACCAGCTCGAGCGATATCGCTCCGCATCGGACGTCTCCGAAGACGCTCCACCGCCGCGCCTGCATCACCTCGGCGGACGTCGTTGGGCGCAGCAGCGAGAGAAGACGCGCGCCGCCATTCAGGAGATGACGGTCGAGCTGCTCGATCTCTATGCTCGTCGCAAAATCGCCACGCGTCCGCCGCACGTGCCCGACACACCGTGGCAACGGCAGCTCGAGTCGGCGTTCTTGTTCGAGGATACGCCCGATCAGCGCACCGCGACGACGCAAGTCAAAGCCGACATGGAAGGCACGCGACCCATGGACCGCCTGCTCGTCGGCGACGTGGGGTACGGCAAAACGGAGATCGCCGTGCGCGCGGCCTTCAAGGCGGTGCAATCAGAGCGACAAGTGGCCGTGCTCGTGCCCACCACGATTCTCGCCGACCAACACGCGCGCACCTTCAGCGAGCGACTCGCCGACTTCCCGATCAAGATCGCTGCAATGAGCCGTTTTCAAACGGCGAAAGAACAGGCGGTGATTCTCGAAGAGCTGAAGGCAAAAAAGGTCGACATCGTCATTGGTACCCATCGGCTACTAAGTCCGGACGTCGTGTTCGCCGACCTCGGGCTGATCGTTGTCGACGAAGAGCATCGCTTCGGCGTGAAGCACAAAGAACGCCTCAAGACGCTCAAGCTGCAGACCGACGTGCTCACGCTTACCGCCACGCCCATCCCGCGCACGCTGCATTTGTCGCTCGCCGGACTGCGTGACATGACGTTGATGCAAACGCCGCCGCGCGATCGCTCGCCGGTGCTCACGTACGTCGAGCCGTGGGACGACGGGTTGATCGACGAAGGCATCTCGCGCGAGCTGGACCGTGGCGGGCAAGTCTTCTTCGTCCACAATCGCATCGAGACGATTCAAGCGATCGCCGACCATATCCAACGCATCGTGCCGCGAGCACGCATTTCTGTCGCGCATGGGCAAATGAAAGAGAAGGAGCTCGAGCAGCACATGCACGCGTTCGTGAACGGCGACGTCGACGTGCTCGTCTCCACCATGATCGTCGAGTCGGGACTCGACGTGGCCAACGCGAACACGATGTTCGTGAATCGCGCCGACAATTTTGGACTTGCTCAGCTGTACCAACTGAGAGGTCGCGTCGGACGCTCGCATCGTCGCGCGTATTGCTATCTCATCGTACCAGACTCGGTCGATCCGGATGCTGAGCGCCGCCTGCAAGTGCTGGAACATCATACTGAGCTCGGCGCTGGCTACCGCATCGCCCTCAAAGATCTCGAAATGCGCGGCGCCGGCAACTTGCTCGGCGCCGAGCAGTCGGGTTTCGTGCACGCGGTGGGCTTCGACATGTATCTCCGCATGCTCGAGGAAACGGTGCGCCGGCTCATGTCGGGGGAAGCGGCGCCCAAGCTCGTTCCGTCGGACGTCACCATCGATACGCCGAACTATCTGCCGGACGACTACGTCGTGTCGCAGGAAGCGAAGATCGACGTCTACAAGCGGCTTGCGCGCTTCACCGATCCCAAGGACGTCGAAGCGCTCCGAGTTGAGCTACGCGATCGGTTCGGCCCGCTCCCCCCGCCGGCCGAGGCGATGCTGGCGCTGGCGCAGCTCCGCGTGACCGGCGGCGCCCTCGGCATTGAAGGGATCCTGGTGCGTGGTGACGAGGCGCGTATTACCTTTCGTGATTCTGCGGCACCCCGGGTCAAGGGGTTGTCCGTGGCGTTCCACGATGTGCAGTTCCAAGCGGAGGTCCGCCGAGCGGTTCCGCTGTCCCTCAAGTTGACGCGTCTTGGTGGCGCGCCAATGCTTGACGGCCTTGTCCGCGCCCTCCGCGGATTGGTCGGTTAGACCTTTGCCCCTAACCCTGGTTCACTTGTCCATGCGCTCTCGCTCCATCGTTGGCTTCGTGGCCGCCGGCACACTACTCGTCGCCTGCAGCGGACTGAAGGACGCCCTCACCGCGCACGTCGACGTCGTCGCTCGCGCCGGTTCGCAGGAGTTGTCCGTCACTCGCCTCGGCGACCTGCTCGGCAATGCCAAGATCCAGGTGGGCGTGAGCCGCGACAACGCGGCGATCGTCACCGAAATGTGGACGAGCTTTCAACAACTCGCCTACGCCGCGGCGCACGGGGACTCGTTGAACGACAAAAAGGCGATCGATCTGGCTATCGCGCCAATCGTCAATGCGCAGAAGCTGCAGCGCTTCATGGACTCCGTGTCCAAGACCTTCAAGGTCGACTCCGGAAGTGAATCGGCCTACAACCAGGCGTCGGGCGGTCTGCTCGCCGCGCGACACATTCTCATCGGCTACAAGAATCAGGGCGTCCCGCCCAGTGCCGCCGAGAAGGACTCGCTGAAAAAGAAGGCCGATGTCGTGCGCGCGCAGGTGACGCCGGCCAATTTCACCGAGATGGCCAAGAAGTACAGCACGGATCCCAGCGCCGCGCAGAACAACGGCAATCTCGGTGTCTTTGAGAAGGGAATCATGATCCCCGCGTTCTCCACCGCGACCGCCGCGCTCAAGCCTGGTGAGATCTCGCAGCCGGTCGAGACGAACTTCGGCTTCCACATCATCCAGCGTCTCTCCTATGCCGACGCGAAGAATGATTTCAGCGCGAAATTCTCGCAGACCGCGGTGCGCGTCGCCGACAGCACGTACATGGCGCAGTTGGCCACGAGCGAAAATCTGCAGGTGAAGGACAACGCCGCAACGATGATCAAGGACGCGGTGAAGGACGTTCCCAAACACCGCAACGATAAAACGGTTCTCGCCACCGCCAAGGCCGGCGATCTCACCATCGGCGACTTCCTCGGCTGGCTCGAGACGTTCCCGCCGCAGCAGCAGATCACACAGCGCATTCCGCAGGCGCCGGATTCGGTGCTCAAGCCGTTCGTCAAGCAGATCGCCGTTCAGAGCTTGCTGCTCAAGCGCGCCGAAACGGCCAAGATCGACATCGCGGCGCCAGAAAAGTTGAATATGTACAATGAGATCGGTCAGCTCGTCACGAACGTGTGGCAGGCGTTGGGCATCGATCCCAAGGCGCTCTCCGACAGCGCCAAGAGCACGGCGGAAAAGGAAAAGGTCGCCGCCGCCCGTGTGGACGCATACCTCGACAAGATGATGGCCGGCCAAGCCCAACCGCTCTCGCCGCCGCCACCGCTCAAGAAGATGCTCGAAGCCAAGTACGAGGCCTCTGTGAACTCGGCGGGTATCGACCGGGCCGTCGAACGCGCCACAAAAGTTCGCGCGTCGGCAGATTCGGCCCGCACCGCCAACCAGCCGAAGTCGCAGGTCCCGATTCCAGGCATGGGTGCTCCGCCGGCTGGTGCGCCGCCCGCTGGTGGACCGCCGCCGACGTCGACGCAACCGCCCGCTCCAAAGAAGCCGTAACAGTCTTCAAATGAGGGCCAGGGGCGGACCCCTGGCCCTCCTTCGTGGGTACTCAGCCGTATGAGACGAATCCTCGCTCCCGCCATCGCGCTGCTCGCCGCCGGTACTTTGCGCGCGCAGCAACCAGCCGCCCCCAAGCCGGTCGCGCTCGACGCGATCGTCGCCGTGGTTGGTGATCAGCCGATCACGCGCTATGACCTCACTGAAGCGCGTCTGGCCCGAATTCAGCGTCGCGAGGTCAAGGAGCCGACGGACAGCGCGGGGCTCGCAGTGCTCGACAGCGCCGTGCTCGATGACCTCGTGCAGGACGAGCTGATTCTGCAAAAGGCCAAGGATTTGAAGATCGAAGTGACCGACGCCGAGATCACGCCCGACGTCGATCGCCAGGTGAAGGAGACGCGTTCACAGTTTCCTAATGAGTCGGAGTTCACGACCGCGCTGGCCAAGGCGTCGCTCGGCACTCCCGCCGAGTATCGGCGATTTCTGATGGACCAGTATCGTCGCCAGATGACTCGGCAAAAGGTGCTGCGAAAGTTGACGCAGGACGCCAAGATCATTCCGATCAACGTCACCGACGCCGAAGTCGCGGCGGAGTTCGAGAAGAGCAAAGAGTTTTTGCCGAAGAAGCCCGCGTCCGTGACGTTCAAGCAAATCGTCATCGCGCCGGCGCCGAGCGCACCGGCAAAGGAAGTCGCCCGCGTCAAGGCGGAATCGCTCTTGGCGGAGCTCAAGCGCGGTGGCGATTTCGAGCGCATTGCGAAGCGCGAATCGATGGACCCGCTCACCAAAGAGACCGGCGGCGACATGGGGTGGATGCGCCGCGGCGGAAATTTCCCCGAGTTCGAACGCTGGTTGTTCGGCGTGGGTTTCCAGGCGGCGTTGTCTCCCGGCCAGATGAGTCCCGTCGTCGAGACGCCGTACGGATATCACATCATTCGTGTGGATCGCGTGCAGCCCGGTGAAGTGAAGGCACGCCAGATTCTCATCGTGCCAAAAATCGATTCAGCGGATATCGTGCGCACGCAGAAGTTGGCGGACAGCGTGATGGGACGGTGGAAGGCCGGCGTACCCTTCGACACGCTCGCCAAGAAATTCCACGACTTTGCGGGCAAGGAAGAGACGAGCCTTCTCACACCGTTCGCTCGCGACAGTTTGCCGGTCTCGTATCAAAAGGCCTTCTTGCTGCGAAAAACTTCGGAAATCGTGACGTTCCAGATTCCGGGTGCGGCCGCGCACCCGGATATTCCGAAATTTGTCGTCGCGCAAATACTGACGGTGGATGAAGGCGGCGATCGCACGCTCGAAGAGCTCAAAGCCGCGGTGCGGAGCGAGCTGGCGCAGCGCGGCGGAATTCGCCGCTACATCGACGGTCTCAAGAAGCAGACCTATGTGTCCGTTCGACTGAACGGGCTCGCCGACGCCTCGCCGGGAAAACCGTAGTCGCGGCCGCGATCGTGGAGCGTGAATCCGGCCGTCCGCGTCGTCCGAGACTCGCCGTCACCCTCGGCGACGTTCGTGGGATTGGTCCGGAGATCATCGTGAAGGCGGCGGCGTCGCGCGAAGTGCGCGATGTCGCCGCTCTTGTTTTTGTGGGACCCGCCGGCGCGGGCGTGAACGTCGATGAGCAAACCGGTGTGTGGCAGAGCGACGGCGACGCCGCAACCGCGGGACGATTCGCCGGCCGCGCGATCGAGCGCGCCGTCGCGCTGACGCTCGAAGGGCGCGTGGATGGCATCGTGACCGCACCGCTCGACAAGGCGGCGCTGTTCGCCGGCGGCTACGCATTTCCGGGGCACACGGAGATGCTGGCGACGCTCACCGGGCGTCGCGTGGCGATGATGCTTGCTGCCACGAAGCCGAATGGAGGCGCGACCAATCCGTTGCGCGTCGTCTTGGCGACGACGCACCTGCCGTTGCGCGACGTCGTGCCGTCGCTGACGCAGAAGGTCATCGTCGACGCGGCCGCCGTGACGCGCGCCGGGTTGCGCGAGTGGTTCGGGATCGCGGAGCCGCGCATTGCGCTCTGTGCGTTGAATCCGCACGCCGGTGACGGCGGACGATTTGGCAGCGAGGATGATGAGCTGCTGCGTCCGGCCGCGGTGGCGGCGGGAATCGCCGGGCCCTTTCCGGCGGATACGGTTTTCGTGCGCGCAATGCGTGGCGCGTTCGATGCTGTGATCGCGCCCTATCACGATGTCGGCATGACGGCGATCAAGGTCGCCTCGTTCGGGTCGGCGGTGAACGTGACGTTGGGGTTGCCGTTTCCGCGGTGCTCGCCGGATCACGGCACGGCGTTGGACATTGCAGGGAAGGGCATTGCCGACGCATCGAGTATGATCGAAGCGGTGCTGTTGTGCGCCGACATCGCGCGGCGACAGAAGGAGCGGCGATTTTAGCGTTTGCTAATAGCTGTCCAATCGAATGCTCGACGAGACGACGGGAGAACTGATGTTGGGGACTCGACTCCTCGCTGCAATCGTGGTTTTTTCCGTGGCCGCGCCGTCGACGCAACGCGCGCAAGTCGCGCCGCCCGTCGTGCCCACGTCGGTGGCGCAACGCGACGTTGGGCTGCCGTCGAACGACGACCTCGTCGCACGCATGATTCAGGAAGGCACGCAACGCTCGCACGTCGAAGCGGATTTGTCGTATCTGCTCGACGTCATCGGACCGCGGTTGTCAGGAAGCCCGGAGATGCGGCGCGCGAACGATTGGACGCAGCAGAAATTTCGCGACTATGGTGCCGACCGATCGGAGCTCGAAGCATGGACGTTCGGCGTCGGCTGGACGCGCGGCCCGATGACGCTCCGCATGCTCGCACCGCAGCGACGCGAGCTGTTGGGCGTGTCGTGGGCCTGGTCGCCCGGCACCACCGGCGCGTTGGCCGGCGACGTGGTTTATATCGACGCTCGCACGAAGCACGACTTCGATCGCCGCTTCGCGGGCAAGCTCAAAGGCGCATGGGTGATGATCGGTCCCGCAGCATTGATTCCGAATCCCGACGGATCCCCCATGACCAGCGCGGATTCCGCGCGTCTCGATGCGGCGCGACGCGCCCAGCTGCCGCAAAACGACGAGGAGCGGGCATTCATGCCTGGGCGCGCGCAGTTGCTCGTTCGTGAGGGAGCCGCCGGTCTCATTCACGATGGTGCCAAGGAGTTCGGTCTGTTCACGATGGCCGGTTCGCCTGCCGCGGTTTCGCCGTTTCCGCAAATCGTGATCTCGAATGAGACGTACTCGCAGTTCCAGCGGTTGGCGCTGCGCGGCGAACGCGTGCGACTCGAGGCGGACATCAAGAACAGCTTCACGCCGGCGGACATTCAGCAGTACAACACCGTCGCCGACATTCGCGGCACCGAAAAACCCGACGAAGTCGTCATACTCGGCGCACATCTCGACTCGTGGGATATCGCGACCGGTGGGACGGACAACGGAGCGGGTGCGATCGCCGTGCTCGAAGCGGCGCGCATTCTCAAAGCGGCCGGCGTTCGTCCCAAACGAACGATTCGCTTTGTCCTGTTCGGTGGTGAGGAAGAAGGGTTGTTCGGCTCGCAAGCGTACACTGAAGATCATCGAGCGGAGCTCAACAAGATTCAGGCGCTGCTCGTGATCGACAACGGAACCGGTCAGGTGACCGGGATGACGCTGCAAGGCCGCGAGGAGCTTCGCGACATGTGGAAGTCGATGTTGTCGCCGCTCACACCGCTTGGCCAACTATTGGTCAAGTCCGGAAACAAGACTGGAACCGACCATCTCGCGTTTCTGCCGTACGGTGTGCCCGGCTTCAACTACGACCAGGCGACGCGTGGCTACAATCACACCCACCATTCGCAGGTCGACGATTTCAACCATACGGTTCCGGCCGACGTCGCACAAATTGCGACGATCATGGCGGTGAACGCGTGGCAGTTCGCCGACATGAAAGAATTCCTGGTTCGCGGCCCGAAATCACGGTAGAAGCGGTTGCAGCGGGCTCACTGATTCCGACGCGCGCACGATCCTGTCCCGTCGCCGTACAGCACGTAGCCGACAGTTGAAAAGCTACGAGCTCTTCGCGTTGTAGTTCTTGGTTTGCGCCCTTTGCTATGCCGACGGTTAGGCGTCCCTCCCTTTCCCCCTGCGATCTCCCGCGGCGTGGAGGTCCACCGCCAACGACTCGATCCTCCTCCCATCCATCTCACGAACGGTGAATACCGCCCCACCCGCCGTGACGCGATCCCCGACCACCGGTAGCCGTCCAAGCGCGCCAAAGACGAAGCCCCCGACGGTGGTGTAATCCTCGTCGGGAACGCTGAATCCGAATCGCTCGTTGAACTCGCCGATGTTGGTTCCGCCCGGCACGATGACAATATCCGCGCCCTGTCGCTCCGGGTGCTCCGGCGGCTCGTCGTACTCGTCGAGGATCTCGCCCACGATTTCCTCGAGCAAATCCTCCATGGTCACGAGGCCGGCGGTGCCGCCGTATTCGTCGAGGACGATCGCCAGATGCTCCTTGAGCCGTTTGAAATCGGCGAGCACCCCTTCGACTTCACGCGAGCCGGGGACGACGTGCACCGGCCGCATGATCGAGCGAATCGAAAAGTCTTTCGGCGGCCGGTGCAGTACAGGGAGGAGATCTTTCGCCAGCACGAGACCGGTGATGTCGTCGATCGTTTCTTCGAACACCGGATAGCGCGAGCGTTGACTCTCTTCGACCAGCGCCAACGTTTCTTCGAGCGTCGCGTCGATTGGCAGCGCGTCGATCTCAGTCCGCGGCGTCATGACCTTGCGCGCATTCTTCTCGGAGAACTCGAAGACGCCTTCGAGCATGTCCGCGTCCTGCGCCTGCAGTTCGCCGCCTTCCTGGCTCTGCTCCACGATGATTCTGAGCTCGTCCGCGGAGTGGACATTCTCCTCGACGGCCGACGGCTTCTGCCCGAACGCACGGAGCACGAGATTGGCCGACGTATTGAGCAGCGCGGTGAACGGGGTCACCAACCAGGCGAACGCGACGAGCGGCGGCGCCAGGAGTCGCGCGAAGCGTTCCGGATGCGCGAGCGCGGCACTCCGCGGTGCCAGCTCCCCGAAGACGACGTGAAAGTACGTGACGATCGTCAGTGCGGTGGCGGCGCCGATCCCTACGCGGATGGACAGATCGAGGGCGAACGGCAGGGCCCGCATGTGATCGGCCATCCACGAGCCGAACGCGTTCTCCGCAAGGGCGCCAAGCGCCAAGCTGGCGAGAGTAATTCCTAACTGGCTCGCCGATAGGATGCGAGCGAGATTTCCTGAGGCTCGCAACGCAATACGTGCCTGCCAGTCGCCGTTTCGCGCCATCGACTCCAGGCGCGTACGGCGAGAACGAACCAGGGCAAACTCAGCGGCAACGAAAAAGCCGTTTAGAGCCAGTAGTACGACGATGGCAATCAAGCGAGATAGCACGGGGACAATCTACGGTGGCCGGCGAATAGCGTCGATCCTGCGATGGTTACGCGGGAGCGGCCACTAGAGTCGTCTGCATATGGAGGGACATGGCACACTTGCACACGCATTCCGACGGTCACGGTCACGGCCACGACCACGCGCACGGGCACGCTCACGGCGCGCACTCGCACGGTGCGTCGACACGGGCGCTCGCGTGGTCGCTCGGGCTGACCTTCGTTATTCTGGTCGCCGAAGGGGTTGGCGGGTGGATGTCCAACTCGCTGGCGTTGTTGGCGGACGCGGGTCACGTGCTCACCGATGCCGGCGCGCTAGGGCTATCGTTGTTCGTTGCCTGGTTGGCGCGCCAGCCGGGGTCGCCGGCCAAGACATTCGGCTACCTGCGGTGGGAGATTCTCGCGGCGTTGATCAACGGCGCCACGCTCCTCCTGATCTCAGCATGGATCGTTTACGAGGCGGCGATGCGGTTTCGGCACCCGGAACCGGTCGCCGGAGGGCTGATGCTGTGGGTCGCCGTGCTGGGCCTCGCGGTGAACGGGATCGCCGTGTGGCTGTTGCACGGCGTGCGCGACGGGAGCCTCAACATTCGGGGCGCGTACTTGCACGTGTTGGGCGACATGCTGGCCTCAGGCGGCACGGTCGTCGCCGCCATCGTGATTCGGTCCACGGGTTGGTTGGCGGCCGATCCGATCGCCTCCCTGGTCACCACGGTGCTCATCGTGGCCGGGGCGTGGCGCCTGGTTCGCGAGTCGGTGGACGTGTTGCTGGAAGCGGCGCCGCCGCATATTGCGCTGGACAGCGTGCGCACGCGGCTGGAGTCGCTCGACGGCGTCGAATCGGTTCACGACCTTCACGTGTGGACGGTGACGTCCGGAATGATCGCGATGAGTGCCCATGCCATCGTTCGGGACTCGACGGACCATCAGAGCGTGCTGGAGCAGGCGCATGACATCTTGCAGGAGATGGGCATCCATCACGCGACGTTACAATTGGAGTGCGAGGAGATGCTTGACCGCGAGTTGCACCATCACCCTTAACGGTCCTCGGGGCCAAGAGCGTTCATGAGCGAGTATCGCATCGAGAAGGTGCGCCTTCACGTCGCCCTTGCCGTTGTCGGCGGCGGAGCGCTGGAGGGCGACATCTTTCTCCAACCCTCGGCGCTCTACCGAATGGGACCGCAGGATCCGGCGGAGTTGTTCAACGAGGCGGAGTCGTTCATTCCATTCGACATGGGCGCAAAGGGCATGATTCTGTTGGCCAAGGATCAGGTCATGCGGGTGCAGTTCACAGGCGCGTCGGCCGATACTGACATCGACGGTGTCGAGGGCGTTCCCGTCGAGATTTCGTTGACCGATGGGTCGCGCGTGGAGGGTGACATGCATTTTGATCCGCGCATCGACGGGCCACGATTATTAGATTTCTTGAATAGGCATCACGAGCGGTTTCTCACGCTGACCTGTGCCCCGGGAGTCTGCCTCGTCAACTGGCGACAGATCGCGCAAGTTCGGCAGCGAACATAATTCTTCCGCGGTTTGTCTCATGGCTCAGCTTGATCGCTTGCTCTCCGTGTTGGCCGGCAGCACGGTAGGAATATTGACGCTGGACGAGGGCAACCTCGCACGGTTCCAGCTCACCGGCACGAGCGATTCCCGTCCGGTGACGCGGCTGCCGTTGACGGGACCACAGATCGTCTCGCTCCTCACGGAGGTTGCCCCTCCGGACTCGGCGCGCAGCCTGCAACGAGGCTCGCCGGCGAGCTTCACGTACGTGTCGACCGAAGGATCCTTCGCCACGCGGGCCGAGGTCACCAATGGTCGCTGGTGCGTCCGGATTGGGCGGACCGAGGTGCCCGGGCTCGTTCTCGTGAACGATGCCCCAGGTCCTACGACCGACACCCCAATCCCCGACGACGCGCTACAGCCGATCTCCGATTCATTGTTTGGAGTGGGCGACGTCGCGGTCGCCGTCTCGTCTCCCGCGCACGACAAAATCCAGGAGTTGCTTCACCTGACGGTGGCGAAGGGCGCGTCCGACCTGCATCTCCGCGTCGGCGACGCGCCGATTCTGCGCCGTCACGGCGAAATCGTGCGGCTCGGTGATTGGCCGGTGCTGACGGCCGGTGACGTCGCGGCACTGATCGATGCCACGATACCGCTCGTGAACCGCGCGCAGTTTTTCGAGACGAACGATACGGACTACGCGTACGAACTTCCTGACCGCAGTCGTTTTCGCGTCAACGCATTCGCGGAACGCGTTGGAAGCGCGGCCGTCTTTCGGCACATACCACCGGCCATCGTCACCGCCAACCAGTTGGGCTTGTCCGCGGAAATCCAGGCGCTGTGCGCGCTCACGCGCGGCCTGGTCCTGGTCACGGGGCCGACGGGCGCGGGCAAATCGACGACGCTCTGCGCGCTCATCGACCTCGTGAATCGCACACGGAACCACCACATCATCACGATCGAGGACCCGATCGAGTTCGTGCACACGAGTAAGCGCTGCATCGTTTCTCAGCGCCAGATCGGCATGCACACGAAGTCATTCAAGACCGCCCTCCGTGCCGCGCTCCGCGAGGATCCGGACGTCGTGCTGATCGGCGAAATGCGCGATCTTGAAACGGCGTCCATTGCGCTCGAGACGGCGGAGACCGGCCATCTCGTGTTCGCCACGCTGCACACCACGACGGCGGCGATGACGCTCGACCGCATCATCGATCAGTTCCCGCCGTCGGCGCAGGATCAGATTCGCGTGATGCTCGCCGATTCGCTTCGCGCGGTCATTTCGCAGACCCTGGTGAAGCGAATCGGCGGCGGGCGCATCGCCGCGCGCGAGGTGCTGTTCAACACCGTGCCCGTCGCCAACCTCATTCGTGAGCGCAAGACATTTCAGATCCAGACCGTCGTTCAGACATCGAAGCGGCTCGGGATGCTGACAATGAACGATGCGCTCCTCGAATTGGTCGACGCGCGCGAGGTCGAGATCGAAGAGGCCTACATCCACGCCACCGACAAAAAAAACTTCATCGGCGCGTTGAAATCAAAAGGCTACGACACCGCCGCACTGGAACTTGGGATTGGAGTCGGAGCCGAACGGCTCAGCGGCCCAGTGCGGACGTGAGAAGGGACTACCTCGCCTCTCGCGTGTCCTGCCCGTTCACGTCATCTCCAGGCGTCTCACCGGCGATCAATTCGCCGCGCGCCTTCGCGTATTCATCTCGCTCAGCGTAGCCATAGCCGCCAAGCACTTCGCCGCCCCGCATGTAATCGTGCCCGTAACCGCGTCCGTGAGGATAATTCGCGAGCGCGGCTTCGTCGGCTTGATTCATGAGCGCACCTCCTGCGTTTAGCCTTTTCGCCTATTTGGACGTTCCGGAGCCGGAGGCTCCTACGTCGCATTGTGGGCCCGTCGCCACCGTGACGCAAGGGTTACTTACGCTTGACCCGCCGCCCGCAGCCAGCCCAGCGCTCCGTTCGCTACGCTTGGGTTGTCCGCTTTTCGTCCGATCAGCTATACTTCAGGGCTATGCAAATCCGTAACATTGCTATCATCGCGCACGTCGACCACGGAAAGACCACACTGGTCGACAAGATGCTCCGTCAGGGAGGCGCGTTTCGAGATAATCAGGTCGTCGCCGAACGGGTCATGGATTCGAATCCGCTCGAGCGTGAGCGGGGCATCACCATCCTCGCCAAGAACACGGCGGTCAACTGGCACGGCACCAAGATCAACATCGTCGACACGCCGGGACACGCCGACTTTGGCGGCGAGGTCGAGCGTATTCTGCGCATGGTGGACGGCGTGCTCCTCGTCGTCGATGCGTTCGACGGGCCCATGCCGCAGACTCGTTTTGTGCTGCGCAAGGCGCTCGCGCTTGGACGGACGCCGATCGTCGTCATCAACAAGATCGATCGGCCCGGCGCCGATCCGCTGCGCGTGCACGACGAAGTCCTCGACCTGTTCATCGAGCTCGAGGCCGATGAAGCCCAGCTCGACGCGCCCGTCGTCTACGTCTCGGCGCGCAATGGTACGTCCACGCTCGACCTCGACCAGCCGCTGCAGGACCTGACGCCGCTGTTCCAGACGATCGTCGACAAAGTGCCGTCGCCGCCGCTCGACGCCGAAGGGCATTTCCAGATGCTCATTTCGACGATCGACCACTCGCCATACTTGGGACGCATGGGCATTGGTCGCATTGAACGCGGCACGGCGCACGTGGGCGACGTTGTCGCTCTGCTACCGCTCGACGTGACCCAGAAGCCGGCGCAGTCGCGCATCACCCGGCTTTTCACTTTCGACGGGCTCGATCGCGTTGAAGTGCAGCAGGCTCAGGCAGGCGAAATCGTTTCACTCGCCGGCCTCGAAGGCGTCGAGATCGGACTGACCGTTACGGACGTGTCCAATCCCGAGCGCCTCGAAGGCATCGCCGTCGAAGAGCCCACGATCTCGGTGGATTTCATCGTCAACAACTCGCCCTTCGCCGGCAAGGAAGGGAAGTTCGTGACGTCGCGTCAGGTGCGCGAACGGTTGTACCGCGAGCTCGAGCGGAACGTCGCGCTCAAAGTCGACGACACCGATTCGACGGATACGTGGACCGTTTCGGGGCGTGGCGAGCTGCACCTCACGATTCTCATGGAGACCATGCGTCGCGAGGGATATGAGTTCCAGGTCTCACGCCCGCGGGTCATCACGCGCGAAGGTCCGAGCGGCGAGCGGATGGAACCGTATGAAGAATTGTCGATCGACGTGCCGGAGGAATTTCTTGGTACCGTTATCGAAAAAATTGGCCCTCGTCGCGGTGAAATGCTGGAAATGAAAAACCCCGGTCAGGGCATGGTGCGATTGTTGTATCGCATTCCGGCGCGCGGACTCTTTGGCTATCGCTCGGAGTTCATGACGGACACACGAGGAACGGGAATTATGCATCACCGCTTCCTCGACTACGGCCAATGGGCGGGCCCGCTAGCGGGACGGACACGCGGGTCCTTGGTGTCGATGGAAGGTGGCACGATCGTCGCATTCGCCCTCGCAACGTTGCAGGAACGGTCGACGTTGTTTGTGCAACCTGGCGAGTTGGTCTACGAAGGGATGGTGGTCGGTGAGAGCTCACGGCCGGGCGACATGGACGTGAATCCGACGCGCGAAAAGAAGTTGACGAACATGCGCTCCAAGTCGAGCGACGAGAACATTTCGCTGGAACCGCCGCGGGAGTTGACTCTGGAAGCCGCCCTGGAGTATATCGAGGACGACGAACTGATCGAGGTTACGCCGCAGACCATTCGGTTGCGCAAGCGATTCCTGGGTGCATCGGATCGAAAGCGGCTGACGCGTGAAGCCAAGCGCGAACGTGCGTAGTCTGTCTGAAACGTTTCTGGATTGAGCGCGTCACCGAATACACGAGTACTCTTCTCTCTCGTTCCATCTCACTCAGAAGCTCTGCAAGGAGAACCGAGCAATGTCGGCCAAGTTCGAGTCGTCCGATCTTTCGTTGTCGCCTGCGCGCGAAGATGACGACGTCGACGACGATGCCCTCGACGACGATCTGGACGACGACGAGGATGATGATCTCGATGAGGACGTCGACTTCGAAGACGAGGACGATGACCTCGACGACGACGAGGACGTGGAAGACGACGATGATGAAGAGGACGACGAAGATGACGAGGACGAAGACGACCTCGACGAAGTCGACGACGATCTCGTCGATCTGGACGACGAATACGACGAGATCGACGAGGAAGAACGTCCGCTGCGGCCGGGGCGTTACGACGAGTAGCAGACGTCGGCTCCCGCGCGTCGTGCGCGTTTCTTAGCGGCCCAGGCGTGCCCGTGCACGCCGGCCTGCGTTGCGTTTGCGCGTCCCTCACGTCAACGTTCTGGGTCGTCAATGATTTCCGCAGACCGACGCATTCGGTGACCCCCATCGTCCTCCGACCACGCCGAGCGCACGCCGCTTGGACGATTTGCCTCGTGACTGTCGCGCTGGCGGCCCTGACCGGCGCCGCCGAGGGCGTGCCGAACACCCGGCTCCCCGCTCGGCCGGCGACCGGGCGTATCGAGGGCACGGTCGAGATCTCCACCACGCTCGCGGCCCGTAGAGCCCCCATCCGCATCTACGCCGACCCCGGCACCGGTGCCATCCCACCAGCTGCGCCCCGCGATCCCATCGCTGCCGAATTGAAGAACGTGGTGGTCTACCTCGACGGCGACGCCGAGCGACTGCCGGCACCGCCGTCGCGCGCGGACGCGCATCGTCATGGTAGCATCGCCCAGCACGACGAGCGGTTCACGCCGCACGTGGCTGCTGTGGTTCAGGGTGGCTCGGTGGATTTTCCGAATGAGGACGACGTCTTTCACAACGTCTTCTCGCTCGCGACCGGCAGCACGTTCGACCTCGGTCGCTATCCGAAAGGCAGCTCGCGCTCCGCGACATTCAACAAGCCCGGCACGGTCCAAGTCTTCTGCCACATCCACGGCGACATGAGCGCGATCGTGCTCGTGTTGGCGAATCCGTTCTTCGCGTCGCCGGCCGACGATCATAAATTTGTCATCGACGAGGTGCCCGAAGGCGACTACACCATCGTCGGCTGGCACGAGCGAGTCAAGCAGCCCATCACGCGTCGCATTCACGTGACGGCGGGTCAGACCACGGTGGTCGACTTCAATATTCCGCTGCCGCAAGGCGGGTCGGCCGGACGGTGACCGGCCTTCTGTCGGCGGTCGCCTCTCTCCGACGACGCACACGTCGCAGCTCGCTCGGACTCAAGCTGGCCGCGCTCGGCGGCACGGTGACGGCGCTCGTAGTCTGGGTCGCGTTCTGGGCGCTGAGCGTACAGATCCGCGCCAACACACGCGATTCCTTCGCCCACGAGTTGTCGCGCAACCAGCGCACGCTCCAACATCTACAGACACGAAACGCCAGTCAACTTTTGTTCGGTGCGTCACTCATCGCGCAATCGCCGTCGTTTCAGTATTCTCTAAAGACCTATCAAGTCGAAGCGAGCGCCGGACAGCGGCCCGACCCGCGGCTCGTGCGCGAGATCGAGGAGGAACTGCAGCGTCTGGCGCAGAACGTCGGGGCCGATCTGCTGCTCGTCACCGACGACTCCGGACGGGTTTTTGCCGGCGCGGGACCGCAGGCGTCGGTCGTGCCGCGCGGAACGAGCGTCGCGTCGCTGCCGGCCATGCGTCAAGCGCTCGACCCCAACGCCAGCGCCGACGCCGGCGGGCTCGCCGTGTTACGCACTGGAAAGGCCTACATCGAGGTCGCGGTCTATCCGCTCATTCAGGACGGCTTCACCGTCGGAGGCCTTCTCGTCGGCGAACGCGTCGACTCGGCGTTCGTCGCGTCGGCGCGCGCCGCCTCCGACGCCGACATTGTGCTCACCGCGGGCCGATCGATCATCACGGCGACCGACCGCCGCCTCGCAGGTGAATCCATGGGCGGTGTGCTCGACGCACACGCCCGTGACAGCACGACGACGACGCTGCGTCTGGGCGGAGAAGAATACGTGGCTGCCCCGGTATGGCTCGGCGAAACACAGGACCATGCCGCGGTGCGTCTGTGGATTCTGCAGCCGCTCACTCGCACGGTCGCCGCGCTCACGCGCCCGCTTCGGCGAGTGTTTCTCATCTACGGTGTATTGGCCGTGCTCGTTGCCGGAATCGGCGCGGTGTTCACGGCGCGGACGGTGCTCGGACCGTTTCAACGGTTCGTGCGTTACATGCGGTCGGGCGCGGCCACGGAGCAGCGCAGCACGCCGTTCGAGGCCGACGGGGAAGCCGTCGAGGTTCGCACGCTCAATGAATCCTTTCGCCAACTCATGAATTCGCTGGCTGGAAAACGACGCGAGCTCGAGGAGCGCACCGCGGAGCTTGCCGCCGCGAACGTGGTGCTCACGGATGAGATCAGCGAGCGAATTCGGGTGGAGCAGGCGTTGCGCGAGAGCGAGGCGCAGCTTCGCCAGTCACAAAAGCTCGAAGCCATCGGCACACTTGCCGGCGGGATCGCCCACGATTTCAATAATCTGATCACCGTCATCTCCGGCTACACGCAGCTTGCGCTCATGCGGTCGGAGCAGAACAGTTCGACCGCCGATGACCTTCAACAAGTCATCGAGGCGTCGGATCGCGCCGCCAACTTGACGCATCAACTGCTCGCGTTCAGTCGAAAGCAGGTGTTGCAACCGACGGTGCTCGATCTTGGGGACGTCGTGAACGGCATCGCGCCGATGCTTCGGCGCATCATCGGCGACCACATCGTGCTTCGCATCGAGTCGGGCGCGCCGCTGGCTCGGGTGCGCGCCGATCGCGGCCAGCTCGAGCAAGTGCTGCTGAATCTCGCGGTCAACGCGCGCGACGCGATGCCGGCCGGCGGGACGCTCACGATTGCGACGTCCAACATATTCGACGCTACATCGCCTCCAGACGCGGACCGAGACGACGCATGCGCTGTCTCGCTTGCAGTGTCGGACACCGGGCAAGGAATGACGGATGACGTGCGCGACCGAGTGTTCGAGCCGTTCTTCACCACCAAGGAGCCGGGCAAGGGCACCGGCCTTGGCCTGTCGACGGTGTACGGAATCGTCAAGCAATCGGGCGGAACGATCGCGCTCGACACGGCGCCTGGGCGCGGAACGACATTCGCGATCTCCTTGCCGCCGGCGGAAACGATGGTCGTCACCGAAATCGCGCCGGTCGACGACGGCGAGCTTCCGCGCGGCAATGAGACAATTCTCATTGTCGAAGACGCCGAGGACGTGCGGATCCTGGCGCGCCGGAGTCTTGCCGAACGCGGATACACCGTGCTCGTCGCTCGCAATGCCGCCGAAGCGATCGAGATCGGCGCGGCCGGCACGATCGACGTGCTGCTCACCGACATCGTGATGCCCAACACGAGTGGTCCGCAGCTCGTCGCGGAATACGTCGCCATTCGGCGCCGGCCGATCGTGATCTACATGTCCGGATACGCCGACGACGCCCTCGTGCGCTACGAGCTCGATCCGAATATCGTCTTTCTCCGGAAGCCGTTCACTCCGGCTGTTCTCGCTCGAACCGTACGCGCGGCGCTCGACGACGCGCGAGGCAATGCGAACGCCCGCGGAACGGATGTCGGCAGCGCCGCGGACTGAACGCGCTCTGCGGCTCGGCGTCGCGCTCGCCGCGGCCGCCGGTCTCCTCGCGTCCGGCGCTCCCAAGGCGCGCGCGCAGGGGGGCGTGTTGCTGCAAGGCATCGCCGATCTCGAAGCCTGGTCGACGAACACGACGTCGAACCTGCTCACGCGAAACGCTGGGAAGCCTGGCGTCGTCGGCCGAGTACAACTCACCGGCGCGTACGAATTCGCGCGGGGCTGGGTCGTCTACGCACAAGGCGAAGCAGTTGGCGGCGACGCGCGCGCGAAATCCGAGTCCGAGCACTTCAGCAGCGATCACTTCGGCCTACGCTACGCGCCGAGCCGCGCGCTGGTGTTCGACGGCGGCCGGTTGACGCCGGTGCTCGGGACGTTTTCGCCGAGGCACTACTCGACGAGAAACCCGCTCATCGGTTCGCCCGATGGATACGCGCTCAAATACCCGCTCGGCGTCGAAGTCTCGGGTGAGACGAAGTATTTCGACTATCGTGCAGCCATGGTGTCGCTTCCGTCCGCCCACATGGATTACGTGCCGGCGGCGACGCCTCGCCTCCGGCCGGCCGTCGGCGGCGGAATCACGCCGATCGTCGGGCTTCGCCTTGGCGGCTCGTACACCGTTGGGCCGTATTTAAACAACTCATATAGCTACGCATCGCTCGGCGGAAAGGAGTGGACCGACTACCACCAGCGCGTGGCGGCATTCGACTTCGCGTACTCGCGCGGATACCTGGAGACGCACGCCGAGTTCGCGCGCGGGAGCTACGATGTGCCCGGCACCGTCAAGCCGATCAGTGGCTCGACGTATTACGGGGAAATAAAATACACGCTCACGCCGCGGTTCTTCGTCGCGGTTCGCAGCGAGCGAAACGACTATCCGTCCATTCGCCCAACGGGCACGGCCTGGACGGCACGTCTCACCGACTTTGCCGACGGTGAAGTCGGCGGTGGCTTTCGCCTCACACCGAGTACGCTCGTGAAAGCGTCCGTGCGCGCGGACCGGTATTGGTTCCGGTATGGGGTGACCGGATTTCCCGGCACGGGGGGACACGCGATTGCGCTGCAATTGTCGCAGGCGTTCGACGTCGTGAGCTGGTTCGATCGAGACAAATAGTCGGGACAGCTAGTCCGCGACGTTCGGCTCGTTATTCCGATGCGCGCCACCGGCGAATGACGGACGAACGGCAGCGCGACCACAGTTCTCGCATGAGTGAGTTCGCGTTTGGCAGTGGCTCGCCGTCTACGACACGAATGAAACTCGTGGCCGACAAGCGTCCGCTTGGCGCCTTGGCCAGCATGCGAGCGATGAGTCGCTCGACGCGATCCGGCACGTCGGTTCGCGCACCCAGCAAGTCTGGCGATGGTTCCGTCACGTGCTGCGCCATGATCGCGCGTTGATTCTTGCCGCCGAACGGCGGCGTACCGGCGAGCAGCTCGTACAAGACGCAGCCGAGCGAGTAGATGTCGCTGCGCCCGTCGAGGCGTCCGTCGCCCGCGACCTGCTCGGGGCTCATGTACGTTGGTGTTCCGAGCGTGAGGCCGGTGGTCGTCATGCTGCCGATGTCGGCCGCGCATTCGATGGCGCGAGCGATTCCAAAATCGGTGACGAGCGCGCGTCCCGTATCACGCTCGATCATGACGTTTTCGGGTTTGATGTCGCGATGCACGATATTCTTGTCGTGCGCGTACTCGAGCGCCTCGGCGATGTCGCGCGCGATGGCGAGGGCGCGCGGAACGGTGAGTTGTCGTTCGGCGTCGAGCAGCGCGCGGAGCGTGTCGCCTTCGATGAGCGGCATCATGTAGTACAGCACGTCGCCGGCATTTTCGGCTTTGAGGACTGGAACGATGCGTGGGTGGGCGAGGCTCGTGGCGACGAGGATTTCGCGTTTGAATCGTTCGCCGTCGACGCCGGCGGTGAGCTCGGGTGAGAGGACTTTGACGACGACGCGGTGTGCGTAGGCGGGATCGTCGGCGACGAAGACGTGGGCCATGCCGCCGCCGGCCAGCTCGCGGCTGACGCGGTAGCCGGCGCCGAGGCTAATTTGTAGCTGTTCGCGGAGCTCGATCGCCATGTCTGTACCCTCCTTCGGGCAGGACGGATGGGGAGCGTGTCGGGGGAATGTATGATGGACGGGTTGGGGTTGCTATGCTGAGGTCGATTGACCTGGTGGGAGGGGTCGGTTAACCTTCTTTGCTCTGCACCGAGTTTTGAGTGTAAGGGCCTGTAGCTCAGGTGGTTAGAGCGCACGCCTGATAAGCGTGAGGTCGGAGGTTCAACTCCTCCCAGGCCCATAATTTCAGAAGCCCTTACCCCGTCTACAGCTACGCTGTGGGCGGGGGTTTCTGCATACGACCGCGATTCGATGCTGCTGCCGACTGGCCTCCCGTTTGAGAGACGCTGCATGGTCCGACCGGCCGCCGACTACGCACGGGCGTGCACGTACGCCCCCGGCGTAACGCCAATCGTCGCGCGAAAATCCCGAATGAAGTGCGCCTGGTCCGCGTACCCCAACTCCCACGCCACGGCGCGCACGTCCGCCGGTGGGGACGCCGCCAACCGCTCAGCCGCCGCGCGCAATCGGTAGCGCCGAATCACCCACGCCGGGCTCACACCGACATAGCGCGCGAACAACCGATCGAGCGTGCGCTCGCTTCGCCCGCTCGCCGCGACCAAGTCGCCGATCCGCCGCACGTCCGCACGGGCAGCGATCAGCGCGACGAGTGCCGCGACCTTCTCCGCCGCCGCATCGCGCGCGGGCAAACGCGCGCCGAGGAATGCGTCGAGGTGTGTGGCGATGAGCGCGGCGTTTGCGGCGGCGTCGCCCTGACAGTCGGCGGCTGCGTCAGACAGCTCGCGAGCCCACGCGTTCGGCGCGTGGGCATCGTCCAGCACATCGTCAGCCGGCACGACGCGATCCGTCCATTCCACGGCGGAGCGTTCCACGAACGGGTAGAAACCGCCAGGTCGGAACTTGACCCCAACCACGCATCCGACGTCCTCGATGCGGACGCGAAACGTGCCGCGCACCACGCCCATCACATCGGCGCGTCCGTCTTGAACGTGCAGGTGGAAGCAGGGGTCGAGCAGAGAAGCGGCGGTCCGCGGCGGGTGTCCGCGTCGGTCCCAGCGCGACAGCCAGTAGTGCTCGACGAATGGTGCGAGCGCCGGTGCCGACGCGCACTTGACGTGATTGACACGAGAAGCGCCTGTGCTCGGCGCAGACGAAGTTGGTGGACCGGGCCGGGGCCCGAGGCAGAGCGACATGGGAGTACCTCGGAATTCACGGTTCGTTGACGACGCTCGGCAACGTGCGCGCCGTCGCGTAACGTTCTGTGGCGGGATTCTTCAAGACGGCGTCGGCGTCGTGCGCTAGTCTGTCGTCGGTGGTCGTCGCCGCGATCTTGCACGCGCGCGCGGCTGCTTCACCTTCCTCGGACAGAATATCTCATGACCGCAATTCCGCCAACAGTTGCAACGAGCGACACGACCGAACCGTTCGAGGCGAGCACACTCGGGGCATCACTGACAGCCTCGTCCCTTCAAACGAGCCTTGCATGGTATCGCGACGTCCTCGGCTTCACCGTGGCCCGCACCTTTGATCGCGGCGGGCCGATGTTTGCGGCGTCGCTCAGAGCCGGCGACGTAGCGATCCTGCTCACGCAAGACGATGGCGCCAGGGGCGCGGATCGGATCAAAGGCGAGGGAATCTCCCTGCAACTCACCACGTCGCAGAACATCGACGCGTTGGCCAAGCGGGTTCAAGAGCGAGGCGCCACCTTGGAGTCTGGGCCGGTCGACGTCATGGGCGCGCGCGCGTTTCGCCTGCGGGATCCCGATGGGTTCAAGCTGGTGATCTCGTCGCCGCGATCGCACACGCGATAGTCCGCTGCGATACCCTGCCGCCGTAGCGACCGCGCGTGTTGCCGCGCCACCCAATGCGGGCCAAGTTTTCGGGTCATGACTTTCTTTCAATCGCCCCGCGAACGCGCTGGCCTTCTGATTCTCGCGCTCGCGGTCGCGATCGTCGTCGCACTCTCGCCGTTCTTCAGCGGCTTGATGGGTGCCGCGGTACTGTACGTCATCTTTGTCGCACCATATCGGCGACTCGCCCGCATGTTGAAGCCCGGATTCGCCGCCTCGATCATTCTCGTCGCGGCCATTCTCGTGATTGCGCTGCCGCTGACGTGGCTGATCGGCATCGTTGTGGATCAGGCGCCCGATGCGCTTCGAATGGTTCAGACGAGCGCGGTGTTCGCGCGTGTGTCGCAACTGCGCGTCGGCGCGTTCGACGTGGGGGCGGAGGTTGCGAAGGCGAGCGGCACGCTCGTGTCATGGCTCTCGGCGCAGATCTTCGTCTTCGTGGGAAGTGCGACGTCGGCCGCTCTCAATCTGGTCATCGCGTTCTTCGGCTTGTACTACATGCTTCGATCGGGCGAACAACTGTGGGACGCGACGCGAGGGTACATCCCGTTTTCGCAGAAGACGTCGGAGACGCTGCGGAGTCGTTTTTTCAGCGTGACGGAAGCGACGTTGCTCGGCACCGCGCTGGTTGCGACGTTGCAGGGCAGTCTCGTCGGCTTCGGCTTTTGGCTCGTCGGTCTTTCGAATCCGTTGTTTTGGGGCACGGTCACCGCGTTCGCGTCCATCCTGCCCGTTCTCGGAAGCGCGTTGGTCTGGCTCCCGGCCGTGCTCGTGTTGCTCGCGCAGAGTCGCTACACCGCCGCTGTGGTGATGCTCGTGATCGGCGGTGTCGTGGCCAGCAACATCGACAACTTGATCCGGCCACTCGTGTACCGCCGCGTCTCGAACATCCATCCGATGATCACGCTGGTCGGCGCGTTCGCTGGCGTGCGGTACTTTGGACTGCTCGGCCTCCTTCTCGGGCCGCTCGCCATCGCGTACCTGTTCGAGCTCTTGAAGTTCTACGGCGAGGAATATGGTCCCGATCGCGCGATCATTTTAGATAACAATAACAATTGACTGACGGTGGGAGCACCGTGGATGGGTCGAACGGGCTCGTTGACGGCATCGCTTGTGGACGGCCTCTGGCGTCGAATGGGCACCGGTTCGTCCCGCTTCGTGAACGACTCGACAGCCGGCCGTCGCAAGCCCGTCCGCACCCGCGAAACATTCTCGCGGACCTGTGAGTAAATTCACGGACGCCATCAAACGACAGCCATTCTCATGCTCAATCTGAAGCTCGCTTTTCGGACACTCGCCCGCACACCATTCGTGACGATCGTGGCGGTGCTTTCCCTCGCGCTCGGCATTGGCGCGAACGCCGCGATCTTCTCGCTGTTCGATCAGATGCTGCTTCGCCCGCTGCCGGTCTACCAGCCGGATCGGCTGGTCAACCTTGCGGATCCGGGCCCGAATCCGGGATCGCAGTCATGCACGAACGCCGGCGGCTGCGACGAGGTATTCAGCTATCCCATGTTCCGCGATCTCGAGGCTGAGCGAACGGGATTCAGCGGCGTAGCGGCACACCGCGCCTTTGGGGCGAACGTTGCATACAAAAACCAAACGTTGAGCGGCGACGCAATGCTCGTCTCCGGCTCGTACTTCCCGGTGCTCGGTGTTCGTCCGGCGCTCGGCAGATTATTCACGAAGAATGACGACCAGACCATCGGTGGCCATTTCGTCGCGGTCCTCGGCTACGGGTATTGGGAAACGCGACTCGGCGCCGACCCGAACGTGATCGGACAGCAGATCATCGTGAACGGAAAGACGATGACGATCGTCGGGGTCGCGCCGAAGGGATTCGAGGGCACGACGCTCGGGTCCGTCCCCAACGTGTACGTGCCGCTCACGATGTATGGTTTGATGCAGCCCGGCTTCGACGGGTTCAGAAATCGTCGTTCCTACTGGGCGTATCTGTTCGCGCGTCTCGCGCCAGGTGTGTCAATGGCGCAGGCGACCAAGGCAAGCAACGGCATCTACAAGCCGATCATCAACGACGTGGAGGCGCGGCTCCAGGACGGGATGAGCGCCGCGACGATGGTGAAGTTCAAAGCGAAAGCGCTCGTCGTGACGGACGGACGGCGGGGACAGAGCAGCATGCATGCGGAGACAAAGACGCCGCTGACCTTGCTCTTTGCGATCACCGGCATCGTGCTGCTGATCGCGTGTGCGAATATTGCCAATTTGCTCCTCGCGCGGGCCGCCGGCCGCACTACGGAGATGGCGGTCCGCCTTTCGCTCGGAGCGACGCGCCGGCAACTCCTCACGCAGCTTCTCACCGAATCGTGCGTGCTCGCGGTACTGGGCGGGCTTGTGAGTTTGCTCATCGCCAATCTGACGCTCGGATTGCTGTCGCAGCTGTTGCCGGTGGATACGGCGAACACGTTGCACTTTCAATTGCATTGGAGCGTCGTGTTCTTTGCCGCGCTGCTGTCGATTGGCACCGGACTGCTGTTTGGCCTCTATCCAGCGTTGCAGAGTACGAAGCCCGACCTGGTGACGACGCTGCGCGCGGGCTCCGGCAAGCTCGCCGGCGATCGCGGCGCGGCGCGGTTCCGCACATCGCTCGTCACGGCGCAGATTGCGTTGTCGATGATGTTGCTGGTGTCAGCGGGACTGCTCGTGAAGAGTCTGCTCAACGTGAGCAGGGTGGATCTCGGCCTCAAGACGGACAAGGTCGTCATGTTCGCGATCTCGCCGAACCTGAACGGCTATGCGAATGCACGCTCGGCGCTCTTGTTCACGCGAATGAGCGAAGATCTCGCGGCGATTCCGGGCGTCAATGCCGTGTCGTTCGCCCTCGTCCCGCTTCTCTCCGGATCCAACTGGGGGACGGACGTCGCGGTGCAGGGCTTCAAGAAGGGACCCGACACCGACGCGAATGCACGGTTCAACGAAGTTGGGTCTGGATATTTCCAAACACTCGGAATGCAGATCTTGTCAGGGCGCGAGTTCACCCCGGCCGATGCGAACGGCGCACCCAGAGTGGCCGTCGTGAACGAAACGTTCGCCAAGAAATTTGGACTCGGTCGCGACGCGGTCGGCAAATTCATGGGCGATGGCCGCGGCGATTCGCTCAACATTCAGATCGTCGGATTGATCAAGAACGCGAAGTATTCCGGCGTGAAGCAAGAAATGCAGCCGCTCTTCATGACGCCGGCTCGTCAGGACACGACCCTTGGCTCGGTTTCATTTTACGTGCGCACGGCGGGCGATCCGATGCAGCTGTTGCGGGCGATTCCAATTGTCGTGTCGAAACTCGATGCGAATCTGCCGGTCGAGAATCTCAAGACGCTTCCGCAGCAGGTGAAAGAGAACGTCTTCATGGACCGGATGATCAGCTCATTGTCGGCGGCGTTCGCTGCCTTGGCAACGCTGCTCGCGGCGGTTGGACTCTACGGCGTGCTCGCATACTCCGTCGCGCAGCGCACGAAGGAGATCGGTGTGCGCATGGCCCTGGGTGCCAACGCGAGCTCCGTTCGCGCGATGGTCATGCGCCAGGTGGGCGTGATGACGCTTATCGGATGTCTCATCGGCACCGCGGGCGCCATTGCAATCGGACGCGGCGCCAAGTCGCTGCTGTTCGAGATGTCAGGGACCGATCCGCTGGTCATTGCCGCCGCCGCGGTCGTGTTGGCCATCGTGGCACTCGGCGCGGGCTATATCCCGGCGCTCAAGGCGTCGAAGGTCGATCCGATGAACGCGCTCCGATACGAGTGACGTGAGCCGTCGCCGTTACTCCGGTGCGCGACGGTAATCGATCGCGAACCGATCGCAGCAGCCTTCGTCGAGCGTCAGCAACGTGTCTCCGGCGAACGACACTTGCAGCGGACGCGGATCGACAAGCGGGCCGCCGCCAATGATCAACAATGCGCGCGGATCGTCTTTGGACCCGGCGAAAAGCTGATAGGTGAGCGTGGTGGCCGCGCCCGCCTGGGATGTGAGCGTGACGGTGAAGTTCGAGCGGAATTGGTAGGTGGTCGGCTCGTTGGTCTGGCCGATCGTTCGGCAGGTAGGCGCAAAGCCGCCGCAGGCACGGACAAAGGTCCACCGACCCACGATTGCCCGCGCCGCCTCGAGCGCTCCGGGATCAACGCTGGTGACGGTCGACGAGCAAGCAAAACCAACGATGACGGACGCCGTGAGCAGCGCGGTCTCGATCGGGCGGGGGCGAAGGCGGGGCATGGTTGAAGCTCGACTGAAGGCTGTTCCTGGCTCAACCGCGCCGCGGCGGAGTTGGTCACACCCATTGGCCGGGGCGTCGTGGCACACCACGCCCGCCATGTGGTCCGTTCAGTATGATGGTTCTGTCATTCTAGAATTATCAAACCCATCGATGGCACCGCGGACACCCATGCGCCGCCGAGCCTCAGGCGACGGTTCCCTTTGGGATGGCGGCCAACGCGTCAGCCGTCGCGGCTATGTCACCCGTGAGTCCACCGGCATGCCAGATTGCCTCGAGACTGGGGGCCTCCTTCCGCGCGTGCGCGAGATCGACCCGCTCGGCGACGTACACCACCTCACCGAGGACGTCGCGCACGGCCGGAGGCGGTTCGCGATGATGCGAGCCGATGGCGCGAGCAATGTCGCTGTCGAGACCCCAATTCTGGACGATCAAACCACCAAGGGGTTCGTGCAGCAAGCGCAGCGCGCGCGAGACAACGTGCTTGTCGATGTTCAGGAGGCGCCGTTTGGCGCCACGCAATTCGGAGATTCGATCAAAGACCACGAGCTTGCCGACGTCGTGCAGCAGGCCGAGGAGAAAGGCTTGGTCGGGCGGGGCGCCGACCGCGGGAGCAAGACGGCGGGCAAGGGGCGCCACCCGCACCATATGATCCCAGCTCTGCTGCGCCATCGCGTCAAGGTCGCCACCCGGGCGGCTCACCATGCCGGCGATGGACTGCTCCATCAGAACGGATTGGACGCCAACGCGGCCCATGCGGGTGATCGCGTCGGAGAGTGACAGGATGCGCGTGCCCGACGGGTTATAGTACGCCGAGTTGACCTGTTGCAGCAGCGCCTGCGTGATGGCAGGATCGCGCTCGAAAAGGTCGACGAGCATGTTTGTGGGCGCGTCGTCGCGCAGCAACGACAAGGCTCGCTGCGCCGCGACGGGCAATTGCCGAATGCCGGCGACTGGGTCGCCGCGCAGGGCGCGCATGAGGAGCACGACGTCACTCGAGCGCCGGTGCTCGTCCATCAGCCCGTTGTCCAACTCGCGCAACGACGACGCGAGCGTTGCGCGTAGCTGGTCGAGCAGACCTTGCTCGGAGGACTCGGCAGTTGCTTGGCGAGTCGGAGCTTGCACGACGCCCGGCGCCCGTTGTTCAGCGCGCGGCGGGTGCGTGCGCGACGGGCGCGCTCCGCCGGCGCTCGGCGGCCTGATTGCCGGAGCGGACCGGGTGTTGGATGCACCAAACAGACGGCGTAGCAACGAGGTGATACTCAAAGTTCCTCACGCTCGGGACAGAATCTGGACGCGGCGCGATGGACCCGGGCGCGATGTTCAGAACCCTAAAGAGCCACGCCAGGAGCTACGCACGTCTGTCAGACGTCTCACTTGCCTCCGGCGCAACGAGAGTGCTGGGCAACGGCCACGGAATAGCCCGGTGAAGGCCTGGCGGGGGCCGCCGCCGATTCCGGATCTCGCACTCCCCGGGGCCACTAACTTTCCCCACGTGTCGCTTTTCACCGGCCGTCGGCTCGAGCGCGCGCTCGCCTCGAAGCAGTTTCGCGATGGGACGTTTCGCAATACGTCCGGCGTCGGCCCCGATCTCGAGAGGCCGTCGCTCTCGGTGATGACCGAATTCTTTTTCGGCGGGCGGTCCCGCGTCCCGCATGGCCCATTGCCGGTAGAGAGTCCGATCGCGACGTGGGCGACCCCGGTGTCGTCGTCAGGGCTCCGCGTAACATGGCTCGGCCACAGTGCGCTGCTGCTCGAATGCGACGGCGTTCGCGTGCTGACGGATCCGATGTTCGGGAAACGGGCATCGCCGGTGCCGTTCGTTGGCCCCAAGCGCTTTCACCCGGTTCCAGTGACGATTGCTGCGCTGCCGCGACTCGACGCGGTTCTGATGTCGCATGATCATCACGATCATCTCAATCCGTCGACGATTCGCGCATTGGCGAAATTGCACGTCCCATTCGTGACGTCGCTTGGCGTCGGCGCGCGGCTCGAGCCGCTGGGTGTCGACGCGGGCCTGATCACGGAGCTCGATTGGTGGGAAGAACACGCGCTGCCGGGCGGAGCGCTCTCGTTTACGGCGACGCCGGCGCAGCACTTCTCGGGCCGCGGCTTCACCGACCGTAATGCAACGCTCTGGTCGTCGTGGGTGCTCAGCACCGCAAAGCGGCGACTCTTTTTTTCGGGCGACACAGGCCTGACCACTGCGTTGGCAACAATCGGCGAACGTCTCGGGCCATTCGACCTCAGCATGATCGAGATTGGCGCCGCACACCGAGCGTGGGCGGACATTCATCTCGGGCCGGCGCGCGCGCTCGAGGCATTCGACATGCTCGGTCGCGGAACGCTGCTGCCGATCCACTGGGGTACGTTCGATCTCGCGTTGCACAAGTGGGACGAGCCTGCGGAGACGTTGCTATCGTTGGCCGCGCGGACGGGTGCGCGAGTGATCACGCCGCCGCTCGGTCGCGCGATCGAGCCGGTGCAGGTCGAGGGTCCGACGCCCTGGTGGCGCGTGGTTCATGGGGCGACCGCACGCGATGTGCATGCGGCGACCAACCCGTTGTTCGCAGACTAAAACGAACGTGGGGCCCGGCAATTCGCCGAGCCCCGCGTTGTCGTCCAGAGCACGTTCGCTTCGCTCAGTGCAGGCTTCGCGAAGCGAACGTGCTTTTTGTTTGCTTACGCCGCCCGATCAATACACGTCTGCGCGGCCGGCACGTTCGGATTATTTGCCTCGGCCTGCGGCACGGGGAAGTTCACGTCGACGCCATAGTTGCCGCCCTTGTGCCACGGTCCCGTGGGAAACACGGTTTCCGCGCCCCGCAGATACTGCCGGATGAGCCGGCGCATGTCACCCACTCGATAGCCACGGCCAAACAACCAGAACGCTCGTTCGCGAAAGAGCAAATTCTCACGGGCGACGTTCGTGCCCGGATCGGTGAGCGTGGCCGGAAGTCCAGCGACGCCACCCTCCGTGCGTGCCTGATTGAGCTTCTGAATGAACAGCGCGGTATTTCCGGCTTTGTACGCGCCCTCGGCTTCGATCATTCGCGCCTCGATGCCGTTGGCGAGGGAGACTGACGCGTCGCGCGTCGGCCAGATGAGCTGCACGTTCACGGGAGCGGTGCCGTCATCGCGCGTCTTCAGGGTTACGCCGGCCGCCGTGCAGGCCGCGTCTCCGCCCAAGCAGAGCTTGATGCGTGGATCGTTGGCCGTGGCGAAGTTCAAGCCGTTTGTGCCTTCGCCCGAGCTGATGCTGTAGCGACGCGCAACGTTGTTGTAGCTCCAGATTGCGTTGTCGGTCGTCGTCTGTGCGTGCAGGTTGTCGTACCTGAAGGCGGTCGCGACGCCTGCCACTGCCGTTGCTGCATCGGCCTGGCGGTTGAGGTTGAGCAGGATGCGTCCGCGCGTCACCGAGAGCACGCTCTTGATTTTCACGTCGGCGGCGGTCGTTCCTGTGATCAAGGCAAGCCCGGAATCGGCATGCGCCAGCGCCAACGCAAATGATGCCGCGTCCGTGATTGGCGAACCGTATTGCTCGGCGCCATTCACGACGTCGCTGAATACGAGGCCGTTGCAATAGTGCTCCCCGATCACATTCTCCACATACGCTTCGATGAAGTACATCTCGGCGACATCGGACGCTGGACCGTTCGGGATGTATTGCTTCAGGAGTTGCGTTGCTTGCTCGGCCGAAAGGCGGGCGCGTTGCAGCATCCGGTCGACGTCGGTGAGGAAGGTGTTCGACGTCGTGATCACGCGTTGGTCGACTTCCTGCCGCGCAATGAACGAATCGCCGTTGATCCATTCGTCGGCGAGCAATCCGCTCAGGAGAAAGAGGCCTTCCGAGCCCGAGCTGCCGCCGCTCGTCGCGCTGTTCAGGCGCCCGATCGCGCCAACCCGTACGGCACTGGCGCCGGCCGCCGACTGGACGTCGGACGGATTGATGATGTCAGGGTCCGTGACGTTGAGAACGTCATTCGGTCGGCAACTGACCGTGCCGGCAAGGCCGGCCGCCGCGGCGAACGACAGCGCCGCGCGGCGCAGGCGCACCGTTCCCATGCGCGCGTTGAGATTTCTCATATATGAATTCATTCGTCTGATATCCTAGAATCCGAGGGAGAAGCGAAGCATGTAATACGACGTCGGCGCGAAGGCTTGGAATTCCGATGGGGCATCGCCGGTGGTACCGAACGCTTCGGGATCCACGCCGTCGTACTTCGTCCACAGAATGCCGAGGTTGCGCGCCGCGAGGGTCACGCCCAAGGTCCGGCCGTGTAGCGCGTTGCTGACCCAGCGCTGGGGAGCCGTGTACGTGAGATTCAGCTCGCGGAAGCGAATAAAATCGCCTGCGCCGATGTAGCCGGCGACGGTCTTGGCGGGATGGTCGCGGACTGCGGCGGTACGCGCCTGGTCGAACGCGGACGCCCCGGGGTTGAGGAGACCCGAACAGTTGTTGCGGCTGGCGCAACGAATCCGCTCGGTGTTGTTGTACATGTCGAAGCCGCCCTTGTAATCGAACATCGCGCTCACGCGAAGGGCCCGCTTGAAGACGTCGAAGCCGTTCTGGAATGCGACCTCGTACTTCGGAATCGGGTTGCCGAGGTAGATCGCCGTGTCGGACACCGTGATCTCGCTCAGCGCGGCGTTCGCGTTGTAGACGATCAGCCCGTCGCCATTCTTGTCGCCGTAACTCGTGATGCCGCGCGACCACCATCCGTTGAGCGGATATCCCTCGCGCTGCTGTTGCGTGCTGCTCGAAATGATCGGGGGAACGCCGCCCAGGCTCACGAGCGTGTTGACGTTCGACGAGCCACTCAGGTTGATGTCCCAGCCGAACGCGTTGTGCTCCATCAGTTCCGCGTTGATCATTGCTTCCCAGCCGCGGTTGCGCACGTTGCCGAGGTTTTCGAAGCGCACGGTCGTGCCGGTGCCGAGCGACGGCGGCAGCACGCGGCTGATCAGCGCGTCTTTGGACGATTTGTTATAGAACGTGAATTCGCTGCGAACGCGGTTGTTCCAGTACGAACCGTCGATTCCCAGCTCGAGCTCCGTCGACCGCTCGGGCTTGAGATTGCGATTGCCCAACGTGCTGAATACGACGGCCGGGGCATCGCCGCTTTCGAGGCGGGTCGTCGTCGCGGAGAAGAACGCGACGGCGTCCGTCGTGCCGGGCTGCACGCCCGATGCGCCGTACGCGCCGCGCAGGCGAAGCTGATTCAACCAACCGTAGTGCGGCATGAAGTCTTCGTCCGACGCAATCCACGACGCGGAAACCTTCGGGTAAAGCGCCGTCTTGAAGTTCGCGCCGAACGCGCTGTTGCGGTCCGTGCGCACTGCGCCGGTGATGAACACCCGATCGCGGAACGCCACGTTCTCCTCGACGAAGCCGCCGAGTGTACGCGTGTCACTCGCCGACTCATCGGCGCTTTTCACGGCGCCGGACGTGACCGTCGTTGCGCCGGGCGGCAAACGAACGCCGCTCGCGCCGTTGCGATCGAACTCGCTGCGATTGAACTGCACGCCGGCGCTCGTCTTCGACTGAATGGTCGTGGCGAGCTGTTTGGTCGCGGTTGCGCTCGCGTCGGCGGCGTACGTGTAGAAGTTGGAGCGATTATCGATCTTGAACCCGGCGCGGCTGTCGCCGCCGAGGTCGGGGCAAGCACCGAAGCGGCACATCTGCGTGTCGAGACGGCTGGCGTAATCGAGACCCGCGTTGGCCCGCGCTGCCAACCACTCGATTGGACGCCAGTTGCCATTCAACGACGTGATGAGGCGTTGGACGCCTTGGTTCGTGTACGTCTGATAGATGTCCCGCGGCGTGAACTGGCGCCAACCGTACAGCGTGTCGCCGGTGGGCGAGAGCAAGTACTTGTAGCCAAGACCGCCATAGGTGTTACCGGCGACGCCATTGGTACCCGAGTCGTCGCTCATCGGCAGACGCAGATCCTGCTGCGTGTACCCGGAGCTGAGCGAGAGGTCGAGCTTGGGATTGACGGCGAAGTTGAAGTTCGCGCGCGTGGTCACGCGACGCATATGGTTGGGGCTCTGCTCTTCCGGACGGAGCGACAAGCCGTGCGTGGACATGTAGCGCTGGTCGAACTCCGGCACTTTGAGCACGCCGTTCTCGTCTTCGTACTCGCCGTGCAGGAAGTAGCGCAGCATTTCCGATCCGCCGCCCACCTGCAGGCTGTGCGACTGACGATACCCGCGGCCGTTCGGCGTGGCCTGCGGATCGTCGTAGAGATTGTAGCTCGTCACGCTGTCCTGTTTGCACGCGGCGGCAACCACTTGCGACAGGAAGCACTGCACGGTGTTGGACACCGTGGAGTTCGTGGTCGCCGACGTTCCGCTGCGCCAGGCGCGATATGCCGTTGGGTACGTGTTGTTGTCGACGTGCGCGCCCTGCTCGGTGGAGTAGGTGAATTGCGCCCGTCCGGCCACGCCGCGTTTGGTCGTGATGACGACGACGCCGTTTGCGGCATCCGTACCATAGAGCGTCGCGGCCGATGGTCCGCGCACGACTTCGATGGTCTCGATCTCGTCGGGATTGAGATCGTTGACGCGGGCGGGCAGGGTGCCGCCGACGCTCAGCGTCGATGATCCCGTTGTTCCTTCGACGCGGGTGCCGTCGACGATGTAAATCGGATTGTTCGAGAGCGAGAGCGAGCTTGTGCCGCGAATACGAATACGCGTGCCGGCTCCCGTCTGCGTTCCAGGGATGACGCTGACGCCCGGTGCGCGCGCCGTGAGCAGATCGCCGATGTTGGCGATCGCACTCGTTTCGACGAGCTTCGACGCGTCGACCTGCGCGATGGCGTTGCCCACTTCCACCCGGCGTTGATCGCCCGTGGCGGTTGTGACGAGCGGATTCAGCGTCAACGCCAGAATCTTCATCGAGATGTCGACGGTGACTGTCTGTCCTGCGACAACGGTGGCGGATTGACGCTGCTCCGCGTAGCCGACGCGCAACACGCGCACCTCGACTGGTCCGGGGCGCACGCCGCGAAGCGTGTACTGTCCTTGGTCGTTCGTCTGCGTGGTGATGGTCGTACCGAGCACCGTGAGTTGCACGGCCGAGATGGGCGCGTTCGACGTTGCATCGGTGACTCGGCCCGCGACGGTGCCCTGTGGCGAGCCCTGTGCGGTCAGCCGGCCGGCGAATCCAACGAGCGCGGCGAGCATCAGAGCGCGGCGTACTCTGCGTGATGTCATGACACCTCAGTTTCCGGAACTGGTGGAGAGCGTTGGAGGGCGGTACAGCAGAAGAGCAACTACAGTCTAGTGGGCGGCGGCCCAGTTCCATATAATGGAACGAGGTTCCGTATTATCGCGAAAGTATGTGGAGATAACTAATGCTTCGCAAGGCGATGGACGTGCTGGCGCTGTTCTCGTTCGACGACCGCGAACTTGGCGTGCTGCAGGTCGCGGAAATCCTCGAGCGCCCGAAGAGCACCGTCTCCCGCTGGCTCTCGGCGATGGAGCACGCGGACTTTCTCGAACGCGATCCCGTATCATCGCGGTATCGCCTGTCGCTGCGGCTCGCCGCCTTGGGTGAAGTGGCGCGGCAAACAACAACCTTACAACGTTCCGCGCGTCCGTTGCTCAGTTGGTTGGCTGAACGAACGGGGGAGACGGCGAACCTGACGGTCCTCGCCGGTCTCGAGGCCGTGAACGTGGAGGTCGCCGACAGTCCGCGTCCCGTGATGCACCTTGGTTGGGTCGGACGCCGGTTGCCGGTGCATGCGACCGCGTCGGGCAAGGTGCTGCTGGCGCATGCCGCTCCGGCGTTGGTGGCGCGCGTGGTGGCGCGGAAACTTCGGCGGTTTACGCCGGAGACGATCACGCGCGCGACTGAATTCCGGAAGGAACTGCAGTTGGTCCGGTCGCGCGGGTATGCGACCGTGTGGGCGGAGTTGGAGCCTGATCTCGCCGCGGTGGCGTCGCCGGTGCGCGACCATCGCGGCGTTGTCGTTGCCGCGATGGCGATCGGTGGACCGGTGTCGCGCTGCAAGCCGGATCGTATGGACGCCTTGGCGAAAGACGTGCTACACGCCGGGGATTCGCTCTCCGAGAAAATGGGCTATCGCGAACGGGGGCGTTGAGCGCGTTCGTCCGCGTTAGAGCGCTACCGTCGCCGGCTTCTGCGCCTCGCGCACCTGTTTCACGCCGCTCTGTATGAACCCGAGGACGAGCAACCACGCCGCGCCGCCCAGCGCGATGTATTTCCCGTAAAACGGCAGCGGAATTGGCGAGTTCCACGTCATGTGCATCAACACGCATATGCCGAACACGCGAAGGAAACGCGGATCCGCGAGCATCTCTTTTCGGAATGGTTGGTCGCCGCGAACGCGCCAAAGCGCTGCGCCCACGAGGCCCGTCCACAACACGTGGCCGCCGAGCACACTGAGAATGCCACGCTGGAAGATCGTATCTCGCATGGCCTGCGCGCTGGAATCGAGCGCCGCCGACAGCGCATATCCCGCGGACTCGAAGACGGCGAAGCCGGTGCCGACGGTCGCTCCGAATAACAGGCCGTTCAGTGTCCAACGATATCGCGCCTTCCGCACCACCAACAAAAGCGCCAGGCCCTTTCCTGTCTCTTCGATGATTCCGGCGCTCGAGGCGCCGAGCCAACTGTCGAGGCCCGTCCACTTGAAGCCGAATAGTGACACGACGATCGACAGCAACCCGCCGATTAAGAGAAGTCGAATGACTTGATAGAGCGAGACATTGCGCGGAATGTTGCTTTCGAAAAAGAAGATCAGCAGCGAGAACGGAATGGCGACCGATCCGACCATGATCAGGCCGGGGATCAAATAGATGTTGCCGAACTGCTGCCACGCGAAGATGAACCCGAGATAGAGTGCGAGCGACAGGCCGAAGACGCGCGCGAATACCCACGGGCGCGGCCAATGCGCGTCGATGTTCTCGAGTGCCGGTGTTGTTTGGCTCGTGCCGACGGTGAAGTACGACTCGATCTCATCGTCGGTGTGCTGCTTGGTCACGTCGGCGAACATCTCTCGCGGATTCCAATCGCTCGGCTTCTCGACACCGGCGGCATTGCTGAGATGATCGCCAAGGCGATTGACGAACTCGAAGACGCCGGGCGAGCCGGCGCCGCCGGAGAGTTGCCAGACGGAACGGCCGAGGCGGAGCTGTTGGCCTGGACCGAGTATGGCTTCGGTGACGGCGTGTCCGTCGACGAAGGGCAAGGGCATGGCGAGCGCGCGAACGTGAACGCGCGTGCCTTGGAGCGTGAGGACGGCGAAGCGGTCGCCCACATCGGGATCGTCGCTCAGCACGTTGCATTGCGAGTTACGGCCGACGGTCATGTCGCCGGCGATGAGTGCGATGCGCTTGCCCTGATCCGGACCCGCGATGCAGTTGAGAAAAAAGGTCGGCGTCGTCGCCGTGCGCTCTTGTCCCGCGGTCGTCATCGATCCTCCTCGAGGAGATGGGGCGGCCGATGTGCGGCCGTCCGTCGTTCATGGCCCGCCAATGTATATCGCGCCGACTTCCGCCGATACCAGTGCCGGGAGCAAAACTTGGGCGATCGCCGGAGTCATCGCGACGTGTCACACACGGTGTAAAAAATTGGTTGCGTCTCCCGACGTCGACTGCAACACAATGTTCCACTTGTTCGAATTAGTCGGCTCTGGCGAAACAAACTGCTCATCATAAATTGAGCATCAACTCATTTGGAGCAGAGACATGCGTCGCGCCCTCGCGTTTGCGTCATTGGTCGCCGCCCTGGCGGTTCCGTCCGGTCTCGCGCGCGCACAGACGCAGGTGATTGGTTTCGAGGATGTTCCGCCGGGTGCGTACTTACCGGTCGGGTACGCGGGTTTTATGTGGACCGGCGTCAGCGCGTACAACCAGTGGATCGTGGCACGTACCGACGATCCAGATTACGCATCCCTCGCCCGGCCGACCAGCGGTTCCGCGAGCGCGTTCACTGGCGAGGGGACCGCGCTGTACATGTGGCTCCCTGAGGGAACGTTCGATCTAAATAGTCTCTTCATGTCGGAGCTGAAGGGAGGACCGGAACCGCACGACATAGACGGTTCGATCACAGGATCACGGAACGGCGAAGTGATCTACTCCATATCGATGCCGCTCAACCTCACCACGATGACAGAGTACGACTTGAACTGGACGAACATCGATCGTATCGACATCGGGGGAATCGGAGGCCGGTTGATGATCGACGACATCTCGGTCACCGCGACACCAGAGCCCTCGAGCATCGCGCTGTTCGCCACCGGGTTGGTCGGCATCGTCGAAATGCAGCGTCGGAGATCCAAGCGGCGTGTCATGAATACGCCAATGCCTAGTTGACGGGCGCCGGGCGCGTGCTTCGCTGACGCGTCAATATGCGTGGTTCGTAAACGGCTGATGCCTTTGGCGGCGTCACCCCAGGTGCGATTCCGTCCGAGCGGCAAGCGCGTCAGTCAAATCCAGCCGCCTCGATACCGCTGACTTTTCTCGCACGACGGAGAGGGTCGTCGTGCTCGAGTTCCATTTCGGCCTTCGTTCTGTCGTTACGTTGGATGATGTCCACGACACTCGGTGATGTCGATAGTGCGACGACGCATCCCGACGCGGGCCGCTCTCAGTATGACATCCACGGTGCCGCACGGGTTGGAACTGAAAAACGATCCGAGCGCCAACGTCATGACGATCTGTAGCGCATGATTCGCCAGAGCTTTGTGCGTCGCACTCTACATGACGCGCGCGTCGCCTCGGTGTTCGCGCACGCACGTCCAGCGTACGCCGCCGGCGTTCGCGCGGCAATCGCTACGGTCTCGCCATTGTTACTCTCGCACGTGCTGCCGGACGGTGGTGCGTCGTGGATGAGCCTTGCGGGACTCAATGGCGCGCTGATCGACCGCGGCGGACCGTATCGCACGCGCGCGGCAACGATGAGCGCACTGGCGGTGGCGAGCGCGGTTGCCGTACTCATCGGCACGCTGATCGCCGGGCATGTCGCGCTGTCGGTCGCCGTCACGTTTGTGGTCGGCATGATTTGCGGATTGGCGCGCGCGTGGACCGATGTCGGTCCGGGCTTCGGCGTGACAATCTTCGTCAGCTACGCGATCGCGCTCGCGATTCCCGCCGCTACGACGAGCTCGGCGCTCGCACGCGCCGGGTACATTCTCGTGGGCGGAATGTGGGCGCTGCTGTTGGCGATCATTCTGTGGCCCCTTCGTCCGTATCGGCCTGTTCGTCTGCGTGTGGCCGAGTGTTACCGCGCAATCGCGCGATACATGGAAGCGGCACAAGCGGAGCTGACACGACGCAGCTCGTACGATCCGTCCGCGCTCACGTCGCACGTCATCGCCGTTCGCGAGGCGATCGAATCGGCACGGACAGCGCTCGCCGTTTCGCGCCGCGGACGATCCGGTGAGAGCGCGCGCGGAGAGCGACTATTGGTGTTGCACGAAGTCGCTGACCAGATATTCGCGCACGTCATCGCCCTGCTCGAGGAGAGCGACGCGACGTTGAACCCGACGTCGTCAGTTGCCGCGCGCGAGTCGCTCGGGTCGACCGTCGGCGAGATGGCTGCGATGACCCGCGCGCTGGCGACCGCGATCATTTCTGAAACGGACGTCCCTCGGGTGTCGATCACATGGAGCGGAGCGTCGCTTCGTCCAATGAGCGCGTCGCTGGCGTTGATCGTGGATCGCATCACCGACTACGCGATCACGGCGACCGAGCTCACCGCGTCATTGAATAGCGGCGACCGCGCGTCCGCGGTTGGCGAGAATATCGAAGTAAGCGAACCGCCGCCGGAGCCCGTTCTATTCTCGCTCGCGGCGGTGATGCGTCCGTCGTCCGTCGTGCTCCACCACGCGCTGCGCGTTGCGATCGTCGCCAGCTCGGCGGTGTTGATCGCCGGTCTTCTCCATCTCAACCACGGATATTGGGTGACGTTGACCGCCGTGGTAATTCTCCAACCATTTGCGGCGACCACGCGTCAAAAAGCGCTGCAACGCGTCATTGGCACCATGCTCGGCGGTGCCGGAGCCGCGGCAGCGAGTGCGTTGTTCCACAGCACCTTCGCCGTGCTCGTGCTCGTGGCGATCTTCACGATGCTGTGTGTGGCGCTGCTGCCGCTCAACTACGGCGCGTTCGCGGTATTCGGTACGCCGGCGTTCGTACTGCTCGCCGAGGCGAGCGTGGGCGACTGGCACCTCGCCGGCCTCAGAATTGTCAATACGCTCATCGGCGGGATTCTGGCGCTCATCGCGGCGAGCGTTCTCTGGCCGAACGACGAACGCAGTCGTCTTCCCGAGTTGGCCGCGGCGGCCATTCGCGCGAACGACGAGTTGCTGCGCCGAGCGACAGCATTGGTGGGGAATGGAGGAGCCGGCGACGTGGGTGCGCTTCGCGATGCGCGACGCGACATCGCGTTCGCCGCATTCAACGCTGAGGATTCATTTCAACGTCTTGTCAGCGAACATCGCGGGCCACCGGAAACGCTCGAGCCGATCATGGCGTTTCTCGTCTATACTCGGCGTTTGGCTGCGTCGAGCGCAGCGCTCGCGGTCGCCGCGTCGGGTGATGCGCCTCCGTCGACAGAAACGCTGCGGATTTTCGAACAGGCGTCGCACGCGGTGCTGACCGATCTTGCCGATGCGGTGATCGGCGACCGCCCACCCGCTCCGTTCCCAGCACTGGGGAAAATTGTATTGCCGGACGCGTCGGAGATTCCGCCGGCGCATCAACGTCTGACACGAATCGCGCGGCAGTTGAAGCAGATTCACGACGCCGTATCGCGGTGGATATCACCGACGACGCACACGACCGTGCCCACACGTGAGTGGATGGTCGTGGCGCCGTAGTGGTCGTCTTCGTGACGACATAGGTTTCACGTCATGGAGACTCACGATCTGTTCGGCATACTGGAGTTCCTGCGCTCGGCCGAACGGCTGAAGGCAACATCTCGCAGTGGCTTCACGTCGGCCGGACGACCGGAGAGTGTCGCCGAGCATACGTGGCGACTCTGTTTGATGGCGATGATGCTCGCGCCGAGTTTTCCCGATGTGGATTTCGCGAAGTTGGTAAAGATGTGCGTGATTCATGATTTGGGCGAGGCGGTCCACGGTGACGTTCCCGCACCGGAGCAGGCACGACGCGTGGCCGAGGACCCGTCTGCCACCAAGAGCGACTCGGAACGACGGGATCTCATCTCGTTGCTCGAGCCACTTCCTGAAACGCTCAAGGCCGAGGTCGCGTCGCTGTGGGATGAGTACGAGGCGGCCAAATCACCGGAGGCGCGTCTCGCCAAAGCGCTCGACAAGCTCGAGACCATTTTACAGCACACCCAAGGCGAGAATCCGCCGGACTTCGACTATCGGTTCAATCTGGGCTATGGCCGGGCGTTCACATCGGGCCATCCTCTCATCGCGATGCTGCGCGAGGAATTGGATCGCGCCACGGAGCGGCGCGCCGTCGAGGCAGATGCAATGGTGGAGAAGATTGGCCGCGAGGGCAGTCGATGTGCGTAGAACGGTAGTCTTGACGCATCAAGAAAAATAGTTACGTTAGAATCATGGCTATTGCTGCCGCTCTCGATACCGCCCGCGCTGCCGCGCTCTTTCATGCGCTGTCTGATGAAATCCGAATGGAGGTCGTCGGATTGCTCATCAACGGCGAGCGGTGCGTGTGCGAGTTGATGGAGGAGCTCGACTTGGCGCAATCGCGTCTGTCCTGGCACCTCAAAACGTTGAGCGAGGCCGGGATCATCTCGGGGAGGAAGGAAGGCCGGTGGAATTACTACTCGTTGAACGCCGACGCGATCGCGGAAGCGCGATCGATTCTCGATGCGGTCAAGCCGAGTAGCCGGCGCCTGAGCGTACGGTCGGATTGCTGTTAGGTTTTTTATTTCTCTGATACATCAAGATTTGTCGATGGAGTTTATGTGACACATGCGAACGAAGCGAACGAAGCGAACGAAGCGCTGAAATCCACCGTGCGCGAGAAATACGGCCAGGCTGCGCTCCGAGTCTCGGAGGGGGCGACCGACACATCCTGCTGCGGATCGAGCGGTTGTTGTGGCGCGACCACCGAGGCGTGGGACCCCATTACCTCCGATTTGTACGACGAAGGCCAGAAGTCGGGCATTCCTGCCGCGGCGCTGCTTGCGTCGCTTGGCTGCGGAAACCCGACGGCGCTCGCCGAGCTTCACGACGGCGAGACGGTGCTCGACTTGGGCTCGGGTGGCGGCATCGACGTCCTGTTGTCCGCCAAGCGCGTTGGACCAACGGGCAAAGTGTTCGGACTCGACATGACGGACGAAATGCTCGCGCTGGCCAACGACAATAAGCGCAAGGCCGGTGCGGAGAATGTAGAGTTCTTGAAAGGCGAAATCGAGAACATTCCGCTGCCCGACGACTCGGTCGACGTGATCATCTCGAACTGCGTCATCAATCTGTCGGCCGACAAGGCGCGCGTGTTGCGCGAAGCGTTCCGCGTCCTCAAGCCTGGCGGCCGATTCGCGGTGTCGGATGTCGTGGTGCGCGGGGACACGCCTCCGGAAGTGCGTCGCAACATGGAGCTGTGGGTCGGATGCGTTGCCGGCGCGCTCGAAGAAATGGAATACCGCGACCTGCTTGCGGACGCCGGCTTTCGTCGCGTCGAGATCGAACCGACGCGCATCTACAAAGCCGAGGACGCCGCGGCGTTCCTGATCGGGTCGGGTCTCGACCCGGCGACGTTCGCCGACCAGATCGACGGCAAGTTCATGAGCGCGTTCGTTCGGGGCCGAAAACCAGGCGCAGTTGCCCGCGCGAAAGACGCGGCCTGCTGCGGGCCGGACTGCTGTCCGCCGTCACAAGCGTAACACGACAAATCTCTCTTCTGTGAATCGAATGACTCTGCACACAACCGCGTTGGCACCGATGATTCGCTCAGCGCAGAATGCCGACTACGCCGCGATCGAGCGACTCCTCTCGAGCAATGATTTACCGATTGACGGCGTTCGCGACCTGCTCTGCGGGTTCCTCGTTGCTACGGCTAGCGGAGAGGTCGTTGGCGTCGTGGGGTTGGAGCGTTGCGGCGATTACGCCCTTTTGCGCTCCATGGCCGTCTCATCTGACTGGCGAAGCAAAGGCGTTGGCCGAAGGTTGGTCGAGCGCATCGTCGCCGAGGCGGAGGTGCAGGGGATCAAAGCGATGTACCTGCTCACGACGACCGCCGAACGATACTTCCCGAGCTTCGGCTTCAGCGTCACGACGCGCGATGCCGTTCCGCCCGAAGTTCAGGCCACCAGCGAGTTCCAAGGGGCGTGTCCCGCATCAGCCACCGTGATGTGTCTGTCCGTATAGCGTACACCATCACGATTCATGGCCACGCGCTACGCGCTCATCTCCGACATTCACGCGAATCACCCGGCTCTTCGCGCCGTCCTCGATGACATCGAGCGCCGCGGCGACGCGCACGCCATCTATCATTTGGGCGACCTTGTCGGCTACGCGCCTTGGCCTAACGAAGTCGTCGAACTGTTGAGCGATCTCGCAATTCCCGGCGTCGCGGGAAACTACGACTCGACCGTTGCGACCGACTACAAGCATTGCGGCTGTCGATACGAGGACGCGCGGCAGGAAGAATTGTCGCACCTCTCCTATGCCTGGACGCGTGAGCATGTCTCGCCGACGACCAAAGCGCGGCTCGGAGCACTTCCATTCCGTATCGACCTCCGCCCACTCGGCGGCCATGTCGCGGGTCCAACGATCACCCTCGTCCATGGCAATCAGGCGCTCAACACGGTGTACGTCACCGAGGATCGCTCGGACGACTTCCTCGCGAAGATGGGGTCTTCGTTGGGCGCGCGGACCGGCGACGTGATCGCGTTCGGTCACACGCACAAGCCGTGGCAGCGTGTCGTCGCCGGCATTCATTTCGTGAATTCCGGAAGCGTTGGCCGCCCGAAGGATGGAGACTGGCGCGCGGGCTACGTGATGCTGAGCGTCGACGGTCAAACGATCGATGTTGAATTTCGCCGGGTCGAATACGACGTCGAGGACGCGGCGAGGGCGATTCTCGCCAGCGCGCTTCCGTCCGACTTCGCCGAGTATCTGCGGACCGGTGGCAAGTCGTCGGCCGCTTCGGGTTAGACTGAGCTTATCCCTCGCCGAATCTCCTCAATCATCATGGCACCTCTCGTTCGGCGTTGCATCGCTGAAGCCCTGGGCACGTTTGCGCTCGTGATCATCGGCGCTGGTTCGGTCATGGTCGCTGCGCGCACGCATGCATTCGGGGATTCGAGTATTGCGTTGGCATTCGGTCTGGTGGTGACGCTTGTCGTCGCGTCGAGCGGGCACTTGGGCGGCGCGCACATCAATCCGGCGGTGACGCTCGGCTTCTGGTCGGTCGGTCGATTTCGCGGCGCCGACGTGGCTCCGTATGTTGTCGCGCAGTGCGTCGGCGCGATCGCCGCGTCGTTCGTGAGCGGTTGGATTCTTGGTCCCGTCGGCGGGTTCGGAGCAACGCTTCCCGGTTTACCCTTGCCGCAATCCTTTGCCGTTGAAATGGGGTTCTCGGGAATTCTCGCCTTCGTGATCATGGGTGTGGCGACCGACGATCGAACGCCGCCGGGCGTCGCTCCATTTGCCATCGGAGCAACGGTGTTCGCCGGCGCGCTCGTCACAGGTCCACTGACGGGAGGCAGCTTCAATCCGGCGCGCTCGCTTGGACCGGCGCTCGCGTCTGGAGTTTGGACGGCGCATTGGCTGTATTGGTGTGCGCCGATTCTTGGCATGGCAATCGGAATGCGAATGTACGAGATACTGCGACCCACGACTCGACAATAGCATTCCGCACGGACTCCTTGCCGCCGTCGATCGCTCGGAGTTAATCATTGGCCATGTTGCTCGTCTCGGCCTTCCTGCTCGTTCAACTACAAGCGACGGCGGAAGAGCCCGCGCTCATTGCGCGGCAGGTGCGGCGCGCTCTCGAGGGCGACAGTGTTGCCGTGCTCGTGGCGCGCTGGCGCGGAACAATTGCAGCGTCGCCGAACGATCGAACCGCTTTGTTCGGCTTGGCGACGGCAGCACGACTGACCGATGCCTTTGACGCGGCCGAACGTCTCTACGACAAAATGGTCGCGCGCACGCCCGATGCTGTTGACCGATCGTCCGCCTTCGCGCGGCTGGGGATTGGTCTCGGACTTCTTGCGCGCTCACGGTACGAGCGCGCCGATTCTGCGCTGAGTCGCACGATCGCTGATGCGCGTCGCGTCGGTGCGGCGGATGTCGATGCAGAAGCGCTCATGGCTCTGTCGCAGCTTCGAATGCGCACCGTGGACGCGACGGCCGCGCGCGCACTGCTCGATTCAGCCGTGCGCAGACTTACGAACGTGAAGCCCGCGTTGCTGCGTATCGCGCCGCTCGAGGCGCAGCGCACGTGCTCTGCCGCGTCGGTTCACGTGCGGCTCGCGACCCCCGGTGCCGGCGACACGGCCCGCGCCGGCGCGGCGCAGGCCAAGCGTGCTGGCGAGCCAGGTCTCGAGGGCCAATGTCTGTTCATTGTGGCGCAAGAATATGAGCGGCAAGGAAAATTTGATTCCGCGACGTTCGTGCTACGCACGCGTGTCGAGCCGTTGCTCCGTCGCGCAAAGAGTCGGCAGTCGTTGTCCGCCGTGTTGCAATGGGGAGGATATCTCGCGCTCCGCGTTGGGCGTTACTCGCTCGCTCGAAAGGAGCTGCTCGAAGCCGTGTCATTGGCTGAAGCGTCGAACAATGAATCTGTGCTCGCCTGGGCGCACCTGGGTCTCGCGAACATCGCCCTCGATCTTGGCGACGGTCCCACGACGGCATTCGAGCTTGGTAAGGCGCGCGCTCTTCTCACAGCGCAGGGGACCGTTGGGGACTCGCAACCGAGGATGCGTTGGAGGCAGGACTCGCGGAGCAGCGCGGTTGGGCGGCGGAGCGTCGCGTGAACGATGCCATGAACGCGATGGGCCGCGGCGATTTGCGTCGCGCTGACTCGATGCTTACCGAGGCGCTGCGCGGACGGTCGATGAAGAGTGAGAATAGTATTTTCTTCTTCCAGGTGACGACACGTCACGCCGAGGTCTTGGCGCGCCGCAATGATCTCGACGGCGTGGAGACCCGACTCGCCGACGCAGCCGAGGCGTTTTCCGCGTGGCGTGCGTACGTCGCGGGGAGGCGGCGAATGCCGCCCCTTCGCCGGACGCCAACGTGCGCCACAATCGAATTCGAACATCTTGAATGGCTTCGTCGATGTCGGCGTCGGGCAAACGAAGTCCGCGTCCCACGCGGTACATCAAGTTGCATTGGCGCGGCCGACACGCTGGCGAGCTTACGGCAGCGCGCTGCTTCACCTCCCACTTCAAAGACGAACCCGGGCTCGCACCCAAAGAAAGTATTCGCCCGCGCCACCGCCGCATCACTCGGACGTTCGGACATGCGGTGTATGGCGCCCAGGAACACGACGCAGACGCCGAGACATGCAATGGTCGAAAAATCGCGCATGAAGATTCGATAGGATGGGCTGGCCCAAACAGAGGGACGCGATCGAGGCGAAAGATTCTCAGTCGGCGGACACGACCGTGGTTAGGTTCGCACTGCGCTGCCTTGAAGATCGCACCAATCCACGAGACGACGCGCGGCCACCGCGTCGCCCGAGCCGCCTTCGAACAACCCGCTCGCCCGCGAGGCCAATGCGCGAACGCCCGCCCAATCTTGCGTGGTGCTCGCGAGACAGATCGCAGCGTTGTAGTTCGCCGTGGCGCACACCGCTTGATGTCCCAACTGCTCCGCGACCTCGGCAAGCTGCAATGTGACGGGAATCGCCGCGTTCATGTTGTTGTCGCGCAAGAGGGCGTTCATCGACGCGCGTGAGTGCATCGCGGGCCTTGGACTGAATGCCGAGCTGAAGGAATGCGTCCGTCGCGCGCCGGAACCAAGCGACCGCGCGATCGTCGTCGCCGAGAAAATGCGCCGTGCTACCCGCCGCGATGCAAAACTGAGCGACCATTTCCGCCGCGCCGATCTTGCCGTAGCGCTCGATCAGATCCGGATAGCACCGGTCCGCTTCGTGTGCTGCCGCGATTCGTTGTTCCGGATCCGTGGCAGAACCAGCGATCCTGGAGAAAATAAGTACTTGCTCATGCAACCGAATCGTCGACACGCAGAGTTGGCAATACTCGAGCCTCGGGGTCTCGCCGAGCCGCTCCCAGATCGCGGCGGCGTGCTCGAAGGCCTCGACCGCGTCGTCGCCTCGCTGCTGCACGATCAGTATCGTCCCAATGTTCTGTGTCGCCGCGGCCACCGATCGATCCGCACCCGTTGCGCGCGCGATCGCCGCGACCTCACGAAATGCTTGTTCCGCCCGCGCGACGCGGCCCAACGTCATGCCGATCGTTCCGACCTTGTTCCAGAGCTCGAGGGCGATCCCCGGATTTCGTCCACTGACCAGCGGCAGACCGCTTTCGGCGAACGCCATCGCCTCTTCGAACTGCCGCATCGTGTCTTTCAGCGACGCGAGCCGAAGGAACGTGAATGCTTCATTCGACGGATCTTTGATCGCTCGAAATGTTTCGAGCGCGCGGTAGAACCATCGCTCAGCGGCGGGAAGATTGTTTCGCCGCTCGTTGAGAACGCCGAGGCTGAGGCAGATCGCGGCTTCGTTGTCGCGTCGCTGCAGACGTTCGTTGACCGCGAGCGCCGCCATCTGGATCCGTTCCGCTTCGTCGAACTGGCCGAGCGCCGAGAGGACTTCGCTCCGGTTGCCGGCGGAAGCCGCGACGGCTTCATCGTTGCCCAATCGCGTGAAGAGCGCTTCGACCTCGACAAAGATGTCCAGAGCACGTGGGTAGTCCTGCTGCAACTTCGCGATCATTCCGAGATCGTGGAGCGCCGCTCCGCGGAAGCGTTCGTCGCCGGCTTGCGTCGCAAAGTCGATGGCCTCTGTGGCGTGAAGGCGCGCTTCGTCGAGGCGGGTCTGACGGATGAGATGCGATGCGAGGCTCGTCAGTCCGAACGCGACGGTCGCGGGATCGCCGCGCTTGCGGTAGCCGGCGAGCGCCGACTGATACATCTCGCGCGCCTCGTCGATGCGCCCGAGCGTCTCGAGACTCGACGCGAGGTTGCCGCGACAGCGGTCGCGCGTGTCGGGATCGCCGACCTCGGTCGCCATGTCGAGAGCAACGTTGTACCACTCGACGGCGTCTTCGTGGCGACCGAGGCCGGCGAGCAGATTGCCCAGCGCGTTTGCCGCGACGCTTTTCATCAACAGCTGACCGGCTGTCGGACGCGCTTCCTTCACCGTGATTTCATCGAGGCGTTTGAGCAAGGCCTCCACGAGATTCGCTGCCGCGAGCGGTTCGGCACAGGCGGCCACAACGAACGCGAGCGACATCGCACAACTGTTTGGCGCGAGTCTCTCGGCCCAGGTCAGCGCACCGCGCTCGAGGGCGGACGTCGGCGATTCGTCGGTTCGGTGCGCCGTTCGCCGGACGAACGCATCGATCCATTGCCGCGGCTCCGGCGAGATGACGGAAACGAAGTCGAGCAGCCAATCTGGGAGCTCGCCATAGACAAGGTCGCCGCGATCACCGTAGCGGTGCTTCAGCTTGAGGACGGCGGGCTTCGGCTCGGTGCCGTTGCGGACGAACCAGGTGAACCCGGCGGCCGTTTGAGATTCTTGATTGAGCGCCAGGTAATTTGGCTCCGCCTCGAGGTCCAACCCGGAAAACCCGAGGAACAGCCAGCGCGACGACCGGAGCAAGTGCTCGACGCATCGCAGTACAGGCGGCGCAAACCCGCGCTTTCTCTGGGCCAACGTGTCGATGAGTGTTCGCGGGTCGTCGACCGACCCATGCAGCTTGAGCAGTCGGCAGGAACCCTTGCGCTTGTCCAGCTGTTTCAGATCCCTCGCGAGATCGCGAAAGTGCTCCGGTTGGAAATGGCGGTCGAGGCGCACGTCGACCGCGGCGAACGCTGCCTCGAGCGCGCGATCGAAATTCGTCGTGATGACGGTGCGGACACAACCGAGACGCGCGAGCCAGGCGATGGCGAGGTGCGTGGCGTTTGGCCGATCGCTGTCGATGTGGCGCAGCACATCGAAGTATCGGTCATGCAGCAACTCGGCGAGGAGTTGGGCCTGATACTCGGGCGCAGTTTTTCCTGCGCGTGTCGGGCGAGAATTACGTCGGCTGCGGTGCGCGCGGTGTCGCCGACCGCGGATGCGGCGGTGGACGCCAGCGCCTGGATGACGATACGATTGACGTCGCGCCACGACGGGAGATTGGTCGGTGCGCCCATGGATGCACCGGCGCCGACGAAGATCACGAGGTTGGAGTCTTTCGCGGCGGCGAGTAAGGGCGTTTGTCTGTCCGGCATGGAATTCTACCCTCCTGGAGCGACGCAACCGGCCGAGCATTCATGATCATCCGGGTCGATCTGCATCGGAAGACCCGGCGGTAGGAAGACCAGAGTCTCTAGAAGAACGGCGATCCACAGAGTAACGCGAGATGAGCGGAGAGGTTCTCAGGTTTGAGGGCAAGGGGCGTGAAATGCCGAACAGCGGCGAAGAGCGCCAAGTGCCGAAGGACGCTGAATGCCGAACTGCGCTGAATGCCAAACGGCGCGAAATGCCGAACGGCGTTGAATGCGGAACAACGTCGCGTGCCTAGGCCGGCCGCGAGTTTTATCAGTGGTCGAGGGTCGAGGGTCGAGTGATGGGCGTTGAGTTATTCTAGAATCGTCATCAAAAAAACCGGGGCGGCAACTGTCGCCGCTCGGGTCATGCTGAGTTGATGTCGTGGCAAACCGAATCGACGACGCGTTCCTGCCGTTATTGCGCGCTGAGCAGCTGGACGGTGAACACCAGCGTGCTATTGGGCGAAATCAACGGCCCTTTCTGGTTCGGCCCGTAGGCCAGATCTGAACCGATCACAAGGAGCCGCTTCCCGCCCACGTGCATCCCCACAATTCCGGCGTCCCATCCGTCGATCACCTGCCGTGCGCCGAGAACGAGCGGATACGGAGCTTTGCCCACATTGGAGTCGAACTGCGTGCCGTTCACGAGCCAGCCGGTGGATGTCACCGTGATCGCCTTTCCCACGCCCGCGGTCGCGCCAGTGCCCACCGCGAGATCTTGGATGTAGAGCGCATCGGAGAGCCGCGTCATCTGCGAGATGTTCACGCCCAGGGACGGCGCATACGTCTCCGTCGCGGGGTTGGACGGCGTATTGGACGGGCCGCTGTCGAGACACGCAGTAGCGAGCGCGAGCAAGAGTCCGCTCGCGATGCGCGGCAGGACGCGATGGGGTCGGCCGGGACGACGAAGCTGCATCGGAGATCGATGAAGGGTGAGACGGGCGGGCTGAACGTGACGCAACTGCCTGCACGATAACACAGTGGATGAGTACGGACAGATGTGCTTTCGATCCCGGCGTAGGGGTGCCCGTAGGGGTGCCCGTAGGGGTGCCCGTAGGGGTGGTTGGGCGATACCGTGTCTGACATTCGCGTGAACCGCCAAGTAGGACTATCCTTTCAACGTTCGGCGGCCCGCGACCTGCAGGTTCCTTCGCCAATCGTCGGCGCAACTTCGTTCCGTAGCCAACAATCACCGGAGGCCCATCATGAAATCGCCGATCAATCTAGGAACCGTGATACAGACGGCGGCGCGTGTCGGCGTCGTGGTCGCTTGTGCGGCGACACTCGGGGCGTGCGCATCGATTCCGCAGCGCGCTTGGCGGAACGGCGAAGCGATGTCGCAGAGTCGCGCGTTCCAATCGGTGCTCGGCGGCAACACGAGCATGGAAGCGCATCGGGCCCTGCAGACGAGCCTCGATCCACTTCGCTTGAACTATCGCGAAGTGGCGTATCCGGCGTTCGGACGGTGGTGGTACTAGTTCTCGGTTGAGAGCCGCCGGCGAAACGCGCGATCGCGCGATCGCGTTAAGCAGTTGATCGCACCGCCTTCCGCGCAGTCGCCAACATTTCAGATCGCACAGGCGTGTTCGTCTGCGCCGCCTCGCCTTCACGGGCAGCATCTCGTGGAGCGTGAGGCGGCTTTTGGCGTTGTCGGCGGGCCAGTGCGCCAACAGTCAGTGCAGACGAGGACCGGCATCCACGAAAAACGCGTGCTCCAAGTCGCAGAAATCGGCGGCTCGTCCCACCATTGTGCGACGGATTGACTGCGGGCGCGAGTCATGCACTCGGGGCAGGCGTCTTCCACAGGCGGTACTTCTTCTTGAGCTCGGGTGAACAACTAATGAAGACGTTTGTCTATCATATTGTCGAGAAACTCCCCGGGCGGCAGGAGATGCAGCGGTTCGCGCATCCCATCCATGTGGGCATCGTGAGCGCCGATCATGTGGTCGCCGCATACGCGATCGTCGTCGACGACTTGCGCCCGACGTTCGCCGATCATCCGCAGCCGCTGGAAATCCGATTCGAGGAAATGTCTCCGCCACGGTCCATCGGTTTGGATTCTACCGGCCTTGGCGTGGGTGTGTGGAAGCACCATAAGCCGATCGACATGGACATCACCTTCACCGGCGACGACTGAGCCGGCAATCCGAGCAACGCAGGCCGATCCGATCTGCGTGCTGCGTGGTGAAGGCTAGTCGGGCACTCCGCCGATCCGCCGCTCAGGCGGCAGTGGATCGATCCTGGCATCTGTTGTTCGAAATGAAAAGAACCGCCGGCGACATTGTGCGATTCAGGCAGGCGCGATGAGCGACCAAGTCAAGGTCGACGATCGCAGGGAGCCTGAACGACGGGATGGCGACCGCCAGCCATCTCGTCCGGCGGGTCTTCGCCAATACTGGAAAAGCCTCGGTCCCGGGATCGTGACGGGAGCGGCGGACGACGATCCGTCAGGCATCGCGACCTACTCGGTGGCGGGAGCACAGTACGGCACGGCGCTGCTTTGGATGGCGCTCGTCACCTGGCCGCTCACCGTCGCCGTCCAGACGATGTGCGCGCGCATCGGCATGGTGACCGGCAGAGGGTTAGCCGGCGCGTTGCGCCACAAATTCCCGCGGCCGGTGCTGCTCGCCGCGGCGTTCGCGCTGTTCGTCGCGAACACGATCAACGTGGGCGCGGACCTTCGCGGTATGGCCGACGCGGCGGGCTTGCTGACCGGCATCAACTCGCATCTGTGGGTGGTGGGCTTCGGGGCGGGGATTGCCGCTGGCACGATCTACCTGCGGTACGCGACGATCGCGCATGCTCTCAAATGGCTGGCGCTGGCGCTGGTCGCCTACGTAGTCACCGCGTTCTATGTCGGGCCCACCTGGACGACCGTTGCGCGTGACACCTTCGTGCCTCGCGTTCCGCCATTGCCGGGTGTCTGGGCCACCATCGTCGCCATTCTCGGGACGACGATCAGCCCGTACCTCTTTTTCTGGCAAGCGTCGCAAGAAGTCGAAGAAGAGAAGGCAATGGGGCGGCGCAGGGTGCACGACCGAGTCGGCGCAAAACCGTACGAGATCGAAACCCGACGGATCGACATCACGCTTGGCACCTTCTTTTCGAACGCCGCCATGTTCTTCATCATCCTGGCGACGGCACTCACGCTCAACCGGGCCGGGATAACCAAGCTGGAAACGTCGCGCCAAATCGCGGAGGCGCTCAAGCCGTTGGCCGGCAAGTTTGCGGCGCTCCTGTACACGGTCGGGCTGCTTGGAACCGGTGCGCTGGCCATCCCGACGTTGGCAGGATCGGCGGCTTACGCGGCGGCCGAATTGTTCGGGTGGCGGCAGGGAATGGACGAGCCGTACAACAAGGCCCGCGCATTTTACGCGGCGTTCATTTGTTCGATCGCGTTTGGAATTTCACTCGATTTTCTGCACATCAATCCCGTGTCGGCGCTCTATTGGACCGCGGTGATCAACGGTGTGCTCGCGCCGTTTCTGCTGGTCGGAATTCTGATCGCGGCGTCGGATCGCGCGTTGATGCAGGGGCAGCCGAGTCCGATGGTTGGGCGCGTCGTGGTGGGGTTGACGACGGTGGTGATGTTTGCTGCGGCGGTCGCGATGTTTGTGGTAAAGTCGTGAGGGCTGGCCGAGAAACGTGCTTGAACTAAAGTCTCACGTACTAGATATTAATATGTTGAATAATATAGCTTTATGTGATCGTATCTAACGTACGACATGAGCAGTGCCTACTGAGTTGGGGTCGCCTCGCGACAGAGCCTCAGAAGGTCGTCGTCGGAGAGCCGCAGCCAGCGACTGGGCACCGGCGCGCGACGGCGTTCCATTCCCGAATCGAACGACAGCCAACCGTCTTCAAGGCCGGTCGGAAGATTTTCCGGACGCGATTCGTGCCTGTTCGGATAGACAGCGAATACGTCCCACCGGACCCCGCGCGCGTCCTCGATGATTCGATGTGTTTCGACCGAGCCGTTGTCGGATTCGTCGCCCGGGAGACGCTCGCGGTCATGGCGAAAGCCGGGTTCGCGGCGAACCTGGCGGCGGGCGGTGATCGCCTCTTTCGCGGCCTCGTTGGCGATCGCGAGGACTTCTTCGATACGAATCAACTCTCCGGTGTCCGCGTCACGCACGCGCACTCGAGAGGCTTGGTTCAGTGCCTCTTCAAGTGCCTTGTGGACTTCATCGAGTTGTGGGTGGAGGTTCTCTGGACGGTTCGGCGGCATCGTCGGTACTCATCTGGTCCAGCCCAAATGCGGCAACAGGCGTGCCGCCATTGAGATGCTGTTTAGAATGGTAATTCGCGTGCAGCGACGGCGCAGGCGTGGCCACGGTTGTTACGCGGCCGACGCTGCCGCGCCGGACATTTCGTTCCACCTCGTGTGCAAAAGTCATGTCATCCATCGGCGATCAGCTCACTCCGGAATTCCTCGCGCAATCCAGCCGACGCGCCGCGCGCGTCGTGGCGACGGCGCGACTCGCCGCCGTCAATTCTGCGTTCGAACGATTCGAGACGGGTGGATCGGATGCACTGCACGACCTGCGCGTTTCGCTTCGGCGACTCCGAAGCTGGCTCCGAGGCTACCGGCCGGAGCTCGACGACACGCTGCGTGCCCGCACGCGCCGCCGTCTTAGAAAGATCGTTCATTCGACGAATGCCGCGCGTGATGCTGAAGTCTGGGCGACGTGGATCGGTGGGCAAACCGACGTCCCGGTCAAAGCTCGCGCTGGTCATCGGTACATCGCCGCGCGGCTGGCGGACGAGCGCGATCGCGCCACCGGCGATGCGAGCGACCGGCTCCGGCGCAGCTTGCCGCGCGTGCTCAACGCGCTGGCGAACGAGCTCTCCGGCTACTGGCTGCGAATGTCCATCGACGAGCCGATGGTGCGGGAAGACAACATGTCGGAGGCGACGGCGGAGCTGCTGCGCTCATTGATGCGCAAGTTGCGGCGGCGTTTGTCGCGAATCGAAGGCGCGGCAGACATCGACGAAATGCACGCGGCGCGGATCGCGGCCAAAGCCCTGCGATACTTGCTCGACGCGATTCCCGATCATCCCGAGGCCGTCACCACGGCGGCGCAGCTCTCCGAGTTACAGGACACGCTTGGGTTGGTCCACGACTTGGCACCGCTGGCTGACCGTATGCTCGACGAGATTGCCTCGATCGCTGCGGCCGACGCACACCGGGCAGGTGCGCGGGCGCTCGGGCAGTTCGGTGACGATGCCGAGACCGTGGCTCCGCCCGGAGTAAAGGCAGGACTTTTGGATTTGGCGACACGCGCGCAACACCAAGGCGAAGCCGCGTTCCAACAATTCCAACAGACCTGGACCGACGCCCGCCTCAACGTCGTCACGGCGGTGGTGACCGAGTTGGCGGACGTGATTCAACGTTCTGTAGAGCAACGCAATCCTTTGTGACCACGGCGGGCACGGGACCTACCAAAGGTGACCGTTCGCGTCCATCGTTCGGGCTGATGCGCGGCACTCTGGTCCACAGCCGCGTTGGTGAAGGCGAGACACCTCCGTCCATTCAATCAGGAGTAGTCCGTGTCGCATGACTCCGCGTTTTCGCGCCGTGAATTCTTGCTTCGGGCCGGGCAGGTCGCTGGCGCACTCACGGTGCTCGCTCCGCGTTTTGGCGGTGCGCTCGGTGCGTCGCCGGTCATCTCGGACGTGGCAAACGCGGGGCTCGAAAACGGCGTACTGCGAACCGCCGTTCCGCGTGCGGAGGCGGATGTGGACTCCGCGCTTCGGTGGCGAATGCTTGGTCCGTTTCGCGGCGGGCGCGTGGATGCCGTGACCGGAGTGCCCGGTCGCCCGAACGAGTTCTATTTCGGTGCGGTGAATGGCGGCGTGTGGAAATCGATCGACGCGGGTCGAGTCTGGACGCCGGTGTTCGATTCGCAGCCGATCGCGTCGATCGGAGCGATCGCCGTTGCACCGTCCGCCCCGGACATCGTCTACGTGGGATCGGGTGAGTCGACGTTGCGCGACTCCATGGGCTACGGCAACGGCGTCTACAAGTCGACGGACGCCGGGAAAACATGGACGCACCTCGGGCTCGACGAGACGCATCACATCGGCAAGATCGCCGTCGACCCCAAGAATCCTGAGGTCGTTTTCGTGGCTGCGATCGGTCATCTGTATGCCGCGAACCCGGACCGCGGAGTCTTCCGAACGAAGGACGGCGGCAAGACCTGGCAGAAAGTCTTATTCAAGAATGATGATCTCGGCGCCGTCGACGTGGTGATCGATCCGAACAACTCCAGCGTCGTGTACGCGGGGCTTTGGAATACGCGGCGGCCACCGTGGTACACCTACGGTCCTTCGAATGGACCGGGCGGCGGCATCTTCAAGTCGACCGATGGCGGAAACAGTTGGAAGCAGCTCACGAATGGCTTGCCAAAGGAAGGAATTGGGCGCACGGGGATCGCCGTCGCACCGAGCAACTCGCGCCGAGTCTATGCGGTGGTGGACTGCCTGGTGCCCGATCCGGCCGCACCGGCGCCGGCGCCGGGAGCGGGCGGTGGTCGTGGCGGCGCCGCGCCGGGCCAGGGCGGTTTCTTCCGTTCTGACGACTCCGGCGCGACGTGGACGCGCGAGTCGTCCGACGCCGCGTTGTGGGGGCGCGGTTGGTATTTCGAAAAAGTTGCCGTCGACCCGAAGAATCCAGACATCGTCTACGTCCCGAACGTCGCCGTCAGTCGCACCAAGGACGGCGGTAAGACCTGGGTTGCTCTTCGCGGATCGCCGGGCGGCGACGACTATCACCAGGCCTGGATTTCGCCGGACGACAGCAACACGATGATCGTCGCGAGCGATCAGGGCGCGATCATCACACACAACGCCAAGGCCGACGATCCGAAAGACGTGACGTGGAGCTCGTGGCTCAACCAACCCACGGCGCAGATCTACCACGTGTCCGTGGATTACCGGTTCCCGTATTGGGTGACGGGCGCGCAGCAGGACAGCGGCGCCGTCGCGGTGCGCTCACGCGGGAAGTTCGCCGAGATTTCGATGCGCGATTGGGAACCGATCGGCGCGGGTGGTGAGAGCGGGATGACGGCGGGCGATCCGTTGCATCCCGGCATGGTGTACGGCGGCACGGGCCAGAAGTTCGACCTCGAGGCGAACCTGCCCGTGAGTGGAACAACGGCGCCGCGAACGACGGAGGCCGCGCGCACTGATTGGACGCAGCCGCTGGTGTTCTCGCGCGCGGATCCGCGCGCGCTGTACTACTCGAATCAGTTCGTGTTCAAGACGACAGACGGCGCGCAGAATTGGACGCAGATCAGTCCCGACCTCACGCGTCCCGACCCGGGTGTGCCCGCGACGCTCGACGCTGCGTCCGCGGCGGACACCGATCGAAATGGAAAACGCGGCGTGGTATACACGATCGCGCCGTCGCCGTTGCTCGTTCCAATGCTGTGGGTTGGCACGGATGACGGTTTCATTCACGTCACGACGAACGACGGGAAAAGTTGGCAGAATGTTACGCCCGCGGCGCTCACGTCGTGGAGTCGAGTCACGACCATGGAAGCGTCGCATTTCGATTTCAATACGGCGTACGCGAGCGTCGACCGGCATCAGCTGCAGGACTTTGAGCCGTACATCTATCGCACGCGCGACACGGGCAAGACCTGGCAGAAGATCACCAAGGGGCTGCCGGCGGGCGTGTATGTGCACGTCGTCAAAGAGGACCCGGTGCGTCAGGGACTTCTCTTCGCCGGAACGGAGCGGGGCGTGTTCATTTCGCTCGACGACGGCGATAGCTGGCAAGCGTTCCAGCTCAATTTGCCGGTCACGTCGGTGCGCGATTTCGAGGTCTACAACAACGATCTGATTGTCGCCACACACGGTCGCGGTTTTTGGATCATCGACGACATCAGTCCTCTGCGCCAGATCAGCGACGCGGTTCTCAAGGCCGACGCGTATCTGTTCAAGCCGGCCGACGCGACTTACGTGCTTCAGGGAAGCGACAACGGAACGCCGCTGCAAAAAGACGAGCCGCAGGCGCTCAATCCGCAAGACGGCGCCACGATCGACTTTTACCTGCGCGTTGCGCCAAGTGGACCGGTGACGCTCGAGATTCTCGACGCGTCGGGTGCGAGTGTGCGCACCTTCACCACCGATGCGTCGAGCCAAGCGGCCGCTCAGGCCGCCCCGGCGGGTCGTGGCGGGCGCGCCGGCGGCATTCCGAACACGTCGCCGCTCTGGCGGCCGACTCCGGAACCATTCTCCGCCGGCCCGGGGATGCATCGCGTAGTGTGGGTTCCTGTCGCCGCTGCCGCGGCCGTTGCCGCCGGCGGTGGTCGGGGGGGGCGAGGTGGTGGTGGTGGTGGCGGCGGTCGGGGGGGCGCTGGGGCGCCGTTAATGGGTGCGTTCACAGCCACGCTAACCGTCAACGGCCAAGCGTATAGTCAGTCGTTTTCCGTCCGCCGCGATCCTCGAAACCCATCTCGTTGAGCGGGGAGTTTGTAGCTCGTGTTCGCTTCAAACGTATTGACCTGCTTGCACGTATACATTCTTGAGCTTCCTGAGCGACGTGCCCGTTCGCTGCGTTGACCGGCGACCGGGCACGCCGCACGCGTGCCCATCCGCGCTCGTACCCAAACGTTGATTCGCTTCCCGATGACCGTCTCGCGATCCCACGATCGTCGCGCATCGTTGATGTCTTTGGCTGTTGCGCTCGTCGTACCCGTCCTCCCCGTCGTCCTCGGCGCGTGCGCCAAGAAGTCGGAGCGCCCTCCGCGTCCGGTCGCCACGGTCTCCGTGGTGAACGTTCGTCGGGCGAGCGTTCCCTACATGATCGAGGCGAACGGCGTCGTCGTCCCGCTGCAAAGCGTCGCCGTCTCGGCGCAGGTCGATGGGCTGATTCTGTCGGTCGATTTTCAGGAGGGCCAAGAGGTTCGTGCTGGGGAGCCGCTCTTCCATATCGACCCGCGCTTGTACCAAAACGCGTATGATCAGGCTACGGCGGTGTACTCGCGCGACAGCGCGACGGCGGCCAACGCAAAGACTGAATTGGAGCGCGTTCAAAAGTTGCTCGCGTCCAAGGTGATTACGCCGCAAGAGGCGTCGGTCCAACAGACGACTGCAGCGACGAGCGAAGCGACCGTTCGCGGGGATCAGGCCAACATCGCGAACGCCCGGTTCAATCTGGAGAACACGGTGATTCGCGCGCCGATCGCGGGGAAGACGGGCGGTCTGTTGGTGCGCAAAGGGAATCTCGTTCGCGCGGGCGGCGCGACGCCGCTCGTGCTGATCAATCAGGTTCGCCCGATCATGGTCCGTTTCTCCATTCCGTCGTCGCAGCTCGGCTTGATCCTACAATACGGTGCGCAGGGTGGACTTCCGGTGGCCGCGGTAGCGGGCGGACTCGCGCCTGCGTCGCCGTCGATCGATTCGCTCGCGGCGGCAGCGACAATGAATCCCGTGCAAGATCCGGCTGGGCAAAGCGGATCGATGCGACCCACCGCCGGCGGCGGTAGCGGCGGTAGCGGCGGGGGAGGCAGGAATGCCGGCGGCACTGACGGCGTTGGGAGCGGCGGCGGCGGATCGCCCGGCGGACGCAATCGCGCCGGCGCAGGCGGATCAGCCAACGGATCGGCGGCGCTCGCACAGGGACCGATCATTGGCGAGCGGACCATGGGCAAGCTGTCGTTTATCGACAACGCGGTCGACACGACGACGGGAACCGTTCAGCTTCGCGCGACATTCGATAACTCGAATGGCCGCTTGTGGGCCGGACAATTCGCATCGACGTCTCTGCACCTCTATGACGAGGACAGCGCGCTGGTGATTCCCGTGCAGGCGGTGGTGACCGGCCAGCGTGGCTCGTACGTCTACATCGTCGACCAATCGGATACGGCGCGGCAACGCGCGGTAACTGTGGAGCGGACCGCGGGAGGCCTGGCGATCATTTCCAATGGTGTGCGAGAGGGGGATCGTGTGGTACTCGACGGTCAATCTCGTTTGACGCCTGATGCGCCGGTCAAGCTTCGTTCGGCGACTGACGCCACGGGTAACGGCGGCGCTGGTGGTGGTCGACGCGGTGGCGGGAAGGGAGGCCGCCGCGGTGGAAAGGGCGGGGCGGCAAACGCGCCTGACGGAGCCGCAGCGCCGGCTCAACAAGGCGGCGCACAAAAGGGATCGGCAAAATGAGCCTCACCGGGCTGTTCATCCGCCGCCCGGTCATGACGATGCTGCTCATGATCGGCATCCTCGTTTTCGGTGTCGTCTCGTACCGGAAGTTACCGGTGAGCGACCTGCCGACCGTCGATCCGACGTCGATCAGCGTCAGCGCAAACCTGCCCGGGGCCAGTCCGGAGACGATGGCGGCGACGGTCGCGACGCCGCTCGAGAAAGCCTTCACCGCGATCGCGGGAATCGACGAGATCACGTCGAGAAGTAGTCTCGGCAACACGAACATCAATCTGACGTTCGCCGTCGATCGCAATGTCGAGGCGGCGGCGCAGGATGTGAACGCGGCCATCGGCAAAACGTTGCCGCTCTTGCCGTCCACGATTCTGCCGCCGTCGTACCGCAAGCAAAACGAATCGGCCGCGCCGATTTTGAACATCGCGCTCACGTCCAACGTGCTGCCGATGACGCAGGTGGACGAATACGCCGAGACGACGATCGCGCAACAGTTGTCGACGATCGAGGGCGTGGCGTCGGTGGGCGTGTGGGGCTCGACGAAATACGCCGTTCGCGTGCAGCTCGATCCATCGCAGATGGCGTCGCGCAATATCGGCGTGTCGCAGATCGCCAACGCCATCCGCTCAAATAGCGTGATGCTGCCCACGGGCGTGTTGTATGGCAAGGACAAAACGCTCACGGTGCAGGCGAACGGCCAGCTGAACAACGCGTCCGAGTTTCGCCAGCTGATCATTGCCTATCGCAATGGCGGCGCCGTGCGGTTGGGTGACGTCGCGCACGTGCTCGACGACATTCAGAACAACAAGTCGGCGAGCTGGTACGACGATGAGCGTTCCGTGAACTTGATGGTGCAGCGCCAGCCGGGTACGAACACGGTCGAAGTCGCGAGGCGCGTCAAGGCGAAGCTCGCCGAGATCGAGCAGGGTCTGCCGCCGACGCTCAAGGTGCATTTGCAGTACGATCGGTCGATCACGATCAACAATGCCGTCGCCGACGTGAAGATGTCGCTGCTCATCGCGCTGGCGCTCGTGGTTGCGGTGATCTTTTTCTTCCTGCGGAGCGCCGTCGCAACGATGATTCCGAGCGTGACGCTGCCGCTCGCGATCATCGGGACCTTCACGGTGATGCTCCTGCTCGGCTTCAGCATCGACAATCTGTCGTTGATGGCGCTGACGCTGGCCGTCGGCTTCGTGGTGGACGACGCGATCGTGATGCTCGAGAACATCGTGCGGCACTTGGAGATGGGAAAGACGCCGCGCCAGGCATCGCTCGACGGCGCGCAGGAAGTCGGCTTCACGATTCTTTCAATGTGTCTGTCGCTCGCGGCCGTGTTCATTCCGCTGATGTTCATGGGGGGTGTCATCGGCAAGTTGTTCCGTGAGTTCGCCGTGACGATCTCGGTGGCGATCCTGGAACAACTT
>Ga0193753_10000069_pt1 | contig 97962 bp, 83 predicted proteins | sample H1c2metaG_FD_144925 | JGI IMG/M metagenome (GOLD analysis project Ga0193753, IMG submission 144925) | Soil microbial communities from a riparian zone of the East river system, Colorado, United States - H1c2 | ecosystem: Environmental > Terrestrial > Soil > Riparian zone | place: USA: East...
ACCCCGGCCACCATCCCTGCGCTTCAAAAAGCTCGGCGGTTACGACTCTATCTGGTCGGTTCGCACTAATGAGCAGTATCGTGCTGTGGGCGAGCGCCATGGCGACACCATCTTCTGGTCCTAGACGGGACGCACAACGATTTCGACAAACTCTTCGGTTAAGTGAGCACACCTCCGGCACCGGCCCGCGCCCGCCCCTGAGGTAGCGTCGGATCCAGCGGAGCATTGCCAAGTTCATTGCGAACGGTTCAGTTTTGGTCAGTGAGCCAATGTGCTTCCAAAGTTCTGCTCTACGCCCTTTTCTTTTTCTCGGGCGCTGCCGCGCTTGGCTATCAACTCATCTGGTCGAGAATGTTTTCGACCGGATTGGGTCACGAGATGCCAGCGGTGCTGGCCATTGTCTGTGCGTTCATGATCGGCATGGCGCTTGGCGCATCGATTCTGGATCGGTTCATCCGACGCAGCCCGCGCGCGGGGCGTTGGCTGGCGGGATTTGAACTCACGATTGGAATCTGGGCTGTGCTGGTCAGCATTTTCATTCCGCACATTAACGAGACGGCGCTGCATCTCATCGGGCTGGCGCCAACGGCGTTGAAACATTGGAGCATCGCCTTCGTGATCCCCGCACTCACGCTTTTGCCGGCTACGATGGCGATCGGCGCGACGCTTCCGGCGATGGAAAAATTCTTGTCCGTCACTGCGCCGCAAAACGAATCTATCGGCAGCCTGTATGCCGCGAACACATTCGGCGCGGTGGCGGGAACTTTGTTTGCGCCGTACGTGTTGATGCCAACGCTCGGCTTGAGCAAATCCTGCTGGGTCCTGGCGGCGATTAATGCGCTTGTGGGCGTGAGCGCGTTTCTTCTTTCTCGATCTTCTTCGCTGCGAGAAACCGCTCGCCCGCTCGCCGGCGTGACGGACCTGCACATTTCCGCGCCGCACCTTCGCCTCACGCTCTTCATCACCGGACTGCTCGGCATCGGCTACGAGGTCGTGGGCGTGCGCGTGCTTTCGCAAGTGCTGAAGAACACGGTGTTCACTTACGCGGCGGTGCTCGCCGTATTTCTTGTCGGCACAGCAGCAGGCGCGGCGGCGTATCATCACTGGTGGCGTCACAAAGAACCGCGACGGTTGTTGACGACGCTTTTATGCAGCACCGCGCTGGCGTGCTTCGTGGGAATGCTGCTGATGACTCGCACGCCAGCGTTTTATCTTTTCGCGCGCCAACTCGGTGACTCTCGAACAGCCGTGCTTCTCGCTGAGTTGCTGACCGCCGCCGCGGCGTTCGCTCTACCGACCTTCTGCATGGGCGCTACGTTCAGTCATCTCGCTCAACTCACGCGCGCTGCTCGCGGGCACATCGGAACCGCCGTCGCTCTCAACACCATCGGCGCGGCGCTCGCCCCCGTCGTGTGCGGCGTGGTTCTCATCCCGTTCATCGGAACGAAATGGACTCTGGTGCTGATAGGGGCGAGCTATGCGCTGCTCTTGCCGGCGAGACCCAACCTGAAAATCGCCGTTCCCTGCTTCCTCGCGTGTGCGAGCGCGCTGTTCACAAACCTCGGCATCATCAGCGTTCCGCCAGGCGGAAAAGTGTTTGATTACCGCGAAGGTGTGATGGCCTCCGTCTCCGTGATCGATGAAGAGAACAACCGCACGTTGCGCGTGGACAACTCGTTCCAAATGGGCGGCACTGGATCGGCGGACGCCGAGTACCGGCACACGCACATTCCCCTGCTCCTGCATCCCGCGCCGCGGCATGCACTGTTTCTCGGGCTGGGCACCGGCATCACCTTTGGCGCGGCCTCGGTGCATCCAAACCTCGAAGCGGACGGCGTCGAGCTTCTGCCCGAGGTTGTGCAAGCCATGCACTTTTTCGCGCCGCAAAATTTCGCGCCAGCCCAACAGTCGAATCTGAAACTGCACACCGCCGACGCGCGCCGTTTCGTCGAAACCAGCCGGGAAACTTACGACGTGATCGTGGCCGATCTCTTTCATCCCTATCGCGACGGCGCGGGCGCTCTTTACACGCGCGAACATTTTGCCGCCATCCGCCGCCGGCTCGCGCCCGACGGAATTTTTTGCCAATGGTTACCGCTCTTTCAACTCGATGCGCCAACGCTGCGCGTCATTGCGCAAACATTTCTGAACGAATTTCCAAAGGGTGAAGCCTGGCTGCTGCGCTTCAACGTCGATGTCCCCGTCGTCGCTTTCATCGGCGGGATTACTGACCAGCCGTGGCGAACGAACTTGGTCGAAGAGCGCCTGAACGATCCCCGCCTCGCCGCGGAATTGAAACGTCTCACGCTCGCCGATTCGCTGCGTCTTCACGGCCATCTCCTCGCGGAGGCCGAAGACTTGCGCGCCTTCGCGGGCGATGCGCCGCTGAACACGGATGACAATCAACGCGTCACGCTGATGGCGTCGCGGCTGCCGTATCAAAGCGAAGCCAAACGCTACGAGAGTCTGCTGGCGCTGCTGGCCGTGGCGAAACTGGAGCACGCGACCGCGAGACACTTGTCCTCGCCGGCGGATGCGGCCTTCGCGCAACGTCTCTCCAGGTATTTCACCGCGCGAAATGTTTATCTGCACGGACTGGTTCACGACGCGGAGAATCGGCGCAGCGCAGCGGTGAACGCCTACCTCGAAAGCGCGCGACTCAGTCCGGATTTCACCTCTGGCTACGCGCAATGCCTCACCATCGCCAACGTCCTGACCGCTTCCGAACCAACACGCGCACGACAAATTTTGGAGCAACTGATCGATGCGCAACCGGAACGGCCCGTGGCCAGACAGATGTTGCAACGATTGTTTCCGAGGTAGGAAGCGATTCCGTGGAATGTGGGTCAGACGTCCCGTCTGACCCGATGCCAACAGACGCGCTACAGATTCTGGTTCTCCTCACACCATTTGATGCGGCCAATCGCTCTGAGTCGGCCGTGACCCACGGCATCCCACAGGACAGGCGAGACGCCTGCCCTACATTCTACGGAATCATGCCGGCAGAGGCTGGCAACGTGTTCCACTGCCACTTTGCGCGTCTGGAAAAGGGAAAAACCGTTGACGCGCTGTTTTCGCGCCACCTAGATTGGCCGTGGTTTTTTCGCTCTTCACGGCGAATTCAGCGGAAGTTTCTCACATGAGCAGTTCAGCTACGTCAGCGGCAGGCAAAGGTTTGGAAGGCGTCGTCGCGGCGCGCACCAGTTTGAGCGACGTGCAGGGCGACGTCGGCAAATTGATTTACGGCGGCTACGACATCGACGAACTCGCCGGCAAGGTCAGCTACGAAGAGGTGGTTTATCTGCTCCACCACAACCACCTGCCCAACCGCCAGGAACTGGACGAACTGAAATCCGCGCTCGTGGCGTATCGGGAAATTCCCAAGGGCGTCATCGACATCATCAAAAAATTTCCGCGCAGCACGCCGCCCATGCATGCGTTGCGCACCGCGGTGTCGGCGCTGGGCTGCTTCGATACGGTGGCCGACGATGACACGATGGACGCGCAGCGGCGCAAGGCGCGCCGGCTCATCGCGCAGATTCCAATCTGCGTCGCTTACTCCCATCGCGCCCGACAGAAGAAGGAGTTGATCCATCCCGACCCGGCGCTGGGCGAGGCCGCGAATTTTCTCTGGATGATCAACGGCGAGAAACCGAACGATGAAATGGTGAGCACGATGGACATGTGCTACGTGCTCCACGCCGACCACGGCATGAACGCCTCGACGTTCAGCGCGCGCGTGACGATCGCGACGTTGAGCGACATGTATTCCGCGATAACCACGGCCATCGGCACGCTGAAAGGCCCGTTGCACGGCGGCGCGAACGAAGGCGTGATCAAGATGCTCCAGGAAATCGGTTCGCTGGAGAAAGTGGATGAGTACATCGAAGATGCGCTGGCGAACAAACGCAAGATCATGGGCATCGGTCATCGCGTTTACAAAACGCTCGATCCGCGTGCGCCGCATCTCAAGCGCATGGCGCAAATCCTCAGCGCGAAAGTCGGCGACGCGAAGTGGATACAGATGAGCGAACGCATTGCGCAATTGATGCTGGATAAGAAAGGCCTGAACGCGAACGTCGATTTCTACTCCGCCACGGTTTACTGGTCACTCGGCATTCCCACGGACTTGTTCACACCAATTTTCGCCATCGCGCGCACGAGTGGCTGGACGGCGCATGTTCTTGAGCAGTTGGCGGATAACCGATTGATTCGCCCACAGTCGCTCTACACCGGCCCGGTCGGCTTAAAGTTGGTGCCGCTGGATCAAAGGTAAATCTGCCCGACCGGCGTTTTGCAAATGCTTGCCGCGCACAACTGACCTTCAACAATTTTCGATGAACATTCACGAGTACCAAGCCAAACAACTCCTCGCGCAATACGGCGTCGCCGTTCCTCCCGGTGAGCCGTGCAAGACCGTCGAACAAGCCAAGGCGGCGGCGGAAAAGATTTTTGCCGCGGGCCACAAGCTCGCGGTTATTAAATCGCAAATCCATGCAGGTGGGCGCGGCAAAGGCGTGTTCAAGGATGGATTCAAGGGCGGCGTGAAGCTCGCCAAGTCCGTCGAGGAAACGACGGCGCACGCCAAGGCGATGCTCGGCAACACACTCGTCACGAAACAGACAGGACCGGAGGGACGGGTCGTGAGCACGGTACTGGTCGCGGCGGCGGAAGATATCAAGAAAGAGTTTTATCTCGCCGTGCTGCTCGACCGTGCGAATTCGCGTCCGCTGATCATGGCCAGCACGGAGGGCGGCGTGGACATCGAGGAGGTCGCGGAGAAGACGCCGGAGAAAATCATCAAGGAGCATGTTGATCCCGCGATGGGTTTTCAATCGTGGCAGGGACGCAAAGTCGCCGCCGCGCTCGGACTCAAAGGCGACCTGGCCAATCAGGCGGCAAAACTTTTTGCGGGCGTGTACAAGACGTGGTGGGAGGCCGACGCTTCGATGGTGGAGATCAATCCGCTTTGCATCTGCATCGGCGCGGATGGCAAAGAGAAGATGGTCGCCGTGGACGCCAAGATTGGTCTCGACGACAACGCGCTCTATCGCCACAAGGACATTCAGGAGATGCGCGACCTCGCCGAGGAATCGCCGCTCGAAATCGAAGCCAGCAAGTTCAACCTGAATTACATCAAGCTCGACGGTTCCATCGCCTGTCTCGTCAACGGCGCGGGCCTTGCGATGGCCACGATGGACATCATCCAGCACTTCGGAGCGAGTCCGGCCAACTTCCTCGACGTGGGCGGCGGCGCGAGCAAAGACCAGGTCACGGCGGCGTTCAAAATCATTCTCAGCGATCCGTCGGTAAAGGCGATCTTCGTGAACATTTTCGGGGGCATCATGGATTGCAACGTCATCGCAACCGGCATCGTCGCAGCGGTGAAGGAAACGGGATTGAAACTGCCCCTCGTTGTTCGTCTCGAAGGCAACAACGTTGTGGCCGGGAAGAAGACGCTGGCCGAAAGCGGTCTCACCATCATCAGTGGCGACAGCATGGCAGATGCAGCGCAAAAGGTTGTAAAATCGATCAAGTAGAACGGACGACGGATGATGGTGGTCGGCAGCGAGAGGCGGGCCAAACCCAGGCCAAGGATCGATGAAATCGAGCAACTCAAACAGTTGATCGCGATCCAGAATCAGATCGTCGAGTTGGCGAAACAAAATGAACTCACGCAAAAAGAATGCGAAGCGATGCGGCAGGAATTGTCGCAGAATATTCGGAGTTCGCGCCGGCGAAATTCATCGTTCGCGCAATTGGCGCGCAGCTTTTTTAAACGATTGAAAAACTCTCAGTTATAAAGCGAGGACAGATGCTCAAAGTCATTGAAATAGCTTTTTCCTGTTACGCGGTCACGGACATGCCGCGCGCGCGGGGCTTTTATGAGGGCGTGCTTGGGCTGAAGCCGACGACGGTGACCGACACGGAGCATGGCAAGTGGACGGAATATGAGTGGGGGCCTTATGCGCTCGCGATTGGCAGCGCCCCGGGGTTCAAACCGAACGCGGATGGATGCACTGTGGGGCTGGAGGTCGAGAACTTTGACGAAGCCATCGCGCACTTGCAAAAGAACAACGTGAAGTTCCGGATGGAGTCGCTCGCCACGCCGGTCTGCCGCATGGCGATGGTGTTTGATCCCGATGGTAACTCCATCACGATTCACAAACGGAACCCGGGACGTTGATTACTGATTCACAGATAACTGATTACTTTCACCACAATGGCTATTCTCGTTAAACCCGACACCAAAGTTCTTGTTCAAGGCATCACCGGCGAATTCGGCGCGCGCCACGCCAGGCTCTCCATCGAATACGGCACGCGCGTCGTGGCCGGTGTCACCCCCGGTAAAGGCGGGCAGGTTTTTGAACACGCGGGCGTGAAGGTGCCGATCTTCGACACGGTCGCGGAAGCGGTGAAACAAACCGGTGCAACGGCCAGTGCGGTGTTCGTCCCACCGCCGTTTGCGGCTGACGCGATTCTTGAGGGCGTGGACGCCGGCCTCGATCTGGTGGTAGCCATCACCGAGGGAATTCCAGTTCGCGACATGGTGCGCGCGAAGCAGGCGATGATCGGCAAAAAGACGCGGCTCATCGGTCCCAATTGCCCTGGCATCGTCACGCCGGGCGAAGGCAAGGATTCGCACGGCGGCTGCCGCATCGGCATTGCGCCGGGCTACATTCACAAGAAGGGCAACATCGGAGTGGTCTCGCGCAGCGGCACGCTCACTTACGAAGCGGTGTGGCAACTCACTTCGCGCGGCGTCGGCCAAAGCACGTGCGTGGGAATCGGCGGCGATCCGGTGAACGGCACCTCGCACCTCGATGTGATCAAGATGTTCAATGACGATCCCGAAACGCACGGCATCATCATGATTGGCGAGATCGGCGGCACTGCTGAAGAAGAAGCGGCTGAGTGGATCAAAAAGAATTGCCGCAAGCCGGTCGCTGGCTTCATCGCGGGAGCGACCGCTCCGCCGGGACGCCGCATGGGCCACGCCGGCGCCATCGTGAGCGGCGGCAAAGGCACAGCCGCGGCCAAGATCGCCGCGTTTCGCGAAGCTGGCATCGGTGTCGCCGAAACCCCAAGCGAAATGGCCGAGACGCTCCTGAAAAAAATGTGACAAGCCTTTTCCGGCGCGCGTAGCCTTCCGCCAACACACATGGCGGTCCTCGACTTCATCCTGAACTGCGTCTGTCTCTTGCTCTGGCTGAATTGGCGCAGCAGCCGATTGACGTCGTTCTCGCGTGCGCCGGGCATTGCGCTCGTCGGCACGCTCCGCCGCGCAGGAGCAGCGACGCGGGAAAGATGGAGTTCACCTCTCGTGCTGCTGGCTATTCTCCTCGTGCGCCCGATCGTCTATTCGCAATTGGGCGCGGCCGCGCACTGGACGCCGCAATTTTCCCTCGGCGCATTCGTGCTCCACTTCCGCAGCGACCTCTTTACGCGCATGTTGATTTTTTCGTTACTCAACTTCCTGCTGTTCCTGGCCGAAAAAATCTTTTCACTCCTGCTCATTGCGGCAGTGAATCGGAATGTCAGGACGACTGATCCGTGGATTCATCTCGTGCGCGCACATCTCGGAATTCTCTCCCGCTGCCCGGCGTGGCTTTGCTTGTTGCTGCCCTTTCTGATCACCTTCATGTTGTGGCTGACGCTCGGCCCCTTGCTGGCGGCCGTGCAAATTCATCTGCCCTTAAAATCGTTCCAACAACTCTGCGCCCAGGCGGCCGTCATCGGCGTGGGTGGCTGGCTGCTCTGGCAATACATCATCGCGCTCGTGCTCGTGTTGCACGTGGTGTCCAGCTACGTGTATCTCGGGAATGCGCGTTGGTGGAAATTCATCAACACGACTGCGAGCAACCTGCTCCGTCCGCTGAACTGGCGTCCGTTGCGTTTGGGCAAACTTGATTGCACGCCGCTGCTCGCGCTGGCTCTGCTTGTCGTGATCATTCTGCTCGCGCCTCGCGGGTTGGTGATTCTGCACAACCGGTTCGCGGCCTAAAGCGATTCCAACGATACGCTGCGGCATACGCTCGGTTCGTAGCGCAGCCGTCCTCGGCTGCGGGTTCGCGGGGCGTCTCGCCCCTGGAAAGAGGTTCTGGCCGCGAGACGCGGCCAGAACTCGCAGGCGAGGACGCCCGCGCTACGGTGCATGTGCGCGGTTTCTTGCCTGACTCGTGATCCGGGAAGTGCCGCTTGCCATTGATTTACACCGTTTGTTTAATGGCGGTCGTGTCACAACAGCAAACTCTGCGGCGGTCAGTGAGTTTCTCCGGCATCGGTCTGCACAGCGGCAATCGCGTGAACATGACCTTTGCCCCGGGGGCGCCGAACAGCGGCATCCGTTTCCGCCGCCTCGATCTGGAGGGCAAACCGGAACTCGAAGCTCGCGTCGAGCAAGTTGTGGAAACCAATCGTTCCACGTCGTTGGGACGCGGCGCCCTTAAGATTCACACGGTCGAACATGTGCTCGCGGCATTTGCGGGCTGCGAGATAGACAATGCTGTGGTCGAGATCGATGCCAACGAAATGCCCATCGCCGACGGCAGCGCCCGCGAATACGTGCGCATGATCGACGCGGCGGGCGCGGTGCCGATGGCTGAAGCGCGCGAACCGTATCGCATCAAGGAGCCGATCGAGTTGCAGGTGGGCGAGTCGATCATGTCGGTGTTCCCGCACGAGCATTTCAAGATCAGTTGCACCAGCGCGGATGGTGGCGGGCGTTTCACGCAATTCTACAGTGTGGAACTCACACCCGATAAATGGCGCAAGGAACTGGCCCATGCGCGCACGTTCTGCTTCTTCGAGGAGATTGAGTATCTCTACAAAAGCGGCTTGATTCGCGGGGGCAGCTTGGAGAACGCCGTGGTCATTCGCGATGACGCGGTGCTCACTAACGAGCCGCTGCGCTACCCGGAGGAATTTGTCCGGCACAAAATTCTCGATATCATTGGCGACCTTTCGCTGCTCGGGCGGCCGATCCAAGGCCACGTCATGGCGATTAAGCCGAGTCACTCCGCCAATGTGGAGCTGGTCAAAGCGATTCAAACGCAGATCCGCAAACCCTTGGTGGCTGCGCAAACTTTTGCGCCCCCGCCTCTACAACCGATCGAGCGTGAGCGTCCAGTGCCTTCCGAGAAGCCGGCGGTGACAACAACCGTCGCGCCGACGGAACCACTCGTCCGCGATGGCGCCACGCTCGACGTGATGCAGGTGATGAAGATTCTGCCGCATCGGCACCCGTTTCTGATGGTGGACAAAGTCACGCGCATTGAGGGGAACAAAATCACCGCCGTCAAACAGGTCAGCATCGGAGAGTTTTATTTCGAGGGACATTTTCCAGCCCATCCGATCATGCCCGGCGTGTTGCAGCTCGAGGCCATCGCGCAGGTCGCCGGCATCCTGATGATGCGTCAGGCCGAGAACGCGGGGAAACTTGCTTACTTCATGTCCGCCGAAAGCGTGAAGTGGCGCAAGCCAGTGCGCCCGGGCGACACGCTCGTCATCGACGTGGAGATGACGAAATCGCGCGGTAAGATCGGCAAAGCCAAAGGCGTCTGCTCCGTGGATGGCGAGCCCGTGAGCGAAGCAGAAGTCACGTTCATGCTGATCGATCAGTGATGAAGAGCGTTCACCCGACGGCGATTGTTCATCCTGGCGCGCAGATTGGCGAAGGTTGCTTCATCGGCCCTTACTGTGTGATTGGTGAACACGTTGTCCTTGGCCCGCACTGCAAATTACATTCGCACGTCGTCCTCGACGGCCACACCAAGCTGGGCGCGCGCAACGAAATTTTTTCCTTCGCCAGCATCGGGTTGAAGACGCAGGACTTGAAATGGAAGGGCGGCGTGAATCATTTGGATATCGGCGACGAGAATACTTTCCGCGAGTACGTCACCATCAACACTTCGACCTCGGACGGCGGCGTGACTCGGGTTGGATCGAAGAACCATATCCTGGCCTACTCGCACATCGCGCACGACTGCACGCTCGGCAATCACATCGTGATGTCGAACGTGGCGACACTTGCGGGGCACATCGTCGTGGAGGATTACGCGGTGATTGGTGGACTGGCTGCCGTGCATCAATTTTGCCGCATCGGAAAAATGTCGATCATCGGCGGCTGCTCTAAAATTGTTCAAGACGTGCCGCCCTTCATGATGATCGACGGCAATCCCGCCGACACTCGGACGATCAACAAAGTTGGCCTGGAGCGAAACGGCGTCGCGGAGGAAACTCAGAATGCGCTCAAGCACGCTTACAAAGTTCTTTTTCGCGACGGGCTGACGACGGCGAACGCACTGACGAGGATTGAAGCTGAGTTGCCGCAAAGCCCGGAGATCGTTCATTTGGTAAGTTTTGCTCGGAGCAGTGAACGCGGCCTTTGCCACATCCGGCACTAAGCGATTCATCCTCATCCGAAGAAAAACTACGGCTTTTCTCAGGCTTCTTTGAGCATTTCTTGCCGTCCCGCCGTCTGAGTTTGCGGCTCGCCGATTCGGTTCCTCAAGTTGGTTCGTGGCCGTGTGAATAACTTCCCACTATATGTGGTGGGTTTCGGCTTTACACGGCAGACAAGAACACTATTTGTAGAAACCGTCATGTATCTCAAGAACCTCACGATGTTCGGCTTCAAGTCGTTTGCCGACAGGACGTCGCTCAATTTCCAACCTGGCGTGGCCGCCATCGTCGGCCCCAATGGGTGTGGTAAGTCCAATGTCTCCGACGCAATACGCTGGGTACTGGGCGAACAGTCCGCCAAAGCGTTGCGTGGTGGCGAAATGGCCGACGTCATTTTCAACGGCACCGACAGCCGCAAACCCATCGGCATGGCCGAAGTGTCGCTGACCATTGGGGGCGTGGACGAGGAACACCTCAAAACCGCCGGAGTCGAGCTGTCTTACAACGAGGTCACCGTCACCCGTCGGGTCTTCCGCGACGGGGGCAGCGAGTATTTCATCAACAAGACGCCGTGCCGGTTGAAGGACATCCAGCAGTTCTTCATGGGCACGGGCATGGGCAAGACGAGCTACTCGATCATGGCCCAGGGAAACATCACGCAAATTCTTTCCAGCAAGCCCGACGATCGGCGGCTTGTGTTCGAGGAAGCGGCGGGCATCACTAAGTTCAAGTCGCAGAAAAAAGAGGCGCTCCGAAAATTGGAATACACCGATCAGAATTTGCTGCGCATCCAGGATCTCATCCGTGAAGTGAAGCGGCAGATCGGTTCGCTCCAGCGTCAGGCCGGCAAGGCGCGGCGCTACAAACAAATTGCCGAAGAGCTGCGTCACCTCGAAACGCAGCTCGCGCGCCATCAGTTCGATGTGTTGCAGCAGGAAATCTCCGAACGCACCACGGCGGCGGAAACGCTGCGCAGCGAAATGGAGGACTGCTCGGCAACCGTGCTGCGCGCGGAAGATGAGATCCTGCAACTGCGCGCGCGCTTGTCTGAATTGGAAGAATACATCGCCGAGTCGCAGCAGAAAGGAATGGAACTGAAGGGCCAGTCCGATCGGCACGAGAGCCGAATGCATTTTAACGAGGAGCGATTGCGCGAACTGGAACAGCAAAATGCGCGCGCGCTGCATGACATCAACGAAGCTGAAGAGCGGGTTCGCGCCGCGAAGGAAGAACTGGTGATCGTCACCGAGAAGTTGGACGCGGCCAACGTAGCGCTGGAGCAGCATCGAAAAACTTTGGAGACGAAGCGCGAAATGTTGCAGAGCGTGGAGCAGGATTTGATCTCCAAGCAGGACGCGATGCGCAAGGCACAGTCCGATGCGTTTGCGGCAGCGCAGCAACTCACGCGTGTGCGCAACGAAATCAACGCGCTGGATTTGCAGAAGCAGGGCAACACGGTTCGGCTCGAGAAACTTTCGGTGGAGAAGATTCAACTCGAAGAGGAGCGTTCGCGTTTGGAGGTTCGTCTGCACGAGTTCGCCGCTCACGTCGAGATCGAGAAGGTGAATGTGCAGACGAGCCGCGGCACCGTCGAGGAACGCCAGGCCAGGCTGCGCCAAATTCAGATCGAGTTGAATCGCATTGGGCAGGAACTCGACGCCGTCGTACGGCAACAGGCCGAGAAACGTTCGCGCCTCAATGTGCTCGAACAGTTACAGGAATCGCACGAAGGTTTCAGCGCTGGCGCGCTCGCGGCGCTGAAGCAATCCAAGTCTGTGCTGGGATCATTGGCGGACAAGATTCGTGTGCCGGATGAATACATCGCGGCGATCGAATCTGTCCTCGGCCACAATCTTCAACTGGTGCTGACAGAGCATCCTGAGTCGGCGCAGGAAATCCTGAGCGACTTGAGTGCGAACAAGAAAGGTCGCGCGAGTATCGCCGCGCTCAGCTTGCAGCGTGCTGCCGGTTTGCAACCGGCAGATCCGCATGCCGGCCAGACGGGATCGCAAAATCCAGAACCTCACTCCGTCACGGAGTTCTGCCGGTTGCAAACCGGCAGCACGCTCGCCATCGATGTCATCGAAGTCGACGATTCCATTCGTCCACTCGTCAACGCACTGCTCGGTCAATGCGTCATCGTCAACGATCTTGCCGCGGCGACCACGGCATGGCGCGAAGGCGAGAGTGCGTTTGATTTCGTCACGCGCGATGGCGAATTGCTGAATCGCCACGGCATTTACACGGGCGGTTATTTGAACGGCAGCAGCAATGGCAAAGCACCCTCGTCCATTCTGGGACGAAAAAATCAGATCGCTGAATTGCAATCGCAGCTCACTGCCTTGCAGGAACAGGTGAGTGAAATCAGCCGTGGTAAAGGAGCGTTGCAAGGCGAACAGACCGCGTTGCAAGCGAGCCTTCAGGAGGCCCAGACGGAGTTGCGCCAGCAGGAAGTCGCGATCGCCACGCACGAGGGCGAATTCAAGGCCCTGCAGAACTCCCAGCGCGTGTTGCACCAGAAGATAGACACGGTCGTTTACGAAGTTCAGAGCCTCGCGGCACAGGAGAAGGAAGGAAACGAGAAGCGCGCCGTGCTCGCGACGCAGGTCTCCGAATCCGAAGTGCGGGAGAAGGCCGCGCAGGATTTGGTAACGCAGCTAGGCGCGGGACTCGATGAGTTGCGCCATCAACGTGATGCTGCGAACGCTTCCCTCACTGAAACCAAGGTGTTGCTGGCTACGGATGAGCAGTTGGCGGCCTCCTTCGGAAAGCAACGCGGCCCGTTGGAACAGCGTATCCGCGAACTCACGTCGCTCGCCGAGCAGCGCCGGAATGAAATCAGTTCGTGCATCAAGCGCAAGGAGCAGGCGGAAACGGAAAACGAAGAATCACGCCGCCAGATGGAGCGCTTACAGCACGAGCGGGACATCATCAACGCGCAGACTGCGGAACTGGTTGGGCAGAAGAGCGCCGTGGATAGCGATGTCTCCGAGCGCGAAGATAGTTTGCGTGGCGAACGCAATCGACTCACGGCGTTGCAGCAGCAGCGCGGCGCGATCGACGTGGAACTGGCGCAGAAAAATATGGGCGTGCAGAACCTGCGCGAACGGATTCAGCAGAAGTATCAGGTCAACATCGATGACATCCGCAGCGAGTGCATCACCATCACTTACGCAGACGAAGGCGCGGCGAAAGTGCAGACGCTCACTCCGGAAGAGATGGCGGCCACGGGCGCGGGCACGGATTGGAATGCAATCACTGAACAAGTGAGCGCGTTGCAGCAACGTCTCGATGAAATGGGGCCGGTGAATCTCGTGGCGATTGAGGAGTACGAAGAAACCGAGCAGCGCCACACATTCCTCAGCACGCAGTACGACGATCTCGTTAAGGCGAAGGCGGAGTTGGCGGAAGTCATCAACCGCATCAACACGCAGACGAAGGAAATGTTCATCACGACCTTCAACCAGATTCGCGAGAACTTTCGGAACATGTTTATCGAAGTGTTCGGCGGTGGTAAGGCCGACCTGATCCTGACGGACGAAAACGATGTACTCGAATCCGGCATCGACATTGTGGCGCGCCCTCCCGGCAAACAATTGCAGAGCATCTCGCTCCTTTCCGGCGGCGAACAAACGATGACCGCTGTCGCCCTGCTCTTCTCCATTTACCAGGTGAAGCCGAGTCCGTTCTGCGTGCTGGACGAATTGGACGCGCCGCTCGACGAATCGAATATCAACCGGTTCATCCGCGTGCTGCAGCGCTTCATCGAGCATTCGCAGTTCATCATCATCACACACAACAAGCGCACCATCGGCATGGCGGACGTGCTTTACGGCGTGACGATGCAAGAGCACGGTGTGAGCAAGATCGTGAGCGTGAAATTCCATAAGTCCAATGAACCGGTGAACGCGACGACGACCACGACGGGTCACGAGCGCGAACTCGTCCCGCAACCGCCTGGTCTCCTCGTCGAGCAAATGGAGGACGCGCCGCACACGAGAGAAGAAACACTCGAGGTCGCGCCGAAATAGCTTCCTGTCCGTCTGGTTTGGGAAACACCCGTGCAGCGCAGCCGTTGCACGGGTGATTCTCTTTATGACTTGGATTCTCCGGAACTCATGATGCCCGATTCGAGCGATTATTCCTCTCGTTTAGCGGCAACGATCCGGCAGGAAACCAAAACATCCTCCATCATTTTAGTTTGCCGTGAGTTTTCCATCTCGGTACGATTCGCGCGCGTCGAACGGTGGCGCAACCCACGACCCGGGAACCTATGGACAACAAACCATTACCAAAAAACGAAATTGATCAGCTCGTGGACGGGCTGAACCGGCTTGCGTGCAACCTTTGGGGCACGTGGGACCAGGACACGCTGGAAATCTTCGCGCGCCTCTCGCCCCGCGCCTGGCAAAATCTTTATCACAACGGCGTGGCTGTGCTGCACGAAGTGTCGCCACAGGAATTGCGCGCGCGCTTGCAGGACGAGCCGTTCGCGGAGAAAGTGCGCACTACGATTCAACGGTTTGACGCGTATCTCGCCGATCAAAATACGTGGTGCCATCAGAACGCGCCGAAGTTGCTCAAGAACCCCGTCGCTTACTTCACCGCTGAATTTGGTTTTCACGAGACGCTGCCCATCGCGGCCGGCGGCCTCGGCGTGCTGGCGGGCGATCATTTGAAGTCGGCGAGCGATCTCGGTCTTGGCCTCGTTGGCATCAGCTTGTTTTATCGCGAAGGCTATTTTCAACAGTCGCTCAGTCAAGACAACTGGCAGGTCGATTACTACCGCTTGCTGAATCCGCGGAACCTTCCCATGGAGCCGGTCCTCGACAAAAACGGCGAACCGCTTGTGTGTACGGTCGAAATCGGTTTCAACACGGTGGCGTTCCAGGCTTGGAGAGTGAACGTCGGCCGGTGCTCGGTTTACCTTCTCGACGCGAACCGCCCCGAGAACGAGCAGACGTATCGCGATCTGACGCTGCGCGTTTACGGAGGAGACAGCACGACGCGCATCATGCAGGAAATTCTGCTGGGCATCGGCGGCGTGCGTTTGCTCCGCAAGCTTGGTCTCGCGCCTTCCGTGTTCCACATGAACGAAGGGCACGCGGCCTTTCTCACGCTGGAGCTGATGCGCGAGAAAATTGCCGCGGGCCAATCATTCGCCGAGGCGAAAAAGAACACGACGCCCGAGTGCATCTTTACGACCCACACTCCGGTGGAAGCGGGTCACGATCGCTTCACGCCGGACCTGATGCACTTCGTGATGCCAAAGGTGCCGGCGCAACTTGGCATCAAGACGCCCGAACTTCTCGCGTTGGGACGGGTGCATCCGGAGAACGAAGGCGAACCGTTTTGCATGACGGTGCTGGCTCTCAAATGCTCTCGCGCAGCGAACGGGGTGAGCGAGTTGCACGGACAGGTCAGCCGCGAGATGTGGCAGGTGCTTTATCCCGGCAAGAAAGTGGATGAAGTGCCGATTGGCCACATCACCAACGGCATTCACATTCCAGGTTGGGTGAAGGGAACTCAACGCCGCTTTCTCCGCCGCAAGATGGGCGTGGACGCGGAGAAGAATATCAACTCCGCGGAGTATTGGCAGCGGCTTGTCGATCCAAGCGTCACGAGTGACGAAGAACTTTGGGCCATGCGGTACAACCTGCGCCGTGAGCTGATCGAGTTCGCGCGCCGGCGTCTGTTGATTCAAGGCAAGCAACTCGAGGATTTCATTTCCTACGATGCTCTGCTGAACCCGGATGCGCTGACGATCGGATTCGCGCGCCGCTTTGCGACCTACAAGCGCGCGCCACTGATCTTCGATCGCTTCGACGACGTGGTGCGGCTCGTGAAGGATTCATCGCGACCGCTCCAGTTCATTTTTGCGGGCAAGGCGCATCCGCGCGACGACGACGGCAAGCGTTACATCCAGCGCATCGTTCACTTGAGCAAGTTCAGTGAGTTGAAGGGGCACCTCGTGTTCGTGGAGAACTACGACATCCATGTGGCGCGCCAGATGGTGAGCGGCTGCGACGTGTGGCTGAACAACCCGCGGCGGCCGTTGGAAGCATCGGGGACGAGCGGTCAAAAGTGTGGCGCGCACGGCTGCTTGAACTTCAGCATTCTCGACGGCTGGTGGCGCGAAGGATACGACGGCACGAATGGATTCTCGATTGGCAAAGACTCGCATCCGAGTTCCATCGAGGAGCAAGACAAGCAGGACGCGGCCAATCTTTACAAAACGCTGACCGAGGAAGTGATCCCAATGTTTTTCGATCGCGATGCGAATGGCGTGCCGCGCGCATGGATCAAACGCGTCCGCCGTGCGATGGAGACTCTGGTCCCGGCCTACAATACGTGGCGCATGGTGCAGGATTACACGCAGAAGTATTACGCACCGAAGTGAGCGGCCGTTGCTGGTTCACGGCCGGAGTGCGAAGACCGTTGATGTCGCGGGCTTCTAATCGCTCGCTCATTGCGAATCGTATTTGGACCGATTGCCAAAAGTAATTTCCGGTTGCCGACATCGGCGGGCCGCTGCGGGTCGCAGACCCGCGCTCCGGAGCGCGCCTCTGCGAGGCGCAGCAAGCTGGACCGTTCGAGTGAATCGGCAATTACTTTTGGCAATCAGTCTAGTCAGCAGTCTCTTGCGTCTGCCGCATTTCAATCCCACTCAGAACGTATTTCCAGCGGCTCACCCCACACTCCTTTCGCTACTGCGTTCGTCCTCCGACCCTCGACGCGATGATGAAGCGCGAAGGATTGGGGTTGCGGCGGTGACGCATTGGGGTTCAAACAGAACTCGTGCTCGCACCACATGGATACACTCCAGACGTTTATTTCCATCTTGCGTCCTGGGCGCTCTCACTGCGTTGAGCCTTTGCTCCAGCCTGTTCGCGGCGACCAATTCGCTCACGCCAACCAACGATCCGTTTTGCACCGTGCCGCTCGGTGGCAATGGCAAACAAGGGCCGGGCACGCTGCGCATGGTGGCACGGTTGCAGGAGCTGTTGCGCAAGGCCGACCCGAACGCCAGTCCCTACTTGAACGGGGACCTGGTCGTGCAACTGCGGGAGGCGAAAAAGGCGACGACCAATTTGCAGGCGCAATTTCCGGTGCGCGTGCAACTCGCCATTCAACTGATGCGCGCCGGTCACAGTCTTGAGGCGCTGCAAGAGTTCGATGAGTTGCCGGCATTTCAGCGCGAGAGCCGCGTGCGCCTTTCGCCCGGCGATCAGTTGTTTCTGCAACTCCAGCGCGGCATTGCGAGCTTGCGCCTCGGCGAACAGGAGAACTGCCTTTTGAATCACTCGGCGGACTCGTGTCTGGCTCCCATCGCTGGCAATGGCTTCCACCAAATCGAACGCGGTTCGCGCGGAGCCATTTCCATGTTCAACCAGATTCTGCGCGCGAAAACCAACGACCTCGCCGCGCGCTGGTTGTTGAACATCGCGCACATGACGCTCGGCGAATATCCAGACAAGGTGCCGCCCCCTTTTTTGATTCCGCCCAGCGCGTTCGCCTCGGATTACAATCTCCCGCGCTTTCCCGAAGCCGCGGGTGCCGCGGGTCTCGACGTGGATGATCTCGCGGGCGGCTGCATCGCGGAAGATTTCGACGGCGATGGTTTGCTCGACGTAATGGCGTCGTGCTGGAGCCTGCGCGGGCAGCTCCGCTTCTTTCACAACAACGGCGATGGAACTTTCGCTGAGCGAACCCGCGAGGCAGGTCTGCTCGGCCTGACCGGCAGCCTCAACATCATGCAGACGGATTTCAACAACGACGGCCATGTTGATGTTTTCATGTTGCGCGGCGCATGGCTGGGCAAGGCGGGACATCATCCCAATTCGCTCCTGCGCAACAACGGCGATGGCACTTTCGAGGATGTCACTGAAGCCGCCGGCCTGCTGAGTTTTCATCCAACTCAGACCGCAACTTGGCTCGATTTCGACAGTGATGGCTGGCTCGATTTGTTCATTGGCAATGAGTCCACGCCGCCCGAGGAGATTCACCCTTGCGAGTTGTATCGCAACAATGGCAACGGAACCTTCACTGAATGCGCGGCAGTCTCTCGCATTTCTGTCGTGGGTTTCGTGAAGGGAGTGAACAGCGGCGACTACGACAACGACGGGCGTCCTGATTTGTATATCTCGTGCCGCGGCCAGTACAACGTACTTCTGCACAACGATGGGCCAGCGGAAGGCCATTCACGCGAACATCCGGTTTGGAAATTCACGGACACAACCACGAAGGCAGGCGTCCGCGAGCCAATCAGCAGTTTCCCGACCTGGTTCTTCGATTACGACAACGACGGGAGACTCGATCTTTTTGTCTCGGGATACTCCGCGTCGATCCAGGAGATCGCGGCGGACAATCTCGGCTTGCCTCATCAAGCGGAACGCGCGCGGCTCTACCACAACAATGGGGATGGAACGTTCGGCGATGTCACGAAATCTGCCGGCCTCTACAAAGTTCTGCACACGATGGGCTGCAACTTCGGGGATTTCGACAACGATGGCTGGCTGGATTTCTATCTCGGAACGGGCGATCCGGATTTCGCGACGCTGATTCCCAACCGCGCGTTCCGAAACAACGGTGGTATCAACTTTCAGGACGTGACGACCGCCGGCGGTTTCGGCCACTTGCAGAAGGGCCACGGCATCGCGTTCGCCGATCTGGACAACGATGGCAACCAGGACATCTACGCCGTGATGGGCGGCGCTTACACCGGCGACAATTATCGCAATGCGCTCTTCGTCAATCCGGGCAGCAGCAATCATTGGGTGACGTTGAAGCTGGAAGGAGTTCGCTCCAATCGTGCCGCTATCGGCGCGCGCATTCGCGTCATCGTCCAAACGGCCCATGGACTTCGCTCCATCTACAAAACCGTGTGCAGCGGCGGCAGCTTTGGTGCGTCGCCGCTTCGCCAGGAAATTGGTCTGGGCCAGGCGCAAGCCATTCAATCCGTAGAGATTTTCTGGCCGGTCACCGGCAAGACTCAAACACTCACTGGCCTTTCGCTCGACCGCTTCTATCGCGTCCGCGAAGACGCTGAACGCGCGGTGCCGTGGTCATTGAAGCAATTCCGCCTCGCGACAAAAATGGATCCGGCGAGGCACACCTCCCATCAGCATCGACCTCCCGCGTCGTCGCCCGCGCTGTGAAGCACATCCGGGCATTGATTGTCGAAGACGAACCGCTCGCTCGGGATGTGCTGCGCCGTCTCGTTGAGGGCGAAGACGACATCGTGCTCATCGACGAATGCGCGGACGGGATCACCGCGCTGAAGGCGATTCAGCGGCATCGTCCCGAACTGGTTTTTCTCGATGTGCGATTGCCCGGGCTGAGTGGCGTCGATCTTCTCAAGAAACTCGACGGCTCTCTGCCGCCCGCCGTGATCTTCGTCACGGCCCACGATCGTTACGCCGTGCCGGCCTTCGCGGCGCACGCAGTTGATTTTCTGTTGAAGCCATTCACGCGCGAGCGGTTCCGCGAATCTCTCCAGCGGGCGCGGCATCGTTTGCGGGGAAAGCCCTCGTTAAAACCCAGTCTCGCGGTTCTCGCGCAGAATGCCAATCGACACAGCGATTCGGCGTCCCTTTTAAGTTTCAAAGTAGGGAAGCGCTTCGTCCTCGTTCAGGCCGGCGAAATCGAAGCTATCGTCGCGAGCGGCGCTTATTCCGTGATCCATACTCTGGAGGCGAGCCATCGGACCAGGTGCCGTGTGCCCTTGTTGGAACAGAAACTGCCGCCGGGAAAATTTCTCCGCATCAATCGCTCCACCATCATCAACGCCGAACGGATCAAGGAGATCGTCCGCAAGGAGCATGGCGACGGATTCGTGCGCCTGCAGAGTGGCCGCGAATTCTCATTGGCGCGGCGATGGCGTGCTCATTGGTCAGTCCTTATGGCAACCGACGACCTCCGACAGAAATCGCAATGATGAGGTCGGGGCCGATTCGGGAATTTCCTTTATTGTTTGCGCAGCCGAAAGAAGCCGGGGCTGATCGTTGAATTCGTTAGAATCCGCTCTTTGCCAACCAACTGAATATCGTTGGTAACTGACGTCCAGATTGGTAGGTGGAGCGTAGAACTCCTTTCCAGATTGAAGTTGGTCAGGCCATTTGGCCAAACGACCCGCACGATGTCCGCGTTAATGCGCTCAACTTTCAACCGGGGGAAAGGTGCAAACTCCAGCATAGCGATGGAAACAGACAGTCCACCGCTTTGGCGGGGGACGAACTCACCAAGAAAGCTGCCGTTTGTTCCATTGTAACGGAACACGGCGTTGCTCGCCGCACAGCTCACGTAAAAGTGTCCATCTGGTCCAAAGGTTATTCCACGCGGCCACGCCAGGCCTCCAGAACCGGATGAAACGAACGTGCCAAGCGGCGTTCCATTGGTGCCATCGAACTTGGATACGTTGTTCCCAGAACTACTTGCCACGTACAGATGTCCATCGGGACCAAATGTCAATCCGGTGGGAGTGTCAACACTGGTGAAGAGCACGCCGTTGGTTCGGACAATCTGCCAACGACCGTAATCGCTTACGACAATCAACCCTGTTTTGCTAACCGCAAGATCGTAGGGACTAGCCCAAACTTGCGACGCAAGATTCAAACGTAAAGTGCCGGCATGGTTCCCATTTGCGAACACGAAAAGCGCAGAAACCTTGAAGTCATTGCTAATAAAGGCGCTCACATAAAGGCGGCCGTCCGTGCCAAACCGGAGCCCGCGCGGCGCCCACATGATGGCGTTGGTCGGAGCAATCACGCGAAGAAGTTGCCCACTGATTCCATCGAAACAATTCACCTGTCCATGTCCCAGCACATTTCCGCTCGTGTAGAGATTTCCATCAGGACCAAAACACATTCCCTCTTGAGTCTCGCCAGTATAAAAAAGACCGTTCGTGGTGGAGTCGAAGTGACCAAACGGAGTTCCGTTGTCTTCATCGAATCGGAGGACACCTGGATTACCCTGAAAATCGCCGTGTGTGCGCAGCACGAATAGGTCTGCTCGCAGAGGCACCGCAAAGCCTAGAAGATAGATCGACAGCGTGACGTGCAAGAGTTTCACAAAATCGTTCGTCAACCAATCTAGCAAAGTGGTTTTCGATGTCAGTCAAAAATCGTCTCGCCGTTGACACAGGAAGTCGAAGGCGACAAACAATGCCGTTTCATGAGCAATCAAATCATTTACCCACGCAGCCCGCGTGAAACCATGTGCGGCTGGATGCACCTGCCGCGCTACATCGATAAGATTCGCCTGCATCTCGCAGGCAAGCTGCACCCGGATTATGTGGACAATTTCGGCAAGGGCTTTGATGGGCGCTGGCTCCAGGCCACGGGCGTCACTCACGAGGAGTTCGTCGAAGTGGTGAAGCTTTCCATCACCGACGGCGAGGTGTGCGACTGGGTCCAACAAAACGTGAAGAAGAGCGACGCGGAAAAACGCGCGCACATCGAAGCGATGTTGAACTATCCCAAGCCGGCGGACGCCGCCATGCAGGAGCGTCTCAAACTGCGCAAGCAGGCGGCCGGACTCTCGCATCGCGATGATCTGAAAACGTTCGTGGATTTTATCGACGCGGATGAGAAACGACTTTGAACCGTAGCGGCGTCATGAACAGGCGGCGCGCTCGGCCAGACCCGTTCCACGAGGAAGTAGCTTCCGATCACGATCAGTGCGATTGAAGTCGCCAGCACCCAGCGTTTCGGGAACAGCAGTTTGAATTTCCAGATCAGCGGCAGCATGACGGCAGCAATCGCCAGTTGCCCCAACTCCACGCCGAGATTGAAGCACACGAGTGGCGTGACGACGCTGGTGCCGTTCGCGCCAAGGCCCAACTCGCGCAGCACGGAAGCAAAGCCGCAGCCGTGGATCAATCCGAAGGCAAACGTCAGCATCCAGCGCTTGCTGAAATTGTTCCGCACGATGTTTTCGAAGCCGACGTAAATGATCGAAGCGGCGATGAGCGGCTCGATGTAACGCGATGGGATGTTGATCACGTTCAGCGTCGCCAAAGCCAGGGTCAGCGAGTGCGCGAGAGTGAAGGAGGTGATGATCTTCACCGCGTCCCGCAGTTTCCCGCCGATGACCAGCAGGCCAAACAGAAAAGCGAGATGGTCCCAACCAGTCACGATGTGCTCGACGCCCAGCGAAAGAAACTGACGAACGGGCGATGGCATGGGGCGCTCCTTCAACGCGAAGAGCGGCACATCGACACTGGGCTTATCGCGCTCGAGGACGGCTTCGCCCAAGGTCACGCCGCTGGCGCTTCGAATCGTGACGATTTGACTGTGGCCCTTTTGCAGATCCGAAATGATTTCGGAAGTGACGGTCAAAACCCGCGTGGGCATTGACTCGAAGACGAAGTCGAAGCGGATGCCGGTCGGATCGTCGCGGCGGACCTCAATGGGATTTTTCAGCGACAGCATCCGACCGTCTGACACGATCGAAATGGCCGGCTCGCCGACTTTCAAGAGCTTTGTTCTTGCGGCGGCAAACTCTTCATCGCTCAAGGCGCGGTCCCGATTGCTGTCGAGTGGGACAATCTCTTCGAGTTCCTGCCACGCCAGGACGAGTTGGGCCGCAATGCGATTGGTGCCGAGATCCACAAACAACGTGCTCAGGCCCGGCTGGTGCGCGCGGATGACGAAGGCGCTGAAGACGGACAGCAACACAACCGTCAGTGGAGTAAATCGTCGTCCGCGCAAATCCATTCGCATCCGATTAACAGACTTGCGCGCGCGCGCCAAGCGTCAGGACTGAAGGAGATGATGGCGCTGCCGCCGCGCGAGATAGGGATCGACGCGCGCCAGGAGGAAAAAGGCCCACCGCTCGATAAAACTTTCCCAGAGCCGGCGCGTCTTCTTGAATTCTTTGTGCTCTATGGGTTCGCTGTGTTTCAAATCGCCCGCAAAAATCTGCCGCGCTTCCTCAGCGAGGACCTGGTCCGGGATGCGCGCGAGCACTTCGTAATTGATGCTGAGGCTGCGCGCGTCCAGGTTCGCGGAACCCGCATACACGACATCGTCCACCACCACTACTTTGGCGTGCATAATCTGCGGTCGATATTCGTAAATCTCGATCCCGACGCGCAGCAGCGATGAATAAAGGCCGCGCGTGGCGATGCGCATCAGCCACACGTCGCTTTTGCCCGCCAGGAGCAGTTGCACTTTGGCGCCCCGCTTGGCCGCGCGCTTGAGTTCGCGCAGCAGACGCAGGTTCGGCAGAAAATACGCCGACATGATGTGAATCGATTTCGCCCGCTCAAAGTCGTGTTCCAGCGATTGCTTGAGCGCGCGATGTCCGCGTCCTGGGCCGGTGAGCAGCAGTGTCCAATCAGGTCCAGTCACGACGGCATCGGCGCGCGTATGGCGAATGCGTTGGAACCGGCGATGGCGGCAATCCGCCCGCGCAAACAGATCATTGAACGTATCGGCCAGTTCACGCGCCAACGGGCCTTCGATGCGCAGCCCCAGATCGCGCCAGCCACACGTCACGCCGTCGCCGCAGTATTCGGTGCCGATGTTGAACCCGCCGATGAACGCGATCTCCTCATCGACCACGAGAATTTTTCGGTGATCGCGATGAATGATGCGTTTGATGTCCAGCGGATTGAACCAGCGGAACGCACCGCCCACCTTCACCAATTCGTCCCAGTAGCTGGCCATAAGTTTGAGGGAACCGAAGGCGTCGCACATCACCCGCACGCGCACGCCGCGCTTTTGCGCAGCGACTAGGGCGGCGCGGAAGGTGTCGCCAACTTCGCCGGAGTGAAAAATAAAAGTTTCCAGGCGAACGGAGCGTTCCGCACGCGCGATGGATTCCAGCATGGCAGTGACGGCTTCCTGTCCGTTTCGCAACCAGCGGTAACGATTCGCTCCGGTTTCCTTTCGCTCCCGCTCTGCAACAGCAGCCGTTCCCATGTGCGGGCAAGTTAAAGAGCAGGGAGGGAAAAGCAAACAGCCGTGAAGCCGCGGTGTCGAAAAGCAAAACAGGCAGCCGGTGATGGCTGCCTGTTGAAAACGAAAACCTGAAACGATTAGGCTGCTTTGGCCAACGTGGCCGCAGGCTTCGCCTTGAGCGCGGTCTGGGCGACCTTGACCAATTCCGCGAAGGCGGGCGCGTCCTGCGCCGCGATGTCCGCCAGGATCTTGCGGTCAATCTCGCACTTGGCCGCCTTGAGACCTTCCATGAAACGACTGTAAGTCAGACCCAACTCGCGCACGGCGGCATTGATGCGCGCCTGCCAGAGGTAACGGAACGTGCGCTTCCGCACCTTGCGATCGCGGTAGGCGTACTGGCGGCCATGATCCACCGCGTCCGAAGCGTAGCGGTAGAGTTTCGAGCGCTTGAGGCGGAAGCCTTTGGCGGCCTGGAGCATTCTGGTGCGGCGCTTGCGTGAAGCTGGGGCGTTGGTAACTCGCATGGTTCAGTGAAAGTTGAGTGTTGAAACTAGCGCGTGAAGGGAAGGTTCTGCTTGATGCGATATACGTCCGTCTTGTCGGTCACCACGGTGCCGCCGAGGCCGCGCCGGCGCTTGGCGCTCTTCGTCTGGAGCAAGTGGCGTTTGCCCGCGCGTGAGCGCAAAACTTTGCCGGTGCCAGTGATTTTGAACCGCTTGGCCACGGCTTTTCTTGTCTTAATTCCCTTCGGGCGACGCATAAATGTTCAGCTTTCTTTCAAAAAGAGCGCGCAATATAGGAACCGAGCACCCGCAGCGCAAGCGGTATTTTCCCTCAGTGCGATGGGCGCGCGCAGTGACGCGCCCCGCCTTTCACGCTGCCGTACAGTTTGGGCCATCGCTGCTCCGCGGCTCGGGCTGAGTCGCGGCTTGGACGAGCAAGTCATCCAATTCCTCCTGGCGAATCAGGCGCCCGCGCCAGCCAAGCTTTCGCCGCGCCTCATCATTCCGCTGCGGACCACGAACGAAGAAGTCTTTTAAGTTCGCGAGGTCCGTCTCCCGAAAAGCACGAGCGAAGCTGTCCGCGCCGGTTTCGGTCTCCAACCACGATCCCGTCAAAACCGATTCGTCGCCGCTCAGAAACTTTTCGAGCCGATGTAGCCAACTCTCCCGCGAAGAGGTCGTGAACGTCACTTCACGCGGCCCTCGTTCCAGGATCAAAGAGCGCGGCAAGTTCTCGTGTGACTTTCCGTAAATCGAACTCCAGAGCAGCCGGGCCAGGGCCGCAAAGCCGCCGCGCGCGTTGCCCTTGAATGCTCCGAAACAATTGCCAATGGGTTCCTGCTTCAGCGCGATGCGGAAACCCTCGTCGCACGCCGCGATCTCGATGAAACTGTAGGCCTTCGGATAAACGCCGACGCGATTGAACGGCGGACGATGCTCGCGCAGCAACTGGTTCTCGCGCAGGCGCGCCCGCTGGTCCGATTCGCAAATCTCCCAAAGAATGTTCTCGACCGAATGCACGAGCCGAACGGTCTTGCGCGAGTGCCGTTCCGGATTCACGTGGCGATAGGATCCGACGCGCTCGCGAAGATTCCGCGCCTTGCCGACATAGAGCAATCGATCCGCCCGCCCGTGCATCAGGTAAACGCCGGGACATGTTGGAACGCCGCGAAAGAACTCAGTCCCAAAACGCTCCACGAGCGGCCTGGGCGGACTGAAAAGGCGAAGCTGCTGTTCCGGCACGCGGATCGTTTAGCACAATGGTCGTGCGGTGGGAACAGCCTCCGTGGGGGAGTGGAGTTTTTCTTGCAAGCAATGGCCTGATAAACAGAAACCACCCCATCGAATGCGTGCAACAATACGACGGGGCGGCCACATAGTCACCGTCGCGAACGGTGCTGAGGAAGTATCGGAGCGAGCGCCGCCGGCCTTGAGTGCTTTTCTATTTTGATAATTTTTTTACGCCGCCAGCCTGCCTTTTGATTACTCGACGGTGTTATTCCGTTCCAAACTGTTCGCATGAAGGACAACAGCATTGGGCTGCTCTCGAGTGGCGAGCATGGGGAAGGATGGTTATGAGTGACGCAATCTTTGTCGCTGCCGTGATCGGATTCTTCCTGTGCGGCAGTCTCTACATTCACTTTTGCGCCCGGCTCTAGGAGGCACCATGGAAACCATTATCGTCGGCGTCGTCGCCGTCCTGCTCTTCGCCTACTTGTTCGTGGCCATGATTCGGCCGGAAAAGTTCTAATTCATCCGCGTATGCAAACCTCTGGCTGGCTTCAACTCGCACTGTTCGTCACCGCGCTCGCGGTCATCACCAAACCGCTCGGACTTTACCTCGTGCGCGTGCTCGATGTGAACGGACGCACCTGGCTCGACCCGTTGCTGAAGCCGCTCGAACGGCTCACGTATCGCGCCATCGGCGTGGACGCATCGCGCGAACACGACTGGAAGCAATACACCTTCGCGATGCTGCTCTTCAGTCTGGTGAGCTGCCTCTTCACGTATGCCATTCTCCGGCTGCAACATTTGCTTCCGTTGAATCCGCAAGGCTTCGGCCCGATGAGTCCGCACCTCGCGTTCAATACGGCGGTGAGTTTCACCACCAACACGAACTGGCAGAGCTACGGCGGTGAATCGACGCTCGGTTACTTCGCGCAAATGATTGGGTTGACGCTGCACAACTTCGCCTCGGCCGCCGTTGGCATCGCGCTCGCCGCGGCGCTGGTGCGCGGCATCTCACGCCACTCGGCCAAAACGCTTGGCAACTTCTGGGTCGATCTTACGCGCGTCACTTACTACCTGCTGCTGCCGATCTGCGTGGCGTTTGCCGTGTTTCTCGTGTCGCAAGGCATGATTCAGAATTTCAAACCTTATACGAAGGCGAAGCTCACCGAGCCTTACAAAATCTCCGTCGAGAAGAAGAACGACAAAGGCGATAGCGTCCTCGGCGCGGACGGCAAGCCGGTCATGGAAGAGCAACTGGTGGAAGAGCAGACGATCGCACAAGGACCCGTGGCCTCACAGGTCGCGATCAAAATGCTCGGCACCAACGGTGGTGGATTCTTCAACGCCAATGCCGCATTTCCGTTCGAAAACCCAACCCCGCTCTCGAACTTCCTCCAGATGCTCTCGATCTTCGCGATTGGCAGCGGGCTGACTTACTACCTCGGCCACATGACGAAGAACCAGGCACACGGCTGGTCTGTCTGGGCCGTGATGATGATCTTCTTTCTGGCCGGTACGCTCGCGTGCTGGTGGGCCGAGTCGGCGGGAAACCCGATCCATCATCAACTCGGCATCGCTGCGGCGGACGGCAATATGGAAGGCAAGGAAGTGCGCTTCGGCATTTTCAACTCTGCGCTCTTTGCGACCATCACGACCGCCGCGTCATGCGGCGCCGTGAACTCCATGCACGATTCATTCACCGCGCTCGGCGGGCTGGTGCCGCTGTTCAACATCCAGCTCGGCGAAGTGATTATCGGCGGCGTCGGCGCGGGTCTCTACGGCATGCTCGTGTTCGTCGTGCTCGCGGTGTTCATCGCCGGACTCATGGTCGGCCGCACGCCCGAATATCTCGGCAAGAAAATCCAGGCCTACGACGTGAAGATGGCGATGCTTTCGCTGCTCGTGCTGTGCCTCTCGATCCTCGGCTTCTCGGCGTGGGCGGCAGTCAGCGACTGGGGCAAGGCGGGATTGAACAACCAGGGGCCGCACGGCTTGAGTGAAATGCTCTACGCTTTCAGTTCCGCCACGGGCAACAACGGCAGCGTTTTCGCCGGACTCACCGCGAACACACCTTGGTGCAACACGACACTTGGCTTCGCCATGCTCATCGGCCGCTTCCTGATGATCATTCCCATCATGGCGCTCGGCGGTTCGCTCGCGATGAAGAAGGTCGCGCCCGCCAGTTCCGGCACGTTCCCCGTTTCCGGCGGCACGTTTATCGTGCTGTTACTCGGCACCGTGCTGCTCATCGGCGCGCTCAACTTTTTGCCCGTGCTCGCGCTCAGTCCCATCGTCGAGCACTTCCTGACGGGGCAAGGAAAGCTGTTTTAACCAACGGACCTCTATGACTCAGAAAGCTCCATCACTTTTCGATTGGAAGATCGTTGGCCCGGCCATTGGGGATTCGTTCGTGAAGCTCAATCCGCGGTTGATGATCAAGAACCCGGTCATGTTCGTCACGATGGTCGGCGCGGTGCTCACGACGGCCGGCATCTTCACTGCGAATGCCGATCGCAGTTTCATCGCGCAACTCGCTGTGTGGCTTTGGTTCACGGTGTTGTTTGCCAACTTCGCCGAAGCCGTCGCGGAAGGCCGCGGCAAAGCCCAGGCCGATTCACTGCGCAAAGCGCGCAAGGACGCCATCGCGCGGCGATTGCGCAATGGACGCGAGGAAAAAGTTCCCGCGCCTGAATTGCAGAAGGGCGACATCATCGTGTGCGAAGCGGGCGACATCATTCCGGCGGACGGTGAAGTCATCGAAGGCATCGCCACAGTGGACGAGGCCGCGATCACCGGTGAATCCGCGCCCGTGATTCGCGAGAGCGGCGGCGACCGCAGTGCAGTGACGGGCGGCACGCGCGTCATCAGCGACCGCATTGTCATTCGTGTGACGATGGAAAAGGGTCACGGCTTCCTCGACCGCATGATCGCGATGGTCGAAGGCGCGAAACGCCAGAAGACACCCAACGAAATTGCGCTCACGATTTTGCTCTCCGCGCTCACGCTCATCTTCCTGCTCGTGTGCGTCACCTTGAAGCCCTTCGGCATTTACTCGGGCGTGGTGTTCTCCGTCCCGGTCCTGATTGCGCTGCTCGTGTGTTTGATTCCCACCACCATTGGCGGGCTGTTAAGCGCCATTGGCATCAGCGGCATTGACAGGCTCATTCGTCGCAATGTCATGGCCACCAGCGGCCGCGCCGTGGAAGCCGCGGGTGATGTCGATGTGTTGCTGCTCGACAAGACCGGTACGATTACGCTCGGCAACCGCATGGCCACGGCATTTCTGCCCGCGCCCGGAGTGAAGCCCGAACGATTGGCGGATGCGGCGCAACTCGCATCGCTCGCCGACGAAACTCCGGAAGGCCGCAGCATCGTCGTGCTGGCGAAGGAGAACTTCAGCCTGCGCGCGCGCGAAGTCTCGCAACCGCACGCCACGTTCGTGTCGTTCACGGCGCAGACGCGAATGAGTGGCGTGGACTTTCCCGCCACCGACGGACAACCCGCGCGGCAAATTCGCAAGGGCGCAGTCGATGCGATCCGCGTCTTCATCGATCAGCGTGGCGGACAATTTCCTGCGCCTGTGACGCAGACGGTTGAGGAAGTCGCCCGCTCCGGCGGTACGCCGCTCGTGGTCGTGGAAGGTCGCGAAGTGCTAGGCGTTGTTCAACTCAAGGACGTGGTGAAGGGCGGCATCAAGGAACGTTTCGCCCATCTTCGCAAGATGGGCATCCGCACCGTCATGATCACGGGCGACAATCCGCTCACCGCCGCCGCCATCGCAGCCGAAGCGGGCGTGGATGACTTCATGGCGCAAGCGACGCCCGAAATGAAGCTCAAGCGCATCCGCGAAGAACAAGCCGCCGGCCACCTCGTTGCCATGACGGGTGACGGCACGAACGATGCCCCTGCCCTCGCCCAGGCCGACGTCGGTGTAGCGATGAACACCGGCACTCAGGCCGCGCGCGAAGCCGGCAACATGGTCGATCTCGACAGCAATCCCACGAAGCTCATCGACATCGTTGAGATCGGGAAACAGATGCTCATCACGCGCGGTTCGCTGACAACGTTCAGCATCGCGAACGACGTGGCGAAATACTTCGCGATCATTCCAGCCATGCTGATGGCGACCTTCCCCGCCATCGCACCGCTCAACATCATGCGCCTGGCATCACCGCAGAGCGCGATTCTCAGTGCTATCATTTTCAACGCGCTCATCATCGTCGCACTCATCCCGCTGGCGCTGCGCGGCGTGGCGTACAAGCCGTCGGGTGCGCTGGCAATCTTGCAGCGCAACCTGCTCATCTACGGCCTGGGCGGCATCATCATTCCGTTCGCCGGCATCAAAGTCATCGACGTGGTCATCACGGCACTCCGACTCGTTTAAGGTTATGAAAACATTCTTCTCCGAAATTCGTGGCGCAATCATGGCAACCCTGGTTCTCACCGTTGTTTGTTGCGGGCTTTATCCACTCGTCGTCTTCGGCATTGGGCAAACCCTGTTCCGGCACAAGGCGAACGGCAGCCTGATTGTGGACAAGGACGGTACGGTGCGCGGCTCCGAGCTGCTGGGGCAAAACTTCTCCGGCGATAAGTATTTTCACCCGCGCCCTTCTTCAGCCGGCCAGGGGTACGATGCTGCGAGTTCCAGTGGCAGCAACCTGGGGCCGACTTCGCAGAAACTGAACGACGCCATCAAGGAACGCATCGCGCAATACCGGAAGGAAAACGGGTTGGGAGAAACCGAGTCCGTCCCTGCCGACGCTGTCACGGCGTCCGGCAGCGGACTCGACCCGCACATCAGCCTGCGCAATGCGGAACTGCAAACTGCGCGCGTGGCCAAGGCCCGGAACATCGACGCTGAAAAAGTGCGCGCCCTGGTGCGCGCCAATACCGATTCAGCCGATCTCGGCATCCTCGGCGATCCAGGGGTGAACGTGCTGAAGCTCAATCTCGCCTTGGACAAATGACGCGGAGGAACCTGTGCGTGAATTTGGCGCCTTCGATATTGTTCTCGCGATCATTCTCACCATCGGCTGCGCGCTTTCGCTGCCAATCTACTGGTGGTTGTTGGTCACCCCATGCGTGCGGGCCTGCCGATGGTGCCGCGGCCGATGTCGCGAGCAAAACCACGGTTCGCCGAGCCATGACAAAGATTCCAGCAGTCCGGAGTCGGCACACATGCGCGCTATCACCACCATCCTATGAAGGATCTCACCGTCGTCTTTGCTGTCCTGGCGCCAGCACTGGGCTGGTTTTTTTATCGATTCCTCACCGCTCTCAACAAGAAGTCCGCCCGCGACGCCAATTCGGATCCTAAGAAGGAACGTTGATTCGCGCAAAAGGCAGATCGGATTTTGTGAAATGAGCAATCTCCCCATCCCTGTATCCACAAAAAGAAAAGACGGCCTGGTCTCAAAATGAAAAGAGCACCCACCATTTTCACCATCCCGACCTACCGGCTGCGCGACGTGGCCGAGACGATCGAGAAATACGACGAGCACTTCTGGAGCAATGGCCACACGGTGAAGATGATGGTTTTCGACGATTCGAGCCTGGCCAACCACGAGAAGTATTACGCGCTGCTGGAACAGACGAAGACGGTCAATGACATCTACTACGTCGGCCCGCGCGAGAAGGAGGAGTTCCTCGGCTTCCTCAATCGCAGGCTGCGCGATAAGAAACTCGATGGCCTCGTGCGCAATCTCTTCCGCCCGAGCTACGGCGGGAATCGCAACTTCACCCTCATGTATTCACTCGGCGCGTTCCTCGTCAGCGCCGACGACGACATGCGCCCGCACGCGCTCATCGAGACCAGCCCGGAATCGCTGAATGCGGATGAGATCAGCCGCGGGAAGCTCATGAAGGCCAAAGACGGCGGGTTCGTTCACAAGTCTTTCGACCTGCTCAAATCTTTTCACGACGTGCTGGGACGCAAGGTCAGCGAACTGCCTGGCAATTACGAGAAAGGCGAACTGCTTGTCGATACCGCGATGGATCTGGAGACGAACGTGTCGAATGATTTCGCGGGTGACAATTCGTTGATCCTGAAGCAGGGCGCCGTCTCGCCGAGTGCCGTGGTGAAGATGGCGCAGACCTTCCGCTCCGGCACCAACGACATCGACGCGCTGGATTTCGTCCAGATGTATCTGCGCGACGAGTCGCAGCACCAGGCGAACCTGCACGACTTCAACGACCTTTACGTGCTGGTGAATTTTCGCCCGGTGGTGACCAAGAAAAACTGGCGCATGGATTGTGGCGTCGCCGGCTACGACAACCGCCTTGGCTTGCCGCCCTTCTTTCCCACCCGGCTGCGTTTCGAAGATTACATTTACCGGCTCTGGATTCAGCAGCCGCGGCTGGCCTCGGCGCACGTCGATGCGGTGCAAACGCACATCAAGAACAACTACATGCGCAATCCGCTGGCGATGGATGTGTTCAACGAAGAACTCTGCACGCTGCTCAAAAAGAAGATCAAAGGCAGTGTGACCAGGCTCGATGACCTCACCATCCATTTTGGCTACAACGGCGAGGTCACGCTCAAGGACACGCAGGAGATTCTCGACAAGATCACCGGCGTGCATCGCCAAGTGATGGAGGCCGCGGGAAAATCCAAAAATGCCCAGCGGCGGAAGTCGCTTCACCTGTTCGCCGAGAACCTGACCCGCTCGTTCTATGGATTCGAGCCTGACTTCTTCCAGCAGAACGTCAGCCGCATCGTCGATGATGTGGTGAGCGTGATCCACGCTTCGCTCGAACTCTGGCCGACGCTCGTGGAGATTTGCTACCTGCACAAAGACAAGAAGGAATTCCCGCACCGCCGCGTGAAAAACAAGAAACTCAAGAGCCGCAATGGCGCGGCCTCGCGGGCCGTATGAGCCGATGCACGCCGAGGATTTCAGCCCACGTCCTGGCCCGCATGGTCGTCCGTTATTTTACGACCGTGAGTTGGTAAAACAATTGGGCGAACCGGCGTGAATATTTTGCTGCTGAACCTTGCGCTCGACTCACTACAGTGCCCCCGTGAGCGATGATCTCCGCACAGACCCGGACGTCTTGCTGGCGGCGATTCAGCGTCAGGAAGCGACGCAGAGACGCGGCAAGCTAAAGGTTTTTTTTGGCATGTCCGCCGGCGTCGGCAAGACCTACGCGATGCTGGAGGCTGCGCAGAAAGAAAAGCGCGAAGGGCGCGATGTGGTCATCGGCTACGTCGAAACCCACGGACGGAAAGAGACCGACAAACTCACCGAAGGCCTGCCGAGCCTCCCACGCAAGCAGGTGGAGTATCGCGGCGTCACAATCGCCGAGATGGACCTCGACGCCCTGCTGGCGCGGCACCCGCAGCTCGCGCTCGTGGATGAACTCGCCCACACGAACGCCCCCGGCCTGCGCCACACCAAGCGTTACCAGGACATCCAGGAATTGCTCGACGCGGGCATCGACGTTTACACCACGTTGAATGTCCAGCATGTCGCCAGTCGCGCTGACACGGTGCGCCAAATCAGCGGCTCGACAGTGCAGGAGATTGTTCCCGACAGCGTCCTCGACAACGCGGAGATCGAACTCATCGACATTCCGCCAGACGAATTGCTCACGCGTCTCGATGAAGGGAAAATTTATCTGCCGGACCGTGCTGAAGCCGCGCTCTTCAACTTTTTCCGCGAAGGGAATCTCACGGCGTTGCGCGAAATGGCCCTGCGTCTCACCGCCGAACGCGTCGGCCAGGACGTGCGCGACTACATGCAGGCGATGCAGATCGCCGGGCCATGGAAGTCGGGACATCGGCTGCTCGTAGCCGTGAGCGCCAGCCCTTATTCCGAGCAGATGATTCAATGGACGCGCGGCCTCGCTGATAGCCTGCATTCTCCGTGGGTCGTGCTTTACGTCGAAACGTCTCAAACACTCACTGAATCTGAACAAGCGCGCCTCGCAAAGAACCTCGCTCTGGCCCGAGAACTCAGCGCTGAAGTGATTACCACGACGGACAACGACATCGTGCGTGGCGTGCTGCGGGTGGCGCGACAACACAACGTCACGCAGATCGTGGTCGGCAAATCCAGCGAGTCGCCGGTGCGGGAATTTCTGCGCGGCGGCTCGGTGTTGCGACGTCTCGTGCGCGAGAGCGGCGACATCGACATTCATGTCGTCCGCGCAGAGAAGACGGAACAACCGCAGGCACGCCCCGTGTGGCGGCCCTTGCCTCAAACCGTGTGGCGTCAATACGCGCTGGCCCTCGGGGTCGTCATCGTCATCGCCTGCATCAACGGATTGCTGAATTCCATCCTGGGCTATCGCACGGTGGCACTGAATTTCCTCCTCGCCGTCGTTGGACTCGCGCTCTTCGTCGGACGCGGGCCAGTCGTCGCAGCGGCCACGGCGAGCGCGCTGTTGTGGAACTACTTTTTCCTGCCGCCGCGTTTCACGTTCTACATCACGAGCTTCGACGACGCGATGATGTTCGGAATGTACTTCGTCGTGGCAATTGTGCTGGGCCAGCTCATCGCCCGTATTCGCACGCAGGAAGCTGCCGAACGGCGGCGGGAAGAGCGCGCGACTGCGTTGTATTTGCTCACACGCGAATTGGCTGAAGCGCGCACGCTTGATGATGTCGTTCGCCGCGTGGCGTATCACATCGAAACCGTTTTCAAAGCGCCCGTGGCGATTCTCCTGCCGAGTCCAACGGGTGCAAGCATCTCCCAACCGCACGCCGCAAGCACCTTCACTGTTTCCGAAAAGGAACAGAGCGTCGCGGCGTGGGTTTTCCAGCACGGCCAGCCCGCGGGTAAGTTCACAGACAACCTGCCACTGGCAGAGGCGCTCTACCTGCCGTTGCGGACGAGTGCGGGAACGGCGGGCGTGATGGCGGTGCAGTTGAATCAATCGTCACCACTGACGATTCATCAACGGAATCTGCTCGACGCTTTCGCCCTGCAAGTCGCGTTTGCTATCGACCGTGCGCGGCTTCAGGACGTTTCAGAAAAGTCCAAGGTGCTCGCCGAGTCGGAACGATTGAGCAACACGCTCTTGAATTCGATCTCGCATGAGATTCGCACGCCCATCGCCGCCATCACCAGTGCCCTGAGCGGACTGGCCGATGTCGCACGCGTCACACCCGAATTCCAGCGGAACATGCTGAACGAAATTCAGGAAGCCACCACGCGCTTGAACCGGTTGGTGGAAAACCTTCTCGACATGACTCGGCTCGAATCGGGCCATCTGAAACCGAAGGTGGATTGGTGCGACGTGAGCGATCTCGTGAACGTGACGTTGCGGCAGATTGAGCGTGAGATGGCGCAACACAAAGTCACGACCGACATAGCGCCCGGCCTGCCACTGGTCCGCATGGATTTTGTTTTGATCCAGCACGTGCTCACGAACCTGCTGTTGAATGCGGCGACGCACACTCCGCCAGGAACCGCGGTGATGGTGAGCGCCAACAAAGCGGGTGATTCACTTTCGCTCAGCGTGGCCGACCGTGGACCCGGTTTGCCTCCCGATTCCATTGAGCGAATCTTCGACAAATTCTTCCGGGCGCCGAACGCCGCGCCGGGCGGAACCGGCCTCGGCCTGTCGATCGTGAAGGGATTCGTGGAAGCGCATGGAGGAACTGTGACGACCGAGAATCGCGTGAGCGGCGGCGCGGTGTTTACGATCGAATTGCCTCTCGGCGAACCGCCGCCTGCATCCGCTGAGGCGAACGCGTGAGCGCTGATACTGCCAACAAACCGACCGTGCTCGTCATCGACGACGAGATTCAAATTCGTCGCTTGCTTCGCGTGACCTTGGAAGCGAATGGCTATCGTGTGTTTGAGGCGACGGCCGGCCAGGAGGGAATCGCCGAAGCCGCGCAACGTCACCCCGACGTTGTGTTGCTCGACCTCGGCCTGCCTGACATGGATGGCGTCACCGTTCTCAAAAGGCTCCGCGAATGGAGCCGTGTTCCCGTGGTGGTGTTGTCCGTGCGCGACCGTGACGACGACAAAATCTCCGCACTCGATCACGGCGCAGACGATTACGTGACCAAGCCGTTCAGCACCGCGGAACTTCTCGCCCGCGTGCGCGTCGCCCTGCGCCACGCCGCGCCTTTACCTGAGAACGCGATCTTTCGCAGCGGTCGATTGGAAGTGGATCTGGCCAGTCGTCGCGTGACCGTGGACGGCGCCGAAGTAAAACTCACTCCGACCGAGTACTCGTTCCTGCGCCTGCTGGTTAGCAACGCGGGCAAGGTCGTCACTCAACGGCAGATTCTCACCGAAGTTTGGGGACCCAATGCCATTGAGCACACGCATTACCTGCGCGTGTACGCGGCCCACCTGCGGACCAAGCTCGAAGCAAATCCATCCCAGCCGGAGTTGATTCTAACGGAACCCGGCGTGGGTTATCGACTCAGCTTCCGGCCCTAGCGCCAGCCCACGCGCTGCAAGAGTCAGCAAGTCGGAGCGACTCCAATTGCTCTTGATTGACGCGACCGGCGCTTCAATCGAGTTTCTTCCTCGGGAGGTAATCGTTCGCATGAAAATTCACTTCATTGCCCACGGCTGTTCGTCGCTCTCATTGGAACCGCTCTGGCCCAAGACGAAATGCACCACGACATGTCGCAACACGAGCACGCCGGCACGAACGAGGGTCGGCGCGTGCGGAGTAGCGTTTTGGCCTGGGCTCATGGCAACGCCGCGCGTTCCGAATTCTTCTCGCCAATGCACCAGAGCGCCTGGTGCGTGCGAATGAAAATCTCGCCATTGGAAATCGCCGGCGTGGAGTTTGAAGGCTCGTGCAACGGATTCGTAGAAATCAGTTCGAGCTTCTCCGGATTCGCGCTGAGCACGAACGTGTCCTGGACTGATTGATGACGTAAATGTTGTCGCCCACCATGACGGTGGAACCCCAGATCTCGCCCTTCGCGCCCGTGGCTTTCAAACGCTCGTTCCACTTCTCTTTGCCCGTCGCAAGTTCGAGGCACTGCGCCACGCCATCCATGTTGCACAGAAAAACGTGGCCCTTGCTCACCACGCCGGTGCTGATGCGATTCTTCCTTTCGCGTTGCACAGACCAAAGTTTGTCCTTCGACACATCGCCCGCGCCGCCCGCTTTGATCGCCACGGTGCTCCCCATGAATCCCCCCGTGCCCAAGATGATCCCCTCCGCCGCAACCGGTGATGAGTAAACAAGCGGGCTGAGTCCATCCGACTTCCAAACTTCCCTGCCCGTCGCGGGATCAAAGCCGCGCAACTCGCCGACGATGCTCAGCACGAGATCAGTGCGAGCGCCAGTCTTCACGATCAGCGGCGTACTCCATGAACCGATGGGCTGGCCCTTCTTGCCCGCAAAACCATCGTAGCGCATGGGCGGATCGTTCTCCGGCAAATCCACCTGCCACACTTTCTCGCCCGACTTTTTGTTCAACGCGATCAGGAACGTGCGCGGGCCAGGGCCGAAGTGAAGGATGCACAAGTCCTGATAAACAATCGGCGAACTGCCGTAGCCCCATTGATGCTCCTGCTTGCCGAGGTCGCGGCGCCAAAGCTCCTTGCCTTTCATGTCATAGCAGAACAATCCCGCCGACCCGAACCACGCGATCACCCGCTCGCCATCCGTGACCGGCGTAGGCGACGCGTAAGGATTCGTCTCGTGCGTCGGGTCTTTGCCCTCGTAGCTCGCGCCCGCGCGCCACAGCACCTTTCCGTCTTTGCGATCGATGCACCACAACTCGCGCTTCGCGCCGTCAGGCTGCCCAATGAAAACCTTGTCCTCCCAAATGATCGGCGACGAATTTCCCGGCTCCGGCAACGGCGCGCGCCAGCGCATATTCTCCGACTTGCTCCACTTCACCGGCGCACTCTTCTCCGCTGAAATGCCCGTGCCATCATTGCGGAAGCCGGGCCAATTCGCGGTGGCCATTTGGGCCAGCGAGAACGCAGATACGACGGCAATGGAAAGTATTGTTTTCATGTTGAGACTTCGACGTTGCTGGGACCGCTCTGCAATACGTTTTCGTCCCCGCGCTGACAATCGCGAAAATCGAGAGCGAAGAGAGAACATTCGCGCAGCGCAGCCGAACCGCAGTGATGTGGAGTGCGGTGACTTGTCACCGTTGAATGGCGAGGCGGCTTGAGAAATTCATGTCTCCTCCAAATCATACCCAAGCCCGTGTCTCGCTCACTCCGCGTGATAACCGCGCCAGGTCCAGACCAGCGTGTCGGCCAGCGTTTGCTCGAACACGCGCCTGTCGCAATGGCTCGTCGCGCGGGTGAACACGAAGCGTTGATGATAACCCTTGGCCTGGAGCGCGGCGGCCGTGCGTTCGCCGGCCATCACCCAGTTGTGCGCAGTGCCCTCGGGATCTTTGGCGCGCAGATCGTTTTCGGAAACGTGGGTGAAAATGCGGAGCGGCTTCTTCTCGCTCGTCTCGATGAGTTTCATGCTGGAGTGATATTCCCAGGCGCCAAGCGGGTATTTGGCTTCCTCGGGCGCATCATCATCCTGCTGATCCACGAACGTGCCGGAATAGGCGATCACGCGACGGAACAAGTCGGGCCGAAACCACGCCATGCTCAACGCCGCCGCGCCGCCGGAACTGCATCCGAGCACGGCCCGCCCCCAGGGATTGGAGCTGAACGTCAGTTTCGGATAAGCGGCTTTGATCTCCGCGTGGGCCAGCACGGCCGGGAACACTTCGTCATTGATGAAACGCGCGAGCCGGTCGGACATGGTGTCGTATTCGAGACCTCGCTCGCTGTTCTTGCCATCGTTCCCGCCATTCTCGACCGCGATCGCAATGAACGGCGGCAACTGGCGCTTCGGGTCTTTCGAAATCGTGAGGTTATCGAGCGCATTGCGGACAAGTTTCATCTGGCCCGGGCCATCGTGAATGACGAGCACCGGCGCCGGAGTACCGTCCCGGTAAGCCGCGGGCACATACACGAAAATCTTTCGCTCCGTTCGCACCACTTTCCTCGCAGGCTCCAGCGTCTTATCATCGCCCCGAAAGATTTTGCTGTCGGCCAGGGGCATAGTGAACTCGAAGTATTTTCCCTTGGGATTACCGAGGTCCGGGAGATCGCGCTCGATCTTGTACTCAGGCCCGATGGTAAAACTGCCATCGCCTTCGGAGCCGGGATTTTCCGTGTAGGCGCGGGGGCCTGTCGTGGTGCAGCCGAGAAGGCCGATGAGCCCAACGAGGCAAAAGCCGAACCAGATTGATATCCCGCGCGTAGTGTTCATGGGCGAGTGGTAAAGACAAGCAATCGAGGAATCAACCAAACACTAAACCACGTTCGCTCACTCAACTCATTCGCGGTGCGCGCCAACTCACGTTTCGATTTTGATTTTTCGCGGCCATTGCTGGTTGGCTTCCCAGTAAGTCTTCTTCAGTTTGATTTCCGGATCATCGGCGCTCGGCTGCACGCGGCCTTCCTCGTCGATGGCGCGTGAGACGATTCTGTGTTCGCCCGGCTCCGGCTTCTTCCAATCGAAATTGAAAAAGCGCCACGTGTACTTGTCCCGTGGAGAGCGATCGATTTTCGCCGACTGCCACGGACCGTCATCAATCTTCACCTCGACCGCTTTGATCGGCGTCCCGTCTCCCCAGGCGGCGCCCGTCAACCGCACATTGCCGTCCTTCAGCCGGACTGCGCGCGCGATGATTGACTTCACGTCCATCGGACCAACACTCGTCAGCCGCCAAATGGTTTTGTCGTCGCGCTCTTCGCCGCGCAGCGTCACGTACTCGGTCGCCATGTATTTGCTCATGTAACGGCGATCGAGCACTTCGATCCGGTTCAACCACTTGACCCACGAAATGCCGAACCAGCCGGGCACTATGAGCCGCAGAGGAAAGCCGTGCTCCTTCGTCAGCGGTTCGCCGTTCATCTCGTAGCAGAGCAGGATGTCGTCGCGCTTCGTGTCGTTGATGTGCAGGCTGCGCGCAAAATTTTGCGGGTAATCCTTGTCGCGAATTCTCTCCACCTTTTCGTCCGCGCCGAAGAACACGACCTCGATGCCACGTTTCAGCGGTGAACAGTCCTCGAGCAAATCGGCCAGCGATGTTCCCGTCCACTTCACATTGCCGATGGCGCCCATGAAGCCGGGGCTGTTGCTGTTGCCGCCGCACTCGAGGGTGGCGGTCACGGTCTTGCGCTTGCGCGCCTTGATGTCCGCCAGCGAGAGCTTCTTCGGCTTCTTCACGAGGCCAGAAATCTCGAGCATGTGGTCCTCGGCCTTGAGCGCCGGCGTGCCGTAATGGCTGACCACATACAGGTCTTCGCTCCGGGTAAACCAACTGGTGAGTCCGGCCCAGCGCGTCTGGCGCTTCACGTTCGGCTGCGCGTCGAGGAAAGGAATCAGCACGCCGCCCTCCTCGGCTTCCGGCCCGCCGAAGAGCGAAAGCGGATACTGCGCGAAGGCCAGCGCGGCGACGGCCATGCTGCCCTTAATCATGTGGCGGCGGGAGACGCCGGGTGTGCGGTTCGGTGTTTTCATGGTGATGGCGCTAAATTCCAAAATCCAAAGCATTAAATCCAAACAAATCCCAAAGCACAAAACTCGGATTTCCAGACGCATCGCGAAGCAGGGCATGAAACGGGCGCGGGATTCTCAATCGCCGCTCCGCCACGAACCAACGGACCTATGGCGAGGCAAGTGACATTCATGCGAACCGTGCCTACATTGCCCGGCAACTTTTTAGGAATATGAAACTCATCCGGTGGAAAGTTCTCCTTCTCTGCGCCTGGACATTTTGCCTCACCGCGAGCGCGCAAGACCTCGATCTGATTGGCAGCGTCGCCTGGGAAAAAACCGGCAGCCGGATTCGCATCCGCGCCGAACAGATCGAGAACAATCGTCCCGAAGGCACAAGCGGCGCGCTGCGTTTGCAAATCTGGGCCACGCTGGAACCGTACGACGGCGTGAGCGCCATCACGGGTTGGGTGGTGGCCACTTTGAAACTCAAGGCGCTGCCCGCCGGCCATGCCTACGCCAACATCAATCGCCCGGTGCGTTACCATGCTCCGCCCGCGGGCCTTTACTACACGACCATGACGCTGGAGGAGGATTTGGGCGGGACAGGCGATGACTTCGTGATCGTCGATTCGGAAAACTTCGCGGGCCTGGTGAATTTCGGCGGGTACGGCGAAGGCGCGGCACACTACGACGCCGGGAATGGCGACATCGGATTTGTCGGCGACATTTCGTGGCTCGCGGGCAATCGGCGCGTCGAGCTATTCGCGGAGAACATCCAGAATGAACGCGCGAGCGGGCGCAGTGGCACCTTGCGCATTCGTCTTTGGGCCACCGAGACGAGGTATGAAGGCGGCGATTTTCTGCAAGGGTTTCCGATGAGCACCAAGGGCATTGGGCGCATCTACGCGCAGTCGGTCATTTCCTTTTCGAAGCGCCACACATTTCGCCCGCCGCCGCCCGGTGAGTATTTCGTGACCATGACGCTGGAGGAATTTTATTTCGGTTGGAACATCGTTGATTACGTCACGTTCGACGGCACGAGCCTGTTCTGAGGCATGGCGCGTCGCTCCGCGCGCGCCGCGAACGCGAGAAAACCTGCCGACTGCTGGGGAGTTCTCAGCTCACTGCTGGCGCGCACGGAGCGACGCGCCCCACCTTTCACCGCAGCCGGGATGCACCGCTTCCGCGTCTCTCTAATCTCTGCGCTTGCCGATTCCTTATTTTCCTCGTAGGACGATTCGGTCAAGGGGACATGAAAACACTTTTCTTTATCGGCTTGGTTTGTTGTTCGGCACTCAGCATGACGTCCGCTCCATCGTTGCCGGCAGTGCCGCGATTCGATGGCCTCGGGCGGCACCATCATCCGGTGACCACGCGCTGGGAATTAGCGCAGCGCTATTTCGATCAAGGGCTGACGCTCTGTTACAACTTCAATCACGCCGAGGCGATCCGTTCCTTCGAAGCGGCGGCCACCGTTGACCCCGATTGCGCCATGGCGTGGTGGGGCATCGCCTTCGCTTACGGACCGAACATCAACGCGCCCATGGACGACGCCGCGGTCCCGAAAGCCTGGGCCGCGCTGCACAAGGCGATTCAACTGAAGGAGAAAGCCAGTGCGAAAGAACGCGACTACATCGACGCGCTCGCAAAGCGATACGCCCAAGCGCCGGTAAAAGATCGGGCAGCGTTGGACCAGGCGTTTGCCGATGCGATGCGCGCGCTGGCGAAAAAGTATCCCGAGGATCTCGACGCGCAGACGTTGCTGGCCGAGGCGTTGATGGACACGTCGCCGTGGAATTATTGGCAGGAGGACCTCACGCCCAAGCCGCCGGCGAAAGAGGCGCTCGCCGTGATTGAGTCGGTCCTCGCTCGCGTGCCGTCGCATTCGGGCGCGGACCATCTTTACATTCATCTGGTCGAGGCGGGGCCGCATCCCGAGAAGGGAGTGCCGAGCGCGGACCGGATTGGCAAGCTCACGCCCAAGGCCGGACATCTCGTCCACATGGCGTCGCACATTTACGTGCGGGTGGGTCGCTATCACGACGCGTCATCGGTGAACGAGCGGGCGAGTGCCGTGGATGAAGGCTACTTGAAGAAAGTGAAACCAACCGGCACTTATCCGGGTGGTTATTATCCGCACAATCTTCACTTCCTCTGGTACGCGACGGGACTGGAAGAGCGCAGCAAAGACAGTATCGCCGCCGCAAAAAAAGTTTCGCATTACACTCTCGATCTGCGCTGCGGCGCGATTGAAGGGCCGCGTCAGCGTTATTTGCCGCTGCTCGCTTACGCGCGTTTTGGACGTTGGAGGGACATCCTCGATGAGAAGATGCCCGCGGAAGAATTCCCATTCGATCGCGCCATGGCCCATTACACGCGAGGGTTGGCTTTCGCCGCGCTGGAACAGGCAAGCAATGCCGTGGGTGAGTTGGAACAGTTCAAGAAACTTCAGTCGAGCCGGACGGTGCAGGACATGGACAATCCCTATTTTCCAGGAACAAAAATTCTCGCTGTCGGCAATCATGCGCTCGCCGGAAAAATCGCCGGGGCCGCCGGCAAACAGGACGAGATGGTGCAGCACTTACGCGCGGCGGTGACGGCGGAGAAGGCGCTTTCCTACATGGAGCCTCCCTATTGGGACGGTCCCGCCACGCTTTCGCTCGGCGCCGCGCTCATCAAAGCCGGACAGCCGGAGGCCGCGGAAAAGATCTTTCGCGAAACGTTGAAGCAACTTCCGGAAAATGGCTGGCCGCTATTTGGACTCGAACAAAGTTTGCGCGCGCAAGGCAAAGAAGCGGAGGCCAAGCAGGCCGCAAAGGAATTCAAGAAAGCGTGGAAGCATGCGGATGTGAAACTGGACCTGGCGTGGTTCTGACGTGCGGCGGAGCATTCGAAGACACATACCGCTTCAACCCGGATACTGTCCCGCGATGTAATTGTTCAACTGATCGATCTCGACGCTTTGGGCGGAAATGATCCAATTCACGAGATCGCCAATCGAGATCAGGCCGGCCAGCCGCTCGCCGTCGAGCACCGGCAGATGGCGAATCCGGTTCTCGGTCATCATGCGCATGCACTCTTCCACCGTGCTGTCCGGCGCGGCGACGAACAATTTGGCAGACAACACGTCGCTCACGAGTATCTCGCGCGACGACTTCTCGTAGAGCGCCACCTTGCGTATGTAATCGCGCTCGGAAAAAATTCCCTCCAGCTTGCTTCCCGTCACCACCACCAACGCGCCCACGTTCCTTGCCGCCATCAGTTCGATGGCTTCGTGAACCGTGGCGTCCGCCGGAACGGTCCAGACACGAGAACCCTTGTGCTTCAAAATGGCTTCGACAGTTCCTTGCATAGTCGTTTTGGCTTGGGGGAGCGCATTTACTTCTAAGAGGGCAAATACTTGTGGGCAACACATTTTTCGGGTGGCGTACAGGAGCGGGCGCACGCCGCTGTTTACGGCGCGGTGCTTTGGGCCTAGTACAGAGTGCAAATGAATGGGCGTCGCATCCTCATCGCGGGCGGCAGTGGATTTCTCGGGCAGTTACTGGCCAACTTTCTTCAACCGCGCGAATGGGATCCTGTGGTGCTCACGCGTTCGCCTTCAGCCACGGCGAAGTTCAAAGAATTGTCGTGGGATGGACGAACACCGGGCGCATGGACGCAGGCGCTCGAAGGCGCGGACGCGGTGATCAATCTTGCGGGGCGTTCGGTGAATTGCCGGTCCACGCCGGAGAACAAACGGCTGATCATGGACTCACGGGTGGATTCCACACGCGTCATTGGCCAGGCCATCGCACAATGCTCAGAACCGCCGTGCGTCTGGCTTAACGCCAGCACGGCCACGATCTACAAACACACGTTCGATCTCGCGCACGATGAAACGAGCACGGACTTCAGTCCCACGCCCGAAGTGAAAGACAAGTTTTCGGTGGAAGTGGCGCTCGCGTGGGAGAAGGCGCTCGACGAGACGCAGGTGCCGCAGACGCGGAAAGTCGCGCTGCGCACCACACTGGTGCTGGGCACGGTCGAAGGCGGCGTCTTCCGGATTTTGCGCCGGCTCGCGCGCGCGGGTCTTGGCGGGAAAATGGGCAGCGGCCAACAGTTCGTCTCGTGGATTCACGACGCGGATTTTTCGCGCGCCGTGGAATGGATTCTCGAACATCCCAAATTGAGCGGACCCGTGAACCTGGGCGCGCCCCATCCCCTCACCAACGCTGAAATGATGCAGACCTTTCGCCGTGTTTGCGGTGTGCCGTTTGGATTGCCGGCGGCGGAATGGATGCTCGAAGTCGGCGCCTTCGTGCTGCGCACGGAAACGGAATTGTTGCTCAAAAGCCGACGCGTCGTCCCGGGCAAATTGGTGGCCAGCGGATTTCAGTTTGAATTTCCCACGCTGGAAAAAGCGCTGCGTGATTTAGAAGTTCGAATCAGGCGATAGTTATCCAACACACGGAACCTGCCCTCAGTCGTAACGTTGCGCGGCGGCTTGCAGCAATTCCTTGATCGTCCCGATGTGGCCGGGCGTGAACGGCTTCGTACGATCCTCGCGGCAGTCGAACGCGCGGCACATTTCCTCCGCCAGTTCCTGGGAAAAGGCGAAGGCAAGAATCACGCGATCGTTGGATTGGCTGTTCAGGAACGCGTGCAGGTTGCACTCCAGCGCAGCGCCGAATTTTTCGACGGCAAACTTCTGTTCCGACTCGCTGTATTCCACCACCCACAGTTCGAAGACATTCACGGGCGCGCGTTCCATGACCGGAGCGTGACACCGTTCAGTCGCACGTGCCAGATCGCTCGCCTTCCTCTCGCGAAGACTTGGCCTCCGCCGCGCGGGGAGTCTTGGTCAACCGATAGTAGCGCCGGAACGCGCCCGCCAATCCGATCACGCACAGCGCCTTCCAGACAAACAGCCACCACGGCTTCCACCATGCGCCGGTGCGCGCCTCCACCAGATCGGAGCCACCAAACACCGCAAGCGTGAGCGCCAAAACTAGCAGCGTTGGTCGCAAAGCCTTTTCACGCCGGAACGCGTAAACGAAAATGACGAACGCCAGGACGAACCACACTGCCGCTTCGATAAGATTGCCGTCGCGTTCAAGATCCATTGGATGGCCGACTCATACCGGGACGAGGCCGGTTTGGCGAGCCTGGTTCGGTGCGCTATTGTTTTTCACGAGGAGCCACAAACAAAGCCACGCGCGGCACGTATCGAGTGGCGTCTGAAACGACATGTCTATGATTGTGGAAAACAAAGCCCGGCCATGGCGCATCAAAACCATCGAACACTTTGCCAGCTTCTTCCACGCGTGACTCTGAATCCTCACTGGTCGATCGGCGCCATCACCACGTTGATCATGATTTGCTTGAGCTTTGCGGCGGCACCGGGCAGCACCTATCGCTACTCGTTCCTGTTCCTCGGGGCAGCGGTGTGGGCGGGCTATGCGGTGCGTCGCCAGTTGCTCCTGCACCCGTTTCACTTCGCGCTGCTCTGCTCGGGCTTGCTCCTGCACAATCTCGGGGTATTTGGCTATTATCGCCGCGAGTTCTTCGGCCTGCAGTTCGATACTTACGTCCATTTTTACTTCGGCTTCGTGTGCGCCATGGATTGAAACTCGCCTACGGAATCACGGGCTGGCGTTTGTGGCTCACGGTCACGCTCGGCATCCTCGGCTTCGGCGCGATTCACGAACTCATCGAATACTTCAGCACGCTGGCGATGGGGCCGGAACGCGGGATGTTGAAAACGCTGGCCGACGATCCCTACGACACGCAGAAAGATTTGCTGAATAATCTGCTGGGAACTCAATTGACCGCTGATCGTTTCAGCGGTATGGAACACGAGGCAGCGAAAACGCGATCTCAAAGTTTCTCAATCACTCGCTTCGCCACGAAGGGAATGATGTCCCGCTGGTTCGCGTGTCCGGTCGTGAAGATGACGAGTACGAATTTCCGTCCGTCGGACAACTCGACATAGGCCGCGTCGTGGCGTGTCGTGCTCGTCCATCCCGCCTTCGACCAAAGCTTCGCATCACGCGGAAGACCGCCAGCCGTGAACCCGTGCGCCTGATCGTCCGCATCGCTGGTCTTGGCCAATGGATCGCGCGCCAACAGTTTCATCATGTCGCCGCTGCGAGCCGCGGAGATACATTGGCCGAGGGCCATTTCCGCTAACAGGCGAGCGGTCGCACTGGTGGTGAGCGCGTTTCGGTTCCCAAAATTCTTGCCCACCCAAACCCGCTCGCGGCCGTACGGTCCGTCGCCCCACGGCTTCTGGTTCGCATTGATGTTCGTGTAGCCGAGCGACGCGAAATAGCGATTCACCGCGTTGCGTTTCTCGTCCCACGCTTTCATCTCGGCGGCGGACAACTCCGGTCCGCCCGTCGTGCCGGTGATCGAATCGAGCACGTAGTGCGTCGCGTCATTCGAGGAATCCACAATCATGTCGCGCAAGGCGCGGCGCAATTCCTCGGAGTCCGCAAGCAACCCGTCTTCCATCCAGTGATGCGCGGCGGCGAGATAAAACAATTTCACTACACTCGCCGGATAAATCGCCGCGCCGCCGCGAACGCTGGCGCTCTTGAGCGCGTTCGGCTCGCGCAAATCCACGAGTGTGATCGCGAACTGGTTGGTCTGAAGTTTTTTGGGCGCAAATTCCTTGAGCGTTGCCGCCGCGACTTCCTCGACGATTGTTTGGAGCCGCGAATCCGGCACGGCCCACGAATGCGAATCGGCGGCGATCATGGTGTTGAAGGAAAACAAAAGAACTCCGGCGCAGCATGCCAACTGAAAATTGAAGAGCTTCTTCATTCCATTCTCTCCAAAAAGCGCATCACGGAATCACCATGCTTCATGAACTTCCGTTCGCGCCAGTGCATCGGCAATGCCAGCGTGTCGCGCCTCGCATGGCCCAGCACCAGCAAGCCATCCGGCGCCAGCACCCGGGGAAGATTTTCATCGTCGAGCAGCCGTTGCGCGAACGACTCCGAGCGGTGGCCCACGTTCTTTTCACCGTAAGGCGGATCGGCGACGATCAGATCGAACATCTCCCCTGCTCCCGCGAGTTGCGGCAACGCCGTGAAGACGTCTTGCACGCGCACCCGAAAAGATTCCGGCGGCAGTTTCATCATGGCGAAGTTTTCTTCAATCACTCGCGCATGTCGGGGCGACAGCTCGATGCACAACGCTTCCCGCGCGCCGCGGCTGAGACATTCGAGACTAAGCGCGCCGGTGCCGCCGAACAGTTCCAGCACACGCGAGCCGGGCACACGCGCGCTTAGTCTCGTGAAGAGCGCCTGCCGCACGAGGTCCGGCGTGGGACGCACGTCCAGCCCCTTCGGCGCTTTTAGAATGCGTCCGCCCGCGACGCCTCCGATGATCCGCATGAGTGAGTTGTGGCTGAACACGAGGAGCGCATCAAGTACGGCGAGAGCGATGGGTGCGATTGAAACTGCCGGGCATGTGGCAGCGGGCGTCTCACCTGCTGTAGAGCCGCGGCGTCCCGCCCGGCGGAACCAGCCCGAATCAGGAACAAGGGGTCGAACACATCGCACGCTCTGGAAATGTGGACTACCCGATCCGGGCGGCGAGACGCCAGCCCTCTACGTCAGGCGGGACGCCTGACGCCACAGTTCCGGTTTCGCGGCGACCAACGGCGATCTTGAAGTTTAGAATTTGATGTTTGTTTGGAGCTTGGGATTTGGGATTTGGAATTTCTCTCCCCTCGCCCAGGACCGTTGCTTTGACACGCAATTTCGCCGTCGTTAGCTTGGCGCGGCATGGAAGTTCTGCACGCGCCGTGGCGCATCGAATACATCCTTGGCCCGAAAGCGCCGCCCGGCGGTGGCTCGATCTTTACGCACATCGCGCAATCCAGCGATGACGAAGCGAACTACGTCGTCGCGCGCGGACGTTCGTGCTTCGCCATGCTGAATAGTTACCCATACTCCGGCGGACATCTCATGGTCGTTCCTTATCGCGAGGTGCCGGACTTCGACGATCTGCTCGATGACGAACTGTTGGAGTTGATGAAGTTCACGCGGCGCTGTCAGCACGCTTTGACGAAGGCGATGCAGCCGCATGGTTTCAACATCGGGGTGAATCTCGGCAAGGTCGCGGGCGCGGGCATTCAGGAACACCTGCACATTCACATCGTGCCGCGATGGAGTGGTGACAGTAATTTTATGCCGGTCATCGCGAGCACCACTGTGGTGCCGGAAGCGCTCAAGGAAACGGCGGCGAAATTGCGCGCCGCGCTCGCGGAACAACAAAGTTAAAGCCATGCCCACGGAAACGCTCCATTTCGAAAACGCGCGCGTCGCCCAGCAATTGTTCGCGAACGACTCGCACAATCTCGACGCGCTGGAAACGGGCCTGGCCGTGAAGGCCACGTCGCGCGAGGGATGGATCAAGCTCGATGGGAGCAAGGAAGATCTCGAGCGCGCCAAGAACCTGTTTCAGTTACTGGAGACATCGTTGCGATCGGGCACGACGATTCGCACGCGCGATTTTTCCCAGGCGTTGAGCATCGTGAAGAATGAAGGTGTCGATGCGTTACGCGACCTTTATGCGGAACGGATTACCACTTCGCCGCGGAAGGGAACCGTTACTCCCAAGACGACGGGCCAGCGCAAGTACGTGCAAGCCATCCGCGCGCACGATGTGACCTTTGGCATCGGCCCGGCCGGCACGGGCAAGACTTATCTCGCGATGGCGATGGCCGTCTCCGCGCTGCGCGAAGAGAAGGTTTCGCGCATCATTCTGACACGCCCCGCTGTGGAGGCCGGCGAGGCGCTTGGTTTTCTGCCCGGCGACCTTTACGAAAAGATCACGCCGTATCTTCGTCCGCTGCACGACGCGCTGCACGACATGATGCCGGTCGAGGACATCCAGAAAAACATGGAACGCGCGGTGATTGAAGTGGCGCCGCTCGCTTACATGCGCGGCCGCACGCTGAACAACGCTTTCATCGTTCTCGACGAAGCGCAGAACTCGACGGCCGAACAGATGTTCATGTTCCTGACACGTCTCGGCCACGGCTCCAAAGCAGTCATCACCGGCGACCCGACGCAGATCGATCTGCCGGGGCACAAGCAATCGGGCCTGATTGAATCGGTGAAGGCGCTGCGCCATACCGACGGAATTTCTATCGTCGAATTTACGCGCAAGGACGTCGTGCGGCATCCGCTCGTGCAGCGCATCATCGAGGCGTACGAAGAACACCGACGCAAACCGTGAGCGAGTTCGTCCTGTGCAATCGCCAGCGCACGCGCGCATTGAAATTGACTTCAGTCCGCCGCGTCGCGCGTTACGTGCTGGAAAGCGAATTGGGTCTGAACGATTATGAACTCGGCATCCACTTTGTCTCCGCAAATGAAATGGCGCGCGTGAATCAGAAATTCCTCCAGCATGAAGGTTCGACGGACGTCATCACCTTCGATTACGGCGATGGCGCCGAGACGCAGCGCCTGCATGGCGAGATTTTTATTTCCGTCGCCGATGCGGTGAAACAGGCGCTTGCGTTCCGCACCACGTGGCAGTCGGAAGTCATCCGCTACGTAATCCACGGCTTGCTGCACTTGCGCGGCTTCGATGATTTGCAACCCGCCCAACGGCGTGCGATGAAACGGGAAGAGAACCGCCTGCTCCGCATCGTGGAATCCAGGTTCGCCCTCCGCGAACTCCCGCGAACTCGAAACTCGAAACTCAAGACTCGAAACTCCCCCTGACGTGGACGAACGCAGCGCCGGCATCATTCTCCGCACTCGCCCGCTTACTGAGACGAGCCTCATCGTGCATTGGCTCGCGCCGGACCTCGGGCGCATCGCCACCGTGGCGAAGGGCGCACGCCGCGCGAAGTCGCCGTTTCGCGGGAAGCTGGATTTGTTTTACGAGGCCGAGTTCAGCTTCGCGCGCAGCCGCAAGAGCGAATTGCACAATCTCCGCGAAGTTGTCCTGGGCGACACGCACAGCACGCTGCGCGAAAATCTCGGCTGGCTCCAGCAGGCCAGCTACTTCACCGCGTTGGTCGAACAAACTACCGAGACCGAGACGCCACTGCCTAAAGTATATCAACTCGTGCGCGACGCTTTCTCACGACTCTGTGCCTCCGCACCGAGTCCGCGCACCGTATTCGCGTTCGAGTTGAAGTTGTTGGAAGAACTCGGCCTCGGCCCGGAACCAGGCGATACGCCGTTGAGCGCAGGCGCGCGTCAAGTAGCGGGCGCATTGACGCGCGGCGATTGGGACGGTATCGCGCGGCTGAAACTGAGCGAAGCGCAGGTGCGCGAACTGCGGCAGTTCCTGCACGGCTTCATGATTTACCACCTCGAACGCATTCCGCCCTCGCGCTCGGCGGCGCTAAATGCGACGTAGCGCAGTGCGACACCGCTTTCGCACGCGCGAGATGCTTCCTGAATTCGTGGACGCCCGCCCGCTCGAAAGCGCCGTCGCCGCTCCGCTCTGCCGGCGCAGTTCCAAATGGGAATGCTGCGCCCCCGAATCGGACGGACGCGCCAAAAATCTCCTGTGAACGGATGAGCCGTTTCCATGCTTCTTCTTGGGATAAATCTCTCAAAGATGCAGATGCGCCGCCATCCAGAAAGCGTTCGCAATGGTTCAGGATATCTAAATATCGCAACTGCACATCGCGTTTGCGCGCAGCCGAAAAGGTCTTCAGAAGCTCCGGTTCGAGCTCATCTCGTGTGACCGAAAGCTTGTTATCGGTTTAGTAGAATACGCCGTGAATTCTGGCGGCGTGACTTTCCTCAGCCTCGCTCATTGCTTGTCTGAAATCATCGCGAAACGAAATCCTCCGCCGCAGGTCTGCAACATTCCGATTCCGATAAATAATTGGCTTGTGAGCTGAGTAGCTGCCAAGGTTCAAACTGAAGTCACATAACCCAAGAGAATTACTGATCCACCAATGCTTCATCACGACGAACGGCTTCTCGAATTGCTTTTGTTCGGGATACACAACAAGTGCGCTACCACCGCGTGTCGTCACCTTTTCACTGAGCCGCAACATGAGCCCAGCGCAGACAACGGAATGCGCAGCGCATTGCATGTTTACACCAGAGAACTCCATCCCGGGATCGTCTCGCAGGCATGCCGCAACGTCTGGAGTTATCTCCGGTGGATCATTCGTCCAAAGCAGATGATTTAGCTCCGCAGCCAGCGCAACATTTTGAGTGTCATTTAGCATAGAAGTTGGTTCGCGCCTCTGCATCTCCACCGAAACTCCTCACAACCGATTCAGCGCGCTCAGCACGGCGCGGACAGACGCGAAGGCGATGTTCGTGTCCACACCGGCCCCCCAGCGCACCTGGCCGGCGGCGGTCTTGATCTGGATGTAGGCAATGGCCGCCGCTTCTTCGCCGGAACCGAGCGCGTGCTCGCTGTAATTGGTGATCTCGAAGCGCGGCACGCCGGCCTGGGTGAGACCATGCACCAGCGCGGCCAGCGGGCCGTTGCCTTCGCCGGAAACTTCCAGCGGCTGGCCGTCGCGCGACAATTTTGCGCGGCACTTCACCACGTCGTCTTTGCTTTCGGTTTCAAAGCCGGACAATCGCCACGGCGCATGGCGCTCGATGTATTCCTTCCAGAACATCGCCTTCAACTCCGTACCACTGACTTCGCGACCGAGTCCGTCCACGGCGTCGTTGGCAATGGGGCCGAACTCGCGTTGCATGTCTTTTGGCAGCGCGATGCCAAATTCGCTTTCGAGCAAATACGCCACGCCGCCTTTGCCCGATTGTGAATTCACGCGGATGACTTCGCGGTATTCGCGCCCGATGTCCGCCGGATCAATCGCGAGATACGGCACGTCCCAATGCTCGCGGCCTTTGCCATCCCATTCCGTCAAGCCTTTCTTGATCGCGTCCTGATGCGAGCCGCTGAACGCGGTAAACACCAGTTCGCCCGCGTAAGGCTGACGCGCGGGCACAGTCATGCCGGTGCAGCGCTCGTAAACTTCGAGGAGCGCATTGAGCTTCGAGAAGTCGAGCTTCGGATCGATGCCGTGCATGTAGAGATTCAAGGCCACGACGATGACGTCCAGATTTCCGGTTCGTTCACCGTTGCCGAACAAGGTTCCCTCAACGCGATTCGCGCCCGCGAGCAGACCAAGTTCCGTCGCGGCCACGCCGGTGCCGCGGTCGTTGTGCGTGTGCAAGCTTACGATGAGCGAGTCGCGGTTCTTGATGTTCGTGCACATCCACTCGATCTGGTCGGCATACACATTCGGCATCGCGACTTCGACCGTGTCCGGCAGATTAAGAATCATCTTCCGCTGCGGCGTGGGCTGCCACACATCCATGACGGCTTCGGAAATTTCCTTGGCGAACTCGACTTCGGTTGCGGAGAAACTTTCCGGCGAATACTGCAACATCACGTCCGTGCCCTTGAGCCGGTGCAGTCGGTCCTTGATCCATTGCGCGCCCTGGACGGCAATGGCCTTGATCTCCTCCTTCGACTTGCCAAATACCACGCGACGCTGCGCCGGCGAAGTGGAGTTGTAGAGATGGATGATGACGCGTTTTGCTCCGGCCACCGACTGCACCGTCTTTTCAATCAAGTCTTCGCGCGCCTGCACAAGCACCTGGATCGTGACGTCGTCGGGAATGTGGTTTTTTTCGATCAGCAGGCGGTTGAAAGCGAACTCCGTGTTCGACGCGGACGGGAAACCCACTTCGATTTCCTTGAACCCACAGCTCACGAGCGCCTGAAACAACTCCAGCTTTTGGGAGACGTTCATGGGCACGGCGAGGGCCTGATTGCCGTCGCGCAGATCCACGCTGCACCAGATGGGCGCGTGGCTCAGCGACCGGGTTGGCCATTGCCGGTTCGGCAATTCCACCGGTGGGAACGGACGATATTTCGTGCCTGGGTTCTTCAACATGATTTTTAGAGTGTCGTAATTTGTCGCCCGGTTTCAATCAAGGCGTTTGGGATTCGGGCAACAAAAAACCCCACCGCCTTATGGGCAGTGGGGTCTCTGAATCCCTGTGTGAATCAGAACCCGACTGCCGCGCCGCTCAGCAGCAGCGCGTTGGCAAGCAGTCGAATGTTCCGGTTCAGAATCACGGCGCGAACGTAGGGAGACGTTCCGCGAGGGTCAACGGCAACTTTTGAATTCCGCTTTAATTGCACGAGTTGCAGCCATCCGAACGGGGCCGCGCGGGCAATTCCACCTTGACGCTGCCTATCCACCGGATTAGTTTTCGCGCCAGAAGTTCAATGGCTGGTTTGACCAGCGCGTGCGAAGTCGGAGAAATAATTCTACCGACTTTTTTGTTCCCCAAATGGGGTTGCAACAGACTATGAATGCCGACTTTTTAGCAGTTTTGGAGTTTTGGGAGCGCGAAAAAGGCATCAGCCGCGATGTCCTGGTGACGGCTGTACAGGAAGCATTGGTCCAGGCTGCCAAGAAAGCAGTCGGACCGGCGCGTGAACTGCGTTGCGTGATCGATCAAAAGACCGGAGACATCCGGGCCTTCGCAAAACTGCTCGTCTCGGACAAAGTGCTTTCCAAGCATGATCAGATTTCCGTTTTTGACGCGCGCCGCATCAAGGCTGACTCGCAGATTGGTGACGAGTTGGAAGTGGAAGTGACGCCCAATGGCTTCGGCCGCATCGCCGCCCAATACGCCAAGCAGGCGCTCATGCAGCAAGTGCGCAGGGCGGAGAAGGCGCTGATTTTCACCGAGTTCAAGGATCGTGTGGGGGACATCATTAGCGGTGTCGTGCGCCGTTTTGAGCGCTCGGATGTCACGATCGATCTCGGCAAATACGAGGCGCTGCTCCCCAATCGTGAGCGTGTTCCGACTGAAGAATACCAGATCGGCGAACGCGTTCGTTGCTTTGTGAAAGCCGTCGAGAATGGAACGCATGGACCGGAAATTATCCTATCCCGCGCCGATCCGAACTTCGTCATCAAGCTGTTCCAATTGGAAGTTTCTGAAATCAACGATGGCACCATCGAGATCAAGGGCATTGCGCGCGAACCCGGTTTCCGCACCAAGATCGCCGTTCACACTCGCGACGAGAAAGTAGATCCGGTCGGCGCGTGTGTCGGACTGCGCGGCCAGCGGGTAAAGAACATTGTCCGCGAGTTGAACAACGAGAAGGTGGACATTATCAAATGGTCCTCGAACGTCCGTGAATTCGTGACCAACGCCCTATCGCCGGCCAAGCTGAAGGATTTCGAGATGGATGAAGAGCGCAAGCGCGTGAGGATCACCGTGGCGCCGGATCAGTTATCGCTGGCCATCGGCAAGCGCGGTCAAAATGCCCGGCTCACTTCGAAGCTGACCGGCTGGCAGATTGACATCGACGCCGAGCAGATCGCGGTCGTTGGGTTTGCGGAACAAGTCGCTCAGGCGGTGCAGGCGCTGGCCGCGATTCCCGGCATCACGCCCGAGCAAGCGGACGTTTTGGTGCACCACGGATTTACGCGCCTGGAAGATTTGTTGCAGGCGGAACAGAATGATTTGGCTGGCATTCCGCAAATTGCGGAGCAAGCTGCCGCGCTTTATGAAGCTGCGCGTGCTGAAGCCGCCCGCCGTCAGGTCAAGGTCGGCGAAGCTTCGCAAACGCCTGTGGCGTGAGTTTATGAAAACCGGTTCTGAGCAATTGAGCATGTAGTCGCATGAAAACTGCGATCACATACCGGTTCCGAAAAAGTTTATATGCCCGTTCGCATTTACGAAATTGCCAAGAGGCTCGGCATCGAGAGCAAAGAAGTGCTCACGAAAGCCAAGGAGCTTGGCATCGCTGCTGCCCGCGTTCCGTCCAGTTCGCTGGACAAGATCACTGCTGAGTACCTCGAAGAGAAACTCGGCGGTGCCAAAGTCGCCGAAGCCCCCGCCCCTCCGCCGAACCAGCCTATCATTGTCGTGGGAGAAGCTCCGACTGCGCCGCCACCCGAGGATGAAGTTTCAGTTCCCTCGGCGATCCTTGGAACGACGGTCCCGACAGAAACCGTGACGTCCGCGCCGCCCGCCGAGCCGCCGCCCCCTGTCGTGGAAGTTTCCCAGGCGCCCGCTGCGGAACCGCAAGCCCAGGCCCCCGCGCCTGCTCCGGAACCCGTCGAGCCGCCCAAGCCAGTGGAACCGACCGCGCCCAAAGTCGGCGAAAAGGTGGGTTCGATTCAATTGCCGCAGAAGCCGCGTGTCGGCGAGAGAATGGGATCAGTCAAGTTGCCCCAGCGCGACGCGGGCCGGGATTTCGGCCGAGGCCGTCCCGCAGATGGCCGTGGCATGCGTCCCGGACAACCGGGCCAGCAAATGCGCCAGGGCGGATTTCAACAGCGCCCGCTGGCTCCTGCTCCTCCCAAGGCGCCGGCCCAGCCGCAATTCACTGCCCCCGAGGGGGCGCCGGTCATCATCGTCAAGCCGCCGATCGTGGTCCGGGATTTGGCGGAGCAGATGAAGTTGAAGCCGTTCAAGATCATCGCCGACCTGATGGAGTTGGGCGTGTTCGCGAACGTGAACCAGGCGATCGACGAAACGACGGCGCAAAGAGTCGCGGCCAAGAACGGGTTCAAGTTCGAAGTCGAGAAGCGCGAGCGCGGTGGCGGCATCGTCCACGCGCCCATTAAGAAAATTGAACTCGATATCGACGACAAGCTCGAGGATCTCAAACCCCGTCCGCCGGTGGTCACGATCATGGGCCATGTCGATCACGGCAAAACCTCTTTGCTCGACGTAATTCGAAAAGCGAACGTGGCCGCGGGCGAAGCGGGCGGCATCACGCAGCATATCGGCGCTTACACGATTTCTTTTCCGCACCCTGAGCGAAAGGACGATCTCCAACAGATCACGTTCCTCGACACCCCGGGCCATGCAGCCTTCAGCGCCATGCGGGCGCGCGGCGCCAACGTCACCGACGTCGTCGTGCTCGTCGTGGCGGCCACCGACGGCGTAATGCCGCAAACGCTCGAAGCGTTGAACCATGCGCAGGCCGCGAAGGTCCCAATCCTCGTGGCGGTCAACAAGATCGATCATCCGAACGCCGACCCGATGAAGGTCCGCAAGCAGCTCGCGGAAAGAGGACTCACGCCGGATGACTGGGGTGGCGACACTATTTTCGTGGACGTTTCCGCGCTGACCAAGCAAGGCGTGGACAAGTTGCTGGAAATGATTTTGCTCCAGGCTGACCTGCTGGAGTTGAAGGCGAATCCCAACCGCCGCGCCAAAGGCAACGTGATTGAATCGGGGCTCGAACCCGGTGGTCCGACCGCCACGGTCCTCGTGCGCAAAGGCACGCTGCGCGTCGGTGACGTCATTCTGTGCAGCCAATATTACGGTCGCGTGCGCGCGCTCATCAGCGAAGAGGGCAAGCGCTCGAAGGAAGCCGGGCCGTCCGTCGCGGTGAAAGTGCTCGGCCTCAACGGTGTGCCTGAAGCCGGCCTCGAGTTCAGCGTTCTGGAGAATGAAAAGGCCGCGCGCGAGGAAGCCGAGCGCCGCGGCGAGCAAGCCCGCAAAGAAGGCCAGGAACAGGTGACGCCAAAAGTATCGCTGGAAAATTTGTTCGAGCGGCTCGACGAGCAGAGCGCGAAAGTGCTCAAGGTCGTCGTCAAGGCCGACACGCAGGGTTCGGTCGAAGCGATTGCCGATGCGCTGAAGAAGATCGAGTCGGACAAAGTTTCACTCGAAATCCTACGCGATGCCGTCGGCACGATCACTGAGTCCGACGTGTTGCTCGGTTCCGCTTCGAAAGCCGTCGTGCTCGGTTTCCACACGCGCATCGACAGCGGCGTGGCGGACGTCGCCAAGCGCGAAGGCGTGCAGATTAAGCTCTACACGATCATCTACGAGTTAATCGATGAAGTGAAACTGGCGATGGCCGGCTTGCTCGATCCGATCCTCAAGGAAGTGATCACCGGCTCGGCGGAAGTGCGGAAGATTTTCGAACTCTCGAAGGGCGGCAACGTCGCGGGCTGCGCGGTCACGATGGGCCGCATCACGCGCGGCAAGGTGCGCGTCATGCGGCGGAAGAATCTTCTCTACGAGGGCGTCACGCAGTCATTGCGGCGCTTCCAGGACGAAGTGAATGAAGTGCGCTCGGGCATGGAATGCGGCATTCGCGTCGAAGGCTTCAACGAGTTTCAAATCGGCGACACGATCGAGTGCTACGCGGTCGAGAAGGTCGCGTCGAAACTCTAATCAACCGGAGGTTTTGGTATGCCGTCTCTCAGGCTCCTGCGGGTGCGCGAACTTTTGAAGCGCGAAATTGGTGAAGCGATTCGCCGTGAACTGCCGGTCCAAAAAGCGGGCCTGGTCACGGTGAACGACGTGGATGTCACTGGAGATCTCAAGAATGCCAAGGTCTATCTCGGCCTCCTGGGCACCACTGAGCAAAAGAAAACCGCCCTCGATCTGTTGAACCTCAATCGTGCTCGCATCCAGTCCATTGTGGCCAAAACGGTGGTTCTCAAGTTCACTCCGAAACTGAAATTCATCGTCGATCCTTCGGTGGACCGGGGCAACAAGGTGCTGAGCATCATCGAAGAACTGGAGAAAACATTGCCGAAGGACTAGTCCCGGCGTCTATGAAGCCCCCGCCCCAAATCGTTAAACGCATTCTCGAAAACATTCGCGACGCGCGCACCTTTTGCGTGGTCGGGCACATCCGCCCGGATGGCGATTGCATCGGCTCGCAGCTTGGTCTTGCGCTCGCCCTGAAGAACGAAGGCAAAGACGTTCGCTGCTGGAACGAGGATGCAGTTCCGCAAAAGCTTTGCTTCCTAGACACCGAAAAACTATTTGAGAAGCCGCACGCGGGACAGAAATTTGACTGCGTAATCGCCACGGATTGCGCGAGCTACGAGCGATTGGGCAAGGCCGGCCTGCACATTCAGGACCGCAAAACGTTCATCAATATCGATCACCACGAGAGCAACACGCGCTACGCGGACATCAACTGGGTGGGCAAGGAACCGTCTTCGGGCGAACTGATCTACCGTTTGCTGCGCGCCGCCAACTGGTCCATCACGAAACCGATTGCCGACTGCCTGTTCACCGCCGTTTCGACCGACACGGGATCATTTCAGTACCCGAGCACGCGTCCGGCGACGTATCACGTGGCCGGCGATCTAGTGAAACGCGGCGCGAACCTTACGAAGATCTGCGACGAAGTTTACCAGTCCTACTCGCTTCAGCGCGTGCGGCTCCTGCGTCACGTCTACAATAATTTTCGGCTCACGCACCACGACAAGATTGCTTACTTCTGGCTCAAGCAGCGCGACTTCGCCCGCACCGGCGCGGAGCGAAACGACACCGAAGGCTTGATCGATCATATCCGCGACATCGAACCCGTGGTCGTCGCGTGCGCGTTCGAAGAGCTGGAGCCTCAGCTCACGCGCATCAGCCTGCGGTCAAAAAACGGCAAGGTGAACGTGAACGAGATCGCGGCGGAATTTGGTGGCGGCGGCCACAGCGCGGCGGCGGGCGCGCGCATTCCAGGCAACCCTATTTCCGTCCAACGGCGCGTCATTACATCGATCAAAAAGGCGCTCGCCCGAGCGAATTGAGCCATGCAAGAAATCGGCGCACTGGACGGCGCGTTGCTCGTCGATAAGCCGGCAGGCCCGACTTCGCACGACATCGTGGACACGATTCGTCGGCACTTCCGCCTCGAGAAAGTTGGTCATTGCGGCACGCTAGATCCCGCCGCCACGGGTCTGCTCATCATCGTGCTCGGACGCGGCACGAAGCTTTCCGAGAAACTCATGTCGTCGGACAAAGTTTACGAAGGCCAGGCCAAGTTCGGCGAAACCACGGACAGCTTCGACGCCGACGGAGAGATTGTGGCCACCGCGCCGGTGCCGCCACTGACGTTGGATCAAGTGAACGAGGAAGCGGCGAAGTTCACCGGTGATTTGATGCAATTGCCGCCCATGGTTTCAGCGGTCAAAGTCGGCGGCGTGCCGCTCTACAAGCTCGCGCGCAAAGGCAAGGAAGTGGAACGCAAGGAGCGCCTCGTCCACATCTACACCTACCGATTCATCCGCTACGAAGAGCCGTTTGGAACTTTTCGCGTCGCCTGCACGAAGGGCACATACGTTCGCTCACTCGTCCACGATCTGGGCCAGCGGCTGGGCTGCGGCGCGCATCTGCGGAACTTGCGCCGCGTCGATTCAGGAAAATTTTCCGTGAACGATGCGACGTCCTTCGAAGATATTTTGGACTGGTCGAACGAAGAATTGCAAAAGCACGTCATTCCTTTTTTCGAACTCGCCCGGGCCGAGTAACGTTCGCGCCCATGCAGATCTTCCACAGCGTTGACGAATTCCATTCAGGTGGACGAAAAGTTTCGCTGGCCATCGGCATGTTCGATGGCGTGCATCTCGGCCATCAACAAGTGATCCGGCAAGCGGTCGCGGACGCGGAGCAGCATGAAGGCGTGGCCGTCGTCATCACGTTCGATCGTCATCCGAACAGCATCGTCGCTCTCGACCGCGTTCCCCTGCTCATCTATTCGCCGGCGCAGAAACTGCGCGCCGTCGCATCGCTTGGCGCGAATGCCACGCTCGTCCTTCCGTTCACGCGCGAGTTCAGCGCGCAGCCGGCAGACATTTTTGTTCGCTTGCTGACGCAACGGTTGGCTCCGCTCTACAGCATTCGCGTGGGCGCTTCATTTGTGTTTGGCCATCAACGCAGCGGCAACGTGGCTTCCCTGCAACAACTCGGGCGTGAACTTGGATTTATCGTTCACGGCATCGCGGCCGTTTCGCTCGATAACGAACCGGTGAGCAGCACGCGCATTCGCGACACGGTACGTGCGGGAGATTTGGACGCCGCCTCGCAGATGCTGGGCCGCGAGTATGCGTTGAGCGGTGAAGTCGTGCGCGGCGACAGCCTCGGGCGCAAGCTCGGCTTTCCGACCGCGAATCTCGACGTGACCGGACGGCTCGTCCCACCCAACGGCGTCTATGCGGCGCACGCGTACGTGAACGGCCAGCGCCATCGCGCCGTGGTGAACATCGGCCACCGACCCACGTTGCAGAATCCTTCGCCCGAGCTGCGCGTGGAAGCACACCTGCTGGATTTCAACGGCGATCTTTACGGTCAGGAAGTTGAAATCACCTTCGCGGACAAACTCCGCGAGGAGCAAAAATTTTCTTCGGTAGACGAACTGCGTCAGCAAATTGCGCGCGACATCGCAGCGGCGCGCTTCAGTCAGGAATAGAACCAAAGAGGTGAGAGTTGGCCCCGTTCTTCAAGGGCTCTTTTTCGTTTCGGCGCGGCGAACCAGGATGGTCCGGAGCTCTTCACTCAACTCCGCGCGCTCCGCCCAGATTCGTGCGGCGGCGGCATCTCGCTCATTCCATCGAAGCCAGGCCGCGCCGATTCGATCTTCACGTTCCTTCGGATTTTGAATAGCATTGGCCCACCTCGTTACAAGCGCGGGATCGTAGCCATCAATGCTCGAAACGAACGCATGGATCGCAGCATCGCGCGACGCCCCGGGCGAGAGCGACGTAAGCCAGCGTTCCGTAGCTTGCGAATCTGCAAACGTCCATTGCCGGGCCACTGAATAGTATCCGCGCACCTGCTCTGTCGCGTCCGGCAATTTGTTCAACCATTCAGCGGCGGCCGTGCCGTCGAGTTTGGCCCACTGCCCGGCGATGTCTTCTACGAACTGCTGGCGCATACCGGCGTTCTGCACCAGATCCAGCAACTGAACCGCCTTCGCGGGTTCGAACTCGCGCATGCCGCGTCCCGCTTCCACGGCAACTTGCTCGCGCTCCGTTCCCGCGGGCAATTGCCGCACCCACACCACTGCGGCATTGCCATCGATGCCGGCCCAGTTTCCCACTGTGCGCCGAAGCAGATCGGTTCGCGCCTGACTGGCCGGCAGCGATGCCACGTAAGAAACCGCTTCCACTGGCTCGCCGCCCCGCATCCATTGATCGAGCACGGGCCGCAGCGCCTGATTCCGAACCGTGCCATCGGGAAGGCGTTCAATCCAGGCGAGCGCACTGGCAAGGTCATCCTGGGCAAGTTGAGATGCCACTCGAGTCGCCACGTCAGCGCGCCGTTGTTCTGACGGGATTTTCTCCACCAGTTCCAAAGCCGCCTGGGGGCCAAGTTGACGAACGTCTAGCGTGAAGGCTGCCCACGCGGCATTCTGATCTTCCACGCGGTTGAGACTCTCAATCCAAGCCATCGCCGCCGCCGGATCGCTTTTGCTCCACGTTCGCGCCACTGTTGTGAACACCTGTCGATCAAAATCTTTTTCACTGCCTTGAGAAATGTGCGCGGCAACAGTGACGGGCTCTTTCTCAGCCCACGCCGTCCACACGGCCCTCAACGCTTCGCCACGAGCTTGTCCCGCCGGCAAGGATTTTGCCCAGGTCAGCGCCTGCTGTGAGGATAGCCGGGCCAGAAGTGTCCCGACCGTGGCGAATATATCCGTGTCACGAGCGAACTTTGGATTGGCTGCGAGAAACTCAGCCGCTCGCGCCGGATTATCTTCCGCGAGCGCGTGGAGGACGAATCTCCCCAACATGATCTGCTGCAACGTGGACGAACTTTGCGCGATTCTCGCAAGCGCCGCTTCCGGGTCCCGCTGCACCCACTCGCGCGCGGCGGCTTCCGTGAGCGCCTGCCGAACTTCCATGTCGCGAGTCATCAATGCGGCCTGAAGGGCGCCTTCCAAATCGAGGCTCGCCCAGCGATGACCCAACGCGCGGTGAAGAACGCGACGATCCTCGCTGGGCAGCCGTCGAAACAATTCAATCGCTTGACCGCATTCCGCCGCGGCAAGCTGAGCGATGGCGCGCAAAGTCTCTTGAAGATTGGCTGCCTTCCACGGTTCCACCAACTGGCGCAATCTCATTAGCGACGAAAGAGATTGAGCATCAGCGGCTGGCTCTGCCGGCGGCGTTTCGGCTATTGCCGGAGAAAACGAGGCTGCGACGTCGCCGCTATTGTTTCCGGCGGTGCCAGCCTTGTGCTCACGGGAGGATTCGGAAGAAAACCAGCGGCCAAGAGCGACGCCAATCGACAGCCCGGCTGCCAGCCAGAGAACGGCGAAGAATGATGAGCGTCGCTTCATTGTCGCGGGCATGACCAAAACTATCGACGCGCTTACGACGCGCAAGCTCCGAAGACATCCGCAAGTCCGGAGGGCTTGATGGTGCTTTCCACTCTTCAAAAGGTGAGAAGCGCCCTCAGCGGACGTCTGCCGTCCACCTCCATTGACTCGCCCCGGACAGAGACTCACACTGCACGCGCACCATGACTATGGCCAACAAAGTCACCATCTGCCGCATCCTGCTGGTGCCCTTCTTTTTCGTGGCGGTGATTTACTACGTGAAGACCGGTGTGGAATTTTATCGCTGGTTCGCCATCTCGTGTTTCGGCGTCGCGGCGATCAGCGACGGCATCGATGGATTCATTGCGCGCCACTTCAATCAATGGAGCGAGTTGGGCACGGTGCTCGATCCGCTGGCGGATAAACTTCTGCTCGTCTCCGGCATCCTCCTGCTCTCGTGGCACAATGAACCGTATCTTCGACCCATTCCAGTGTGGCTCACCGTCACGGTTTTGAGCCGCGATGTCATTCTTCTCTTCGGTTACGCCGTGATTCACTTCCTCGCGGGCGGCATGTCGGTCAAGCCGCTGCTCATCAGCAAAGCGGCCACCGTGCTCCAAATGGCTGCGGTGCTCTGGACGCTGTTCAAGTTCGACGCGCACGCGCACTACTGGATCTGCGTCGTGGCGGCGGTGCTGACCGGATTGTCTGGAATCATCTACATCTTCGCCGGGATGCGACTGCTCGCGAAACATCCGTCCAGCTCGGCGACAAAGAAGGGAAAACCGTGATCCGCAGATTCCGCTGGTGACTCGAGATAGTTGTTCTCTCCAAGAAATCGGTGCAACCTGCGGACGATTTCGTTATGGCTAAAGAACTGGAATTGAAACTCAAAGAAGGCGACAAAGCGCCGAACTTCTCCGCGGACACCAACGCCGGCGGTCGCATTTCGCTCTCGGACTTCATGGGCAAGAACGTGATTCTCTATTTCTACCCCAAGGACGACACGCCCGGATGCAGCAAGGAAGCCTGCGCCTTCCGCGACAGCTACCAGAAATTCCTCGATGCCGGCGCCACTGTTCTCGGCGTCAGTCCGGACGCGGTGAAAGCGCACGATAAATTTGTGAAAAAGTTCAATCTGCCCTTCACGCTCGTGGCCGATCCTGACAAGCGCATCGTCGAGTCTTACGGCGTGTGGGGCGAAAAGGTTTTCATGGGCCGCAAGTATCTCGGCGCGCATCGCGTCACGTTTCTCATCGGGCCGGACGGCAAGATCAAAAAGATTTGGCCGAAAGTGAAACCGGAGGAACATGCGGCGGAGGTGCTGGCGGCGCTTTAACGAGTTCGAGAAGCCGAACGGCGCGCGCGGAGCGACGCGCCCTACCTAGCGCCAATGTGAACATCACGGACAGGACCACCTCTCAGTCTCACACCGCTCGCTTCGCATGGGTGCAAGTCGTCCTGGCTTCTGTGCTAATGCTGGCGACGTTGCCGGGACGGACACAGGGGCTTTGCCTCATCACGGAACCGTTGCTCGCTGATCTGCGCCTCGATCGCGTAACTTACGCGAACCTGAACCTATGGGCCACGCTCCTCGGCGCGCTCTTTTGCTTTCCGGCCGGCTCGGCCATCGATCGTTTCGGCCTGCGCTGGGTCACGTCTGCGCTCGCGTTGTTGCTCGGCATGACAGTATGGCAACTGAGTGCCCTGGCCGGGGGCGTGATGGTTCTCTTCACTCTGCTTCTCGCGACTCGCGCCTTCGGCCAAAGCGCGCTCTCCGTGTGCAGCATCGCTACCGTGGGCAAATGGTTTCCCAATCGCGCGGGTTACGCGATGGGCATTTACTCGGTGCTCCTCAGTGTGTTGTTTGCGCTCGCGTTCGGCGCGGTCGGCTACTCGGTGCGCGTGAATGGCTGGCGCACGGCGTGGGTTCAAATTGCCTTGGCGCTCATCTTTTTGATCACGCCGCTCGTCGTGTTCGTTTTGCGTGAACCGAAAGACCGCGAGCCGAGGCCCGACCCGGAACGCGCGCAGACCGGTCGCGAAGGAGAAGCTGTTGACCTGACGCTTTCGCAAGCTTTGCGCACCAGCGCCTTCTGGCTTTTTGCGGGCGCCGCCGCGTCCTTCAATCTCGTTTCGTCCGGACTGGGTTTGCTCAACGAAGCGGTGCTCAGAGAACGCGGTTTCGATCAGCACACGTTTCACCTGTTCCTCATCGTCACCACTTTGCTTTCGCTCGTGGGGCAACTCGCTTGCGGATGGCTGACGCGCCGTTGCCAATATCAAACGCTCACACTTGTCGCGCTCGCTCTCTACGCGGCGGGATTGGCGGGCATTCCGCTCATCAGCACGCTGGGCCAACTCTGGTGCGTGGCTGCTCTCGTAGGTGTCGCAGGCGGCATGATCATCGTGATTTTCTTTTCGGTGTGGAGCGATCTTTTCGGCCAGCGGCATCTCGGGCGAATCCAGGGCGCAGCGCAAATGCTCACGGTGATTTCCTCCGCGCTCGGTCCGGTGCTCTTCGCCCGGTGCGCGGCGGCGACCGGCTCTTACGCGTCGCTTTTGTTTGCTCTCGCCGCCGTTTCATTTGTGCTCGCGATGGCGGCCAAAACAATTCGTCTTCCACGCCTGACCGTGTAACGCCTGATTCATCCGCAAAATATTCAGCGCCGAATACGGCCTTGCGGTGCCGTCGTCCAATTCGCATCTTGATAACCGCATGAGCACTCGACTGATCTGGCTGTTACTGTTTTTCTCACTCGTCGCGCCAGCGGCTCGGAGTGCGGATGCCCCGGCGCGCGCGCCCGCAACGACGACCACAACGGTACGGCGGATAGGCATTGATGAGTTTGACAAACTACGTGCCGGCACGAATACGGTTGTCCTCGATGTGCGCAGCAAAGCTGAGTTTGAGAAAGGACGCATTCCGGGCGCGATCAATATCGACATCAATTCGAGCCGGTTCGCGGAAACCGTGGCCGCGTTGGACAAGAGCAAAACGTATCTCGTGAATTGCGCCGTGGGCATGCGTAGCGCCAGGGCCTGCGGCAAAATGGAAACGCTGGGGTTCAAAGAACTTTATGACTTCGCGCCCGGATTCGAGGGGTGGAGGAAGGCCGGCAAGACCGTGGAGAAATGAATTATGAACAGAACACTACTTTTAATCTTTTCATCCGTGTTCGCCCTGGCGTTGTGCCACGGCGCGGATTCTATTCTCGCCAAAACTCCGTCGGACAAACCGTATTCAGGCCAGGTGCAAGTGCGGTTGCTCGACAAGAATGGCAAACCAACGGAGCTTCAAACCATGGATAAAGTCATCAAGAGCAATGCGGCGTGGCGCAAGCAATTGACGAAGGAACAATACGAAGTCGCGCGCGGCAAAGGAACCGAGCGCGCTTTCTGCGGCGCGTTTTACGACCACAAGAAGCCCGGCATCTACACCTGCGTCTGCTGCGATCTGCCGCTGTTTGCGTCGAACGCCAAATTCGATTCGGGCACCGGCTGGCCGAGTTTCTTCCAGCCCATCGCCAAAGAAAACGTCTCGACCCACGAAGATGTCAGCCACGGCATGAAGCGGACGGAGATCCTTTGCGCCCGCTGTGACGCGCATCTCGGCCACGTCTTCGAGGATGGTCCTAAACCCACCGGCTTGCGCTACTGCCTGAATTCAGCCTCGCTGGTTTTTCATCCGGACAAAATCGCAGAAGCGCCAGGTCAAAAGAAATAAGGCCGAATCGAAGCCCGCAAGCCGGGATCGAAAGTGCGGAGACCCGAAATGCCATGAGCTGGTTTCAACTCGATCCAGAAAGCGTCGCCGCACGCGTGCGGGCCAGCGGTCAGCCGGCTGAAATTCCCTGCCTCGGCACGAGCCTCCAACGCGGTATCTTTGGCTTCACTCTGTTGAGTGTCGCGGGATTTGCACCGTGGGCGGTGATGGGCCGCTGGTTCTACCGCCACATCGGGGAAGCCGGGCTGTATGCGGTCTGCGCGTTGGTGTTCATTGGCCTGAGTGGACCGCTGATGCACCGGCTTATCATCGGCCCCGGTTCGCTTTCCCGTTTCTATAAGCTCTTCGGCATCACCTTCGCAGCCAACTCCGTGCTGTGGATTGCCGGCTGGATGGCGCTGCGCGGACATCCTGGAAGTGTGGCGGGACTTTTTGCCGGCACGGCCGCCATGGGCTGGATGCTGGCGCGCGCCTTCGATGCCAAAGGCGCAACGTTGAAAGTCATCGCCGCGCTCTTTGTTCTGAACTCACTCGGATATTTTGTGGGCGGCTGGATTGAAGCGGCCGTCGCCGAGATCAAACAGTTTTCATTGTTCGGCAACGTGTTGGGAAAATCCGCGCAAATGATGCTCGCGAAGTCACTCTGGGGCGTCTGCTACGGCCTCGGTTTTGGCGCAGGACTGGGTTTCGCTTTTCACGCGTGTCAGGCCGGAACACGCGCGGCGCTCAAGGAATTGCCGGCGAAACAAGGCACGGTGGTTAGTTCATGAGACAGGCTCACCTTCTGAATTGCAACGCCCCTAGCAGCTTCTGGTGAATGCCGCCAAACCCGCCGTTGCTGAACACGCACACGACATCGCCGCCACTCACGCTCTTCTTCACGTGATCGACGATGGCCTCGACGGTCGGTAAATATTCCGCCGACTTGCCGCTTGCTCTGATGTCTTGCATGAGCCGCGCGGGATCGAGTCGCTGCTCCACGGGGACCTGTTCGAGCTTGGCGATCTCGGCGACCACGATCGCGTCGGCGCCGAGCAACGCCTCCACCATTTCATTTTGAAACACGTTGCGGCGTGTGGTGTTGGAGCGCGGCTCGAAGACGGCCCATATTTTCTGCGTGGGGAATTTCAGACGCAGCGCCTTCAATGTCTCACGAATCGCCGTCGGGTGATGGCCGAAATCGTCCACCACCGTGACACCGCCCGCAATGCCTTTCACTTCCATGCGACGCTTGATGCCTTTGAACGTGTTGAACGCGTCCTGAATCTGTTGATTCTTCAACCCGCAATGCTTCGCGGCGGCCACCACGGCGAGCGCGTTGCGCACGTTCAGTTCACCCACCATATCGATGTGGAATTTGAAACTAGGAATCTCAAACTCACTCGCCGTCGGACCGTAGCGCAGGTTGAACGCGCGCACCGCGTTGTTCTCGCCCAGGCCGAAACGTTTCACCGGACAGAAACTCACGTTCAGCAGCGGGGCGATATTCTCATCGTCGCCATTGGCGAGCAGCAGGCCGTTCTGCGGCACGAGACGAATGAAATGGCTGAACGACTTCTGGATCGACGCCAGATCGGGAAAAATATCCGCATGATCGAACTCCAGGTTGTTAATGATCGCGACCTCGGGCAGGTAATGGACGAACTTGCTGCGCTTGTCGAAGAACGCCGTGTCATATTCGTCTCCCTCGATGATGAACCATTCGCTGTCCGTAAAGCGCGCGCCCTGCCCCAGGTTATTCGGAATGCCGCCGATCAAGAACGAAGGATTCAGTTTGTTGTGCTCGAACACCCAGGTGAGCAGGGAGGTCGTCGTCGTTTTCCCATGCGTGCCGCTCACGACCAGCACACGTTTGCCGCGCATGAAAAACTCCTTGAGCAATTCCGGCAGCGAGCAGTGACGCAACTTGTGTTCGAGCACCGCCTCGACTTCAGGATTGCCACGCGACATGGCGTTGCCGACGACCACGAGATCGGGCTTGTGCGCGAGGTTTTGCTGAGCGTAGGCGGGCATCACATCGATCTTCCGCTCGGCGAGAAACGTGGACATAGGCGGATACACATTGGTATCGCTGCCGGTGACATTGAACCCTTTCTCTTTCATCGCTGCGGCGGCGGAGGCCATGGCGGTCCCGCAAACGCCGACGAAATGAACGGAGCGAATCTGATCGGAAAACATTGCGCCGAATGTTTGGCGTGAGCGCGGGCGAGGCAAGCGAAAGTTGCTCGCGGCGCGTGAACAAAATGTTGAAACAGCGAGGCGGTTCAGTAATCTCACGCTCCCTCGGCAAAGGTAGAGGCGACTTTAACCAAATACGATTATGGCACTGCGACTTGGCGACGAAGCACCGAACTTCACGGCAGACACCACGGAGGGCCGCATCGATTTCCATCAATGGCTGGGAAACGGCTGGGGCGTCCTGTTCTCGCACCCGGCGGATTACACGCCAGTTTGCACCACCGAACTCGGTGCCGTGGCAAAGATTAAGGACGAGTTCGATCGCCGAAACGTGAAGGTCATCGCCGTCAGCGTTGATCCCATCGAGTCGCATCATGGCTGGATTGGCGACATCAACGAGACGCAGGGCACGCAGATGAACTTTCCGATCATCGCGGACCCGAAGCGCGAGGTCGCCGCGCTGTATGACATGATCCATCCAAACGCCGACAACACGTTTACCGTGCGTTCGGTGTTCGTGATCGGTCCTGACAAGAAGGTTAAGCTCACGCTGACTTATCCTGCGGCCACGGGCCGAAATTTTCTCGAGATCCTGCGGGTCATCGATTCGCTCCAACTCACCGCCAAATACAAAGTGGCCACGCCGGCAAACTGGAAGCAAGGCGAGGATTGCATCATCACCACTGCGGTGAAGGACGACGAGATTCCCGCGCAGTTCCCCAAGGGCCATCGCCGGGTGAAGCCGTATCTGCGTTACACGCCGCAGCCGAACCAGTAAGCGCCGCGCGTCCAGTTGATGGTGGGGGCGCGTCGCTCCGCGCGCGCCGGCGAATGGCAAAGATGCGGCGTTCTCCGAGTATCCAGACTTCGTAGCGACGGCGCGCGCGGAGCGACGCGCCCCACCCTTCACGCCGTCGATCCTGAACCCAGCGGTTTGTCCAGCATTCACGCCATTTCCACACCGTTCTGAGGCTAAGGTTTCACCCGTTCTTGCCGATGTTTCAGCCAAGCGACATGTCCATCGATCCCGGGAAATTGAATCACGGAAGAGCCAGATACACCGCCGGCACAGACACGCCGGCCGCGACCGTTCTGCTGGTCGAGGACGAAGTGTCGGTCCGCACACTGCTGGTGCGTTTCCTTTCGATGCATGGTTTCGAAGTTCTCGTGGCGGAGAACGGAGCCGGCGCGCTGCTGCTCTGGGCTGCGCACAAAAATGAAATCGCCCTGTTGCTGACCGACGTGGTGATGCCCGGCGGGCTGAGCGGCCGCGAACTCGCGGATCAGTTCCAAAGCGAGCACCCTGCGCTCAAGGTGCTTTTCACCAGCGGCTACAGCATGGAACTGCTGAATTCCCACGCGGCCATTGGCCACAGCATCCATTTCGTGCAAAAGCCGTATCGCCCGGAACAGCTCCTGGCTGCGATTCGCATCGCCCTGGCCGGCGACACCACTCCTATTTTGGTTTTGGAAAAGTTATGCTGAAACTTCTTCTCGTTGACGATCATGAATTGATTCGGGCCGGCTTGAAGCAACTGCTTCACACCACACTCGGCAACATCATGATCGGGGAAGCCCGGACTGCGGAAGAAGCGCTGTTGCTTCTCGATCGTCAGCCGTGGGATATGACGATCACGGACATCACGCTGCCGGGCCGCAGCGGATTGGATTTGTTGACCGAGTTCAAAACTCTGCGTCCCAGCATGCCGGTGCTCGTGTTGAGCGTGTTGTCCGAAGACGAAGTCGCGGTGCGCGTTCTCAAAGCGGGTGCGGCCGGCTTCGTTCACAAAGAAACTTCCGGCGACGAACTGGTCAAAGCCGTGCGCAAAGTCCTGGCTGGCGGCAAATACGTCAGTCCATCACTGGCGGAAAAACTCGCACTTCAAGTCGCGATGCCGCAGACTGATGAGCCGCACAAGAAGCTTTCCGACCGCGAATACGTCGTCATGACCATGCTCGCATCGGGGACCACGCTCACGCAGATCGGGAAAATTCTTTCGCTGAGCATCAAGACAATCAGCACGTATCGGTCGCGCATCCTGCAGAAGATGCAGTTGGACAACAATGCGGAACTGACGCGCTACGCGTTAAAGCACGGGTTGGTCCAGTAGCGAAGCGGAAGTCTTCAGCGAGAGCGCCACGGCGATCATCTGCTCTTCGCGATTCACTTCGATCTCGCCGCCCAGAAGCCGCACGCGGGCGCACGTTTCCGCGCTGAGCAGGCGATCCTTACCGCTGTCCTCGAACACCAGCGCCACCACTTGCTCCTGGAAGAGCAGGCGCAGGTGGAGACTGCGGCAGCCGGCTTGCACTCGCGATGCCATGATCTCTTCGGCAATGCGGAAAATCTGAGCTGCAACGAAAGCATCCATCTCTGGCTTTTGTCCGTCAGCGGCAAAGGTGCAAGCCATTCCCGTTTGCCTCTGCACTTTCTCCAAATGCCACTCCAAGGCCGCGGCGAGGCCAAATTCCTCGAGCACCCTCGGGCGAAGTGTAACCGTGATCTTGCGCGTGAATGAAATCGTGCTGTTCACCAAATCGCCGAGCACTGCCATCTTTTCGCGGATCGCGTTCAAGGATTTGCTCTGACCCTGATCGAGTTCAGCCTTCCACAACGCCAGTTCCAGACTGACGGCCGTCAGTTTTTGACCGAGATCATCGTGAATGGCGCGGGCCACGTCGTTCTTTTCCCCTTCCGCTTGCGCTAGCAATTTCGCAGCATCGGCCCGAAGTTCGGCGGCATCGATCTCCGAAATCAGCTTGGTCCTTTCGGGCATCACCTCGCGCGAGCAAAGAAGCAAATAGTAGGAACGTCCGCGGTCGGCCGGAATCCATTTGCCGATCGAGTCAAAGCGCGCAGGCGCCGCATCCTCTTTCAGCCACCGCCCGTTCAACCGGAAAGCGGTCCGCTTCGATGCGCGGCCCACGATGGCTTTTTCGAAAGCCGGCGCGTCATCCGGATGAATCAATTCGAAGATGGTCGTGCCGATGAGAGATTCCGCGGCGCGTCCCAGGCGATGAAGGTGGGCGCGGTTGCCGTACAGAAAAAGCCCGTTCACATCCAGCAAAGCCATCAAATCCGGGCAATGCTCGGGAATCAGTTCCACGGGATTCTCTTCAGCAATCGGCAAATCACTCTTCATTCAACGCGCAACGTACCCTGCGTTCATCGGCAATTACGAGCGCACGCTTCAGCCGGATTTCAGGGCGTGGAGGAAAATGTCGCTTGAATGAAGTTTGCTGGAATGAAAAGACAGAACGTAACGGGTTACCTTATCCGGACCCGTGCAGTTCGAACAGAAAGGTCTCACGCAAAGTCCGCCAAGGGCGCAAAGGAAATTGGAACTGCCGACTCCAAAACGATTTACCAAACGGCGAGTCATCGTCTGATTGAAGAACAACGTCCTTTGCCTGGCCTTCGCGTCCTTGGCAATCTTTGCGTGAGGCTCTTCTGTATTGTTCTGGCTTACGTCCCAATCTGCTGCTTCAGCGCATCACAAATGCGCGTGCTCCAATGCTGCAAGGTCGCCGCGTCGCGCCCTTCGATCAGCAAACGCGCCTTAGGCTCGGTGCCGGAATAACGCAACAAGACGCGACCGCCTTCGGGCTTCACCACGGCTTCCGCTTGCGCGACGAGATCCAGCACTCCGTCGAGTTGCTCGAACGGAACCTTCTCGCGCACCCGGAGGTTGGTGACGAGTTGCGGATAGCGCGTCCAGCACTGCTTGAGTTCGGAGAGCCGCGCATTTTCTGATTTCATGATGCGCAGGATCTGGAGCGCGGCGACGAGGCCATCGCCCGTTGAGCTATAATCACGAAAAATCAGATGGCCGCTCTGCTCGCCGCCGAAGTTGTAATCCTCGCGCAGCATTTCATCGATCACGTTCTTGTCCCCGACGGAGGTGCGAACGATCCGCCCGCCCGCTTTGACGATGGCCGGATCGATGCCGGCGTTGCTCATCACGGTGGCGACGAGTGTGTTGTTCAAGAGCGTGCCCTTGGCCAGCATGTCCAACGCGGCAATGACCATGATGTCGTCACCGTCGCTCATGGTGCCGGTTTCATCACACAACAAAACGCGATCGGCGTCGCCGTCGTGGGCAATGCCCAGATCCGCTCCATGCTCGCGGACCTTGGCGCACATCGTTTCTGGGTGCATCGAGCCGCAATCCTTGTTGATGTTCGTGCCGTCCGGTTCGTCGCCGTAAACGATCAGCTCCGCGCCAAGCTCGCGCAGGACACATGGCGTGGCTTTGTAGGCCGCGCCATTGCCGCAATCCACCACTACACGCACGCCTTCCAAAGTCATGCGCCGCGGGAACGACGCCTTGGCAAATTCGATGTAGCGGCCCAGCGCGTCATCAATGCGCACGGCCTTGCCGATGGCGCTGGCGGTGGGACGAATGCTCTCGATCTCGCCGCTGAAAACGAGGTGTTCGATCTGATCCTCAATTTTGTCGTCGAGCTTGTAACCGTCAGCGCGGAAAAACTTGATGCCATTGTCATCGTACGGATTATGCGAGGCCGTGATCACAATCCCCGCATCCGCGCGCAAACTTCGTGTGACGTAAGCCACGCCCGGCGTGGGCAGCGGCCCGATGAACAGCACATCGACGCCCATCGAAAGCACGCCGGCAGAGATGGCGTTCTCCAGCATGTAACCGGAAAGGCGCGTGTCTTTGCCAATGACGATCTTGTGTTTCTCGCGACCGCGCGATTGCGGAGCAACGTTCTTGAAAACGTGCGCGGCGGCCCGGCCCAACTTGAGTGCGGTCTCAGCCGTCACTGGCTCGATGTTCGCCGTGCCGCGAACGCCGTCCGTCCCAAAAATCTTCTGCTTGGTCATAAATTGATGGCGGTTGAGTTCGTGGTCGTATTCAACGCCGGGGCGCGCCGCTGCCGACTCTCCGCGAAGTGAATCGTCATCCACACCAGGATGGCGAGCGCGAGCGCAAACAGTTTGCGACGAAGATTCGTCAGGATCAGATCACGGAAGGCCATGTTCTTTGGAGGGAGATTTGACGAGCGCCGCCGGACTGGGCTTGAAACGCTCGGCCGTAAACCCGCGCAGCCGCTCGATCCAGTTGCGCGGCCGACCGGGCTGGAGCAGAACGCTGCTCACGAAAGCGCGCAGTTCCTCGACGGAAAGCCCGCGCACCAATTCGCCTTTGTAGGCGTAGGAAATCATGCCGCTCTCTTCCGAAACCACCACGACCACGGCGTCCGTTTCCTCACTCAAGCCAATGGCGGCGCGGTGCCGCGTGCCGAGCGTCTTGTTCAAGTCCTGCCGGCGTGTTAGGGGAAAAATGCAGGCCGCGTAAGCGATGCGGTCGCCCTTGATGATCACGCCGCCGTCGTGAATCGCATTGTTCGGGAAAAAAATCGTTTCCAGCATCTCGGGCGTGGCGATGCAATCCACCGGTACGCCCGACTCGGCTGCTTCGTGTAACTGAATGGATTGCTCGACGGCGATGAGCGCCCCGATGCGCACGTCGGCGAGGCGTTCGACCGTCTGCACGATGACCTCGATATTTTCGCGCTGTTCGTGCGCCGTGTAAAAAAGCTGCAAGCTGCCAAGCTGCGCCAGCATCTGACGAATCTCCGGCTGGAAAATGACGATGACGGACACCGCGAAAAAGGGAGAAAAAATTCCGAGCAGCCAGCGCAGCACCTGCAATTCGAGAAAGTTCGCCACCAGGCCCAACGTGAGGAGCAACACCAGCGTCCCGGTAAAAATCGCCGCGCCGCGCGTACCGCGAACAAACGAAGCCGCGTAGTAGATTCCCACCGTGAGGATGAAAATCTCCAGAACCGGCCTCCAGATTTGTTCGAGCACCGACATCATTTTCTTTTTGCGGATTGAATGGCTTCCATCATGCGCAGCGCCTGCTTTGTCGCCGCGACGTCGTGAGTTCGGATGATGTGCGCCCCCAATTCCGCCGCCGCGCATGCGCCCGCCAATGATCCGGGCAGCCGCGCCGCATGATCCTTCGCGCCCGTGATCTCTCCGACAAATGCTTTCCGGGACAACCCGACCAACAACGGGCGCTGATACGTTCTAAAGTGCCCCAGCCCCGCCAACAATTCCAAATTATGCCTGCGAGTTTTTCCGAATCCAATTCCTGGATCCAAAATGATTTGCTCCGGTGAGACGCCGCACTCGCACAAACGGCTCAAACGTTCGTCGTAAAATTTCGCCACGTCCTGAACCACGTCGTCGTAACGCGGATCGCGTTGCATCATCTGCGGCGTGCCCTGCATGTGCATGAGCACGTAGGCAGCGCCGGAGTCACGGGCGATTTGCCACATGGCGCTGTCTTCGCGATTCGCAGCCACGTCATTGATGATGCTCGCCCCCGCGTCGATCGCGGCGCGCGCGACGCACGGTTTCATCGTATCAATCGAGATTGGAACGCCGGCCGTGTTCAACCCTGTGAATTCACGAATCACCGGCAAGATGCGGCGCAGTTCCTCCTCTTCGGACACCGGCGTAGCATTTGGCCGTGTTGATTCGCCGCCAACGTCGATGATGTCCGCACCTTCCTCGACGAGTTGCAACGCATGTTCGATGGCCTTCTGTGCATTAAAAAACTGGCCGCCGTCTGAAAACGAATCTGGAGTGACATTGACGATGCCCATGAGCATCGCCGGACGCGGGAACTGAAACTCGAACTGGCGGGCGCGCAACAGCATGACCTGCGCGAGACTTTCGCGGCAGAGAGGGGAGTGTCAATGCGCGGCATTCGCCGAGGTGCGATGGATGAATCGGAGACGGTTCTTGAATCGGGGAATTCGAAAGTCTGCGACCACAAACAAGAATATCTGCGTCACGTTGCACGAATGCCGCCGCATCGGTTCAAGCCAGCGTGCCAACGTGCCGAAGAAACCACTTGGCCGCATGCGTCATGATGGCGTCCTCGGCTCAGTTTCATCCGGACAACGCATGACAAAAGCGAACTCAGAAACCGCGCGAAAGCTGCATTGGCTGGCGCTCCTGCTATTATTCGTCGTGCCGGCCGCCATATTCAGTCGCACGCTGGCCTGGGATTTCATCAGCATCGATGACGCGCGGAACATTTACGAAAACCCGGACGTTTCGTCCCTGAGTCTCACCAATTTAAAGACCATGTTCACCGACGTAGATCGGGCACGCCGGTATCTGCCCCTGGGCTGGATGTCTTACGCCGTAGACCAACATTTCTTTGGCTTGAGCGCCTTTACCTACCATCTCGGAAATCTGCTGCTGCACTCATTCAACAGTGTGTTGGTGTATTTGCTTTTTCGCCGGCTCCTGCATTTCGCGGTGGGCAGTCCTGCCCTTGTCGCCAAACCGATCGCCGGCGTCACGGGTCCCGCGCTGGCAGCGTTGCTCTGGTCCCTGAACCCGCTGCGCGTCGAACCGGTATCATGGTGTTCTTCGCGAATCTATCTGGTTGCCGCGGCGTTCTTTTTCGGTTCTCTCCTCACCTACTTGCGTGCGGCCCACGAGGAATTCACGGGACGTTCCGGGGCGCGTTGGCGATGGCTGGCGGCCAGCGCCTTTCTGGCATCGCTGTTGACCTACCCCATTGCTGTCTTTGGCGTATTTGCTTTTGCGCTGCTGGAAATTTTTCCGTTGCGACGGGTGCCATTCAACACACCGTGGCGCGCGCCCGTTGAGGTGCGCCATCGCCTGCTGCCTTTCGCCATCATCGCCGCCATGCTTCTTGGCGGCGTGCTGTGGTGCAATTACGCCGGAGCACCCATCGTCGAACGGCCGGGGCCGCCCCGAAACCACGGCACACTGGCACACCAGATCACACAGGCGTTTTTCGTCTGGGGTTACTACATTTGGAAACCCTGGTTCCCATTCAACCTTTCACCGGAGTACACAACCCTGCGCTCATTCGATCCGTTTTCCCTTCCTTTTCTCGCCAGCGTTCTGGGAGTAGTTGCTTTGACCGTGTGGTTGTTTCGCCGCCGTGCGCAATGGCCCGCGGTTTGGATTGCCTGGCTTGCGCATCTCAGCCTTTTGGTGCCTCTGCTTGGCCTGACAGAATCCCGGTATCATCCGGCCGATCGCTACGACTACATCGTCGGGATCCTTCCCGTCCTGCTCTTAAGCGGGGCGATCTGGAAATATTGGAAACCATCTCTGGTGCGACCGGTCTTCTTTGGCGCAGCCGCGCTGCTGCTCGCCTCGGCGGTGGCAAGCGTCCAGCAACTGAACGTTTGGCGAAATCCAGTTACCTTGCGCGAACAGATCTCAAAGGTCGCCGGGCAAACTCCTTTCCGCCCCTACGCAGACGAATGGCTCGGCGCAACCTACCGGGACGCGGGATCGAATGCGCTCGCGGTGGCGACATGCCGCGCCGCTTTGCAAAAGAATCCAAATCTCCCGCTGGCCTTGCTCACGCTCGGCGACGTAGCGCAAGATGAAAGGAACTTCGACGAAGCCATCAGAATCTACGACGAAGTGTTGAGCATGAAGCCAAACTGGCTGGAGGCGCGCATGAACCGCGCCGTAACTTTGGGAAAACACGGCAAGCTCCCGGAGGCAATCCTCGTTCTTCGCGCCATCGTGGAGACCGCCCCACAGCATCAAAACGCGCGGCGCAATTTCGCCTTCGCTCTCGAACTTCAGGGGCGCACCAACGACGCGCGCCTCGTCATGATCGGACAATTGCCACCGTTGCGCGAAAGCGCACCTTAGCCGGAAAACGTTCTCGAAGACATCCAGCACGCTCGCTCTTCCCTTCCGCTTCCCACCCGGCTACAAATCGCGGCGATGAACCCGATGCGAATTTTCCTGGCGGCACTCTGCTGCGCTCTTCTATTGTTCACTGGCTGCAAACCATCGAAGTCGAGCAAGATTGCTTACATCACCAACGGCGTGGATCCATTTTGGAACACAGCGGCGGCGGGCGTGAAAGCCGCGGCGAAAGAATTCAACGTCGATGCGGAAGTTCACATGCCCGCCAAAGGCATTGCGGATCAAAAGCGCATCGTGGAATCGCTGCTCGCCGGTGGTGTGGCGGGAATTGCCATTAGCCCCATCGACGCGAAGAACCAGGTGGGTCTGATCGATGAAGCGTGTGCCGTGACGAGGGTAATTACTCACGACTCGGATGCGCCGGATTCCAAACGGCTATGCTTCGTGGGCATGAACAATTACAAAGCGGGCCGAGCGGCCGGCAAACTCGTCAAGGAAGCGATTCCCAAAGGCGGCAAGGTGATGCTCTTCGTCGGTCGTCTCGAACAACTGAACGCGCAGCAACGACGCCAGGGAATCATTGATGAACTATTGGATCGTCCCGAACAATCTCTAGGCCAGACGAAAATTGATCCGCCGGGCCAACCATTGACCGGCCCGCTCTACACGGTGCTCGACACGCGCACCGACAACTTTGATTACTCGCGCGCCCAGGCCAACGCCGAAGACGCCATCACTTCCACGCCTGATCTCGCCTGCATGGTGGGACTCTTTGCCTACAATCCGCCCATGTGTTTGCAGGCGCTCAAGAGTGCAAAGAAGAACGGGCAAATTAAACTCGTGGCCTTCGACGAACAGGACGCGACCTTGCAAGGCATCCTCGACGGCGACATTCACGGCACCGTGAGCCAGCAGCCGTACTATTATGGTTACGAATCCGTGCGCATCCTCGCCGGCTTGGCGCGCGGCGATCAATCCGTGCTGCCGAAGAACGGCTTTCTCGAAGTGCCAATCGTTCAGGTCCGGAAAGACAACGTGGAAAAATTTTGGGCGGAGCTGAAGAAATTGCAAGCGGGCGGAAACTGAATTCCGCGGATGACAATTCCCTCGACTGATGGTGCGGCGAAGAAATGAGTTACCTCCTGGAAGTCCGCTCTGTGTCGAAACGTTTCCCCGGCGTGCTCGCGTTGGAGAATATTTCGCTCACCCTGGCCCGCGGCGAAGTACTCGCCGTGGTCGGAGAGAACGGCGCGGGGAAAAGCACACTCATGAAAATCCTCGCGGGCGTTCAGGAGCCAGACGCGGGCGAAATTCTGATCGATGATCGAGTCGTAGAGATTTCTTCCGTTCGCGTTGCGCAACGGCTCGGCATCGCGCTCATTCACCAGGAATTGAATCTTGCGGACAATCTGAGTGTGGCCGCGAACATTTTCCTCGGTCGCGAGCCACGGAGCGGTTGGTTCATCCGCACTGGCGAAACGGAAACCAGTTCAACGAGTGTGCTTCGGCAGGTCGGACTTGATGTCTCTCCTCGCGCACTGGTCGGCACGCTCTCGCTGGGTAAGCAGCAACTCGTCGAGATTGCCAAAGCGCTGTCCGCGCAGGCGCGCGTCATCATCATGGATGAGCCGACCTCGGCGCTTTCGCAGCATGAGAGCGAGGCGCTTTTTCGAGTTATCAGAGATCTGCGCCAACGCGGCGTGAGCGTCATCTACATTTCTCACCGGCTCCGCGAGGTGAAGGAAATCGCCGATCGAGTCGTGGTCCTGCGCGACGGAAGAAATGCGGGCGAACTCAGCCGCGACGAAATCACACACGACAACTTGGTGCGGTTGATGGTCGGGCGGAATTTTGAGATTCGACGGGCCAGAGTCTCCACCGGTGATCAAACACGCGCCACAGCGCTGGAAGTTCGGTCGCTGCGCACTGCGACGCATCCGCACCACGAGCTGAACTTCTCTTTGCGTCCCGGGGAAATTGTTGGCGTCGCCGGACTCGTCGGCGCCGGGCGCACCGAAATGTTGGAAGTGTTGTTCGGCATTGAACACGCGCTCGGTGGCGAAATCCTGATGGATGGTGTTGCTCAAAACATCGAAAGCCCCCGCGACGCCATTCGCGCTGGCATGGCTCTCGTGCCCGAGGATCGAAAACAGCAAGGCGTCATTCTGGAAATGGCCGTGAGCGAAAACCTGAGCCTTGCTTCGCTGCGGCGTGAGGCCAGCGCGGCATTCATCAATCACCGTGGCGAGCGCAGCATGGCGGATGAAATGGTGGCGAAACTCGGCATCAAAACACCAAACCTGCGGCAGTTCGTGCAGTATCTCTCCGGTGGCAATCAGCAGAAAGTCGTCATCGGCAAATGGCTCGCGCTTCGACCTCGCGTGCTGTTGCTGGATGAACCGACGCGCGGCATTGATGTCGGCGCCAAGCAGGAGATTTGCAAACTCATGGAGCAACTCGCCGCCGAGGGCGTCGCCATTCTATTCGTCTCGAGCGAGATGGAGGAAATTCTGCGCATGTCGGATCGCGCGCTCGTCATGCACGAGGGCCGCATCAGCGGTGAGTTGAAACGTGAGGAGCTTTCCGAGGATGCGGTGATGGGCTTCGCCACCGGCGCACGACGAACATGAAAAAACTGCTCGGCATCACCGGCCTGCTGGCTTTCGTCTGTATTGCCACCGCGATCAAGGAGCCGAACTTTCTCAACGCCTACAACCTTCAGAACACGATCCGTTGGACGGCGCTGTTCAGCCTCATCGCCATTGGCGTGTCGTTCGTCATCATCACGGGCGGAATCGATCTTTCCATTGGCTCAACGATCGGACTGGTCGGTTCGCTGCTCGCTTATCTGCTCACGATCAAAGGATGGAGCATCGGCGCAGCGCTGCTGGCAGTGATGCTGGTGTCCCTGGGCATCGGCTTCGCGCACGGATTGCTCGTCACGAAAATGCGGCTGCAACCATTCGTTGTGACGCTCTGCGGCCTCCTGATTTATCGCGGCGTCGCGCGTTACATTACTAACGATCAGAGCCAAGGCTTCGGGAATTCATTCGAGGAATTGCGTTGGCTCGCGACCGGGCAAGCGTCGATTCCATTCACTGGCGGTCTGGGCGCTGGCGGTCGATTCGGCCTGCCATTCCCGTTCATTGTCATGTTGATCGTGGGCATCCTCGGTGCCATTTTTCTAAATCGCACCATCTATGGCCGCTATCTGCTCGCCCTGGGCCGCAATGAAACCGCGGCGCGCTACAGCGGCATCAACACTGACGCGATGAAGATGATCGCTTACGTGATTTGCTCCGGCCTCGCCGGCGTGGCAGGAATTCTCTTCTCACTGAACCTGAACTCTGTGCAGCCGTCCGGTCTCGGTGAGTTTTACGAACTCTACGCCATTGCCGGTGCAGTTCTGGGCGGGTGCAGCCTGCGTGGCGGCGAAGGATCAATCCTCGGCGTGATCATCGGCACGGCCGTTATGCGCGTGCTCTACAACTCGATAAACATTCTGCGCATTCCGACCCACTGGGAGTTCGCCATCATCGGCGGAGTGATTCTTTCGGGCGTGATTGTGGATGAGTTGGTGAAACGCGTTGCAGCGAAACGGAGAGCGGCGCGGTGAATAGCGCAGCTATTCTTCCCTCGCGAGCTTGCGCGCCCGTTCGAGCGAACTTTCGGCGCGACGATCGAGTTCGTTGCTCACCGTCCAGTGATAACGCCAAATGAGATTGTTCGTTTGCGTCGAGTAAGGATCGACAAGCAGAAGCGTGCGTTGAAAATCATCCAACAACTGCTTGTTGGAAAGTTTACCCGTGTATTGAGGGACCTCCATGACCAACTTGTCGAAGAGTCGCCGCGCTTCGTTGGTTTCGTTGCGCGTTTGCAGAAGAATCAACGCCTCGCGAATTTCGACGTGTTTGGATTGCTTGAGGCCGATCTGGCGCAGGACCATGACACTGCAAAAGATCAGGAGCAGGAAAAACAGCAGGACGAACCGATACTGGCGCACGAAACGCATGAGAGTCTTTACGAGACGCGCTCCCGAGCGGCAACCTTCAATTGAGGGGAGCGTGGCTTTCCCGAGCCGCAGCACGTCCAAATAATTATTGCCGCTGCGGCTCGGGAGAGCCGCGCTCCGTGTTGCATCTTGAAAAATGCGACATGGAAGTTGAAGAACGCAGCGGTTCGATGTTCGCTGTGGGCTGTTGAGTATCCGGCTTTCAGTCCTGTGTTTGCTGCTCGGCATGAATTGCTCGAGCCACGCGGAAACCAACGTGCCGGTGCGCGCGCTGGGTGACGGACTTTTCCAAGTCGGCCTCGTCCAATTGGACAAAAACTCCCGCGTCGCAAGCTTTCCTGCCGTCATGAATATGCGCGAGGAAATCACCGAATACATCGTCGTTCACAAAACCGGCAAGACGCACGAGAGCATTTTTCGCACAGACGCGCGGCCCCAGGATGTTCATGTCGCCATGCTGCTGCTGGGCGTGAAGCCCGTGATGACCAACATGTTCGGGGCCGATGGCAAAGGATTTCCGTCCGGCGACAAAGTTTTCGTGAAGGTGAGTTGGATCAACAACGGCACGCGGATCGAATACGCTACGGAAGATCTGGTGTTGAATCGCCAAACCAAAGAGCCGATGGCGCGCGGCGAATGGATTTACAACGGATCGAACTTCTCGGAAGGCGCGTTCACGGCGCAGCGCGATGGCTCGATTATTTCAACACACATTGATCCGGACGCGCTGATCAATAATCCTCGACCGGGACGCGAGAATGATGATCTGTTCGCGCCGAACACGGGAAAGCTGCCGGCCATCGGCACGCCGGTGGAGATCACAATTCGACTGGCGCGTGAGAAATGAACGACGCAGTCGAGGAAGGAGTCTGAGATTGAATATGAAAATTCTTGGAGTGTTGGCCTGTTCGGTTCTCGCCGTGGGCGGCGCGCTGGCCGCGGATACGAAACCATTGCGCCAGACCGATGAATCCTTCCGCCACGAAGTGCAGCGCGCCATCGAGAAAGGAAATGATTTCCTGAAGTCCGCGCAGAACAGCAATGGCTGGTGGTCCACCGCGGATCATCCGAGCGTCACCGCGCTGGCGCTGTCGGCGATATTGGGTGAACCGGGCCAGCGGCTGAAAAATTCGCCCGAAGTGAAGAAGGGTTACGTCTTCGTGCTGAGTTGTGCCAAGCCGGACGGCGGCATCTACGTGACGAACCTCGCAAATTACAACACTTCCATCTGCATGATGGGCCTGCTCGCAGCGCGCGAACCGAAGTACGACGCCGTGTTGCGCAAAGCGCGCTCGTTCGTCGCGGGCATGCAGGCAGATCGGGGCGAGCCGGGCAGGATGGACACGCCGTGGGACGGAGGCATCGGTTACAGTCACGACGCGGGGCGTTCGGACATGAACAACACGCTCACCGCGCTCGAAGCGCTTTACTACTCGAAGCATTTGATCTCGGACAAAAATGTCGCCGATGCGAAGGATCTGAACTGGGCCGCGGCGATTCAGTTCATCCAGAATTGCCAAAATCTGCCGGGCGTGAACAAACAGGACTGGGTTTCCACCGATGCGCGCGACCGCGGCGGCTTCGTTTACGATCCTGACAGCAGCAAAGCTGGCGGCGTGACCAACGCCAGCGGCAAAGTCGCGTTGCGTTCCTACGGCAGCATCAGCTACGCGGGTTTGCTCAGTTACATTTACGCGGACGTGAAGCAGTCCGACCCGCGCGTGCAGGCGGTGATGGATTGGCTGCGCGCAAATTATTCGCTCGAAGAAAATCCCGGCATGGGCGCGCAGGGCTATTTTTATTATCTGCACTTGATGACGAAGGCGCTCACTTCCGCGCGCGTGGACGAACTACAAACGAACAGCGGCAAGAAAGTCGATTGGCGTCGCGACGTGGCCATGCGGCTCATCAATCTACAAAAGGCGGATGGCTCCTGGCAAAACGACAATGGCCGCTGGTGGGAAAAGGACCCGAATCTGGTGACGGCTTACGCGGTGATGTCGCTAGAGATTATTTACCGGGGGATGTGAGCAAACCCGCGGACCCTATTTCGGCTTCGACCTGCGCTTGGTGGTCTCCACCCGCGCAATGTGGCTGTATGGGCAGACCACAAATCCGACGCCGAATTCATGTCCTGGTCCATTTCGCCAGGATCAGAGAATTCTCCGTCGTGAAAGCGAAATTAGGACGCTGAACTACGTAGGATGCGCCGTCATCGAACCAGATTTTTATTGACTGCTCGGCGGCCCGGCGAACAAGACCCTTCATCTGTTCCTGAGTCATGGCCACAAAAATGGGCATTCCATCTTCAGAGTCAAACCGCCCGCGAGATTCCCACAGGTTCCACAGCATCCTCCGGCTCCGCCCACTTGCCATGCTCCTTGATTAGGTCCACGAGGCGCTCGACCGCTTCGGCTTCGGGGATGTTGAACTTAATCGGCTGCTTGCCCACGTAGAGATTGATCTTGTTCGGCGCGCCGCCCACGTAACCGAAATCGGCGTCCGCCATTTCGCCGGGGCCGTTCACGATGCAGCCCATGATGGCGATCTTCACGCCTTTGAGATGTTGTGTGCGCTCTTTGATTCGCGCCGTGACGGTTTGGAGATTGAAGAGCGTGCGCCCGCAACTCGGACACGCGACATAATCCGTCTTGAAGGAACGACAACCCGCCGCTTGCAGAATGTTGAACCCCAGACGCAGCGATTGTCCCGCGCCCGCTTCGCCGCGCACCAGAATGGCATCGCCAATCCCATCGGCCAGCAGCGAGCCAATGACCACGGACGCGCGGAGCAGCGCGATGTTTGGCGCCAGCGACGTTTCAGGAAATATCAGCAGGTCCTTTAACAGAATCGGATTGCTCGCGCCCAGCCGTTTTAATTTCGCGACCAGAAGCCGAAACGCGGCGATCGTGGGCAGCATCACGCCGTCCTTCACCGTGATAAGTTGCGTGTGGCAATTGACCGTGAAGTTCTCCAACGGATCGACTTCGAGTACGTTCAGGTCTTCGTAAATCGCCTCCGGCTTCACGTCGTCTTTCGGGCGAATCTTCGGCGCCACTTTGTCGAACGTGGCGCGCGTGACGACGACGCGAATGAGTTGTTCGCCGCCGCACTTCACATCTTCGTTCAGCTCAATTTCCGGTGTGACGCGGCGCTCGAAACCGAACGGGTCGAACGGAAACTCATGATTCTCCGCCAGCAGGTCATGATTTGTGAGAACCGGAACCTGCGCCAGCAAGTCGTTACACACTTCGATCTCGCGCGGCGAATCTTCCGTAAGCGAAACGCGAATTGTGTCGCCCAGTCCATCGCACAGCAGCGAGCCGATGCCGATGGCGCTCTTGATGCGGCCGTCCTCGCCTTCGCCCGCTTCGGTAACGCCGAGATGAATCGGATAATTCCAGTCGGGGCCGAGTTCATTCAGCCGCGCGACGAGCAGGCGATAGCATTCGATCATCACCTTCGGATTGCTCGACTTCATCGAGAATTTGAAATTGTGAAAGCCGTTCGCGCGCGCGATGCGAGCAAACTCCAACGCGCTCTCCACCATGCCCAGCGGCGTATCGCCGTAACGGTTCATGATGCGATCGCTCAGCGAGCCGTGATTCGTGCCGATGCGCAGCGCGCGGCCCAGTTCCTGACAACGCTTCACCAGCGGCGTGAACTTTTCTTCGATGCGTTTGAGTTCAGCGTCGTATTGATCGTCGGTGTATTCCTTGATGGCGAATTTCTTCGAGTCGGCGTAGTTGCCGGGATTGATGCGGACCATTTCCACCCATTTGGCGGCCTCCATCGCGGCGTCGGGCTTGAAGTGAATGTCCGCGACGATGGGCACGTAGCAGCCGCGGGCGCGGAGTTCACGAACAATGTTTTCCAGGTTCGCCGCGTCCTTCACCGTCGGCGCGGTGATGCGCACGATCTGGCAGCCCACGGCGACGAGTTCCAGCGTCTGCTTCGCCGAGAGCGCCGTGTCCATCGTGTCGCACGTGAGCATGGATTGCTTCACCACGGGATGGTCGCCGCCGATGATGACGCCGCCATTTGCTGGATCGCCGACGAAGACTTCGCGCGTTTTGCGCCGCTGGTAAACGTAAGGCGACTCGCAGTAGTGCATCACTACTTCGGCGGTTGCTTCGGAAATTCGACGTGCTCCGTCTTTTCCTTTCGGAAAAACGAAAGCTCCTGCACATCGAAGAAGGCGATATAAAGCATGAAGGCAATCAGCGCCACGGCACAGCCGGTTTGAATGTAGTTCAGTACCTTGGCGTTGACCGGCTTGCGGCGAATGCTCTCCAGCAACGCGAGCAGGATGTGCCCGCCGTCGAGCACAGGAAAGGGCAGCATGTTCAGGATGGCCAGGTTCACGTTCATCAACACGCTGAACCACAGAGCCAGGCGCCAGCCCTGATCGCTCTCGAAGAGAATGTAATAGACGCTGAGAATTTTTACGGCGCCGCCGAGATGCTGCGGCTTGATGTCCGACTTGCTGGAGAATAGCGCGGCAAAAGTGCTGACCATGGCATTCACACTGCCGCGCATTTGCTCGATGGGGCCGGGATGCGCCAAGCCCATGCGCCCGCCAAGCATCCAAGCAATGCCGATCTTCGGATCGCCATTCGTGCTATTGAGCGGAACGATCGGCGTAACGGTCACTTCGAAAGGCTTGCCGTCACGCAATCCTTGAAGCGTCACTGGCTCGCCTTTGTGTTCGCTGATATAATCCGACACGCCCGCGTAGTGCAAAAGCCTGCGGCCGTTAATCGCATGAACTTCATCATGGGCTTTCAATCCAGCGAATTCTCCGGGACTGCCGGCTTTGACGTCGCCGATGATGGCCGTCTGGGCTGCATCAATTTTGATCTGGCGCAGACTCTTGCGTTTCCAAGCCTTGGTCGCTTCTTTCACTGGCGTCACCTGCACGACATTGGTCGTAACGGCGCCGCTCACTTCGTTGGAACGAACATACTTGATGGGGATTTGAGCGCCTTCACTGCTCAACACACGCCATTGGATACTTTCGCCCATGCCGCCGTATTTCGTCACCGGCTTGTCCTCGATCTCGAGAATCCTGTCGCCGGGTTTCAAACCGGCCAGGTCCGCAGGCCCGCCTTTCTCGACGTAACCGATGACTGTAGTTTTCTCAGACTCACTCTCCGGCCGGCCCACTGCGTAAACAACGATGGCAAAAACGAGCGCGAGCAAAAAGCTGAACAGCGGGCCGGCGAACGCGACGATGATCTTGTCGAGGGCGGAAATGGGGGGAAGCTGCTCTTTCTTCTCCTCGCCCTCGCTCTTGCCTTCGATCATTTCCATCGGCGCCATCTGCGGGAGCGACACGTAGCCGCCGGCGGGAATGGACCCGAGGCAATATTCCACGCCGCCAATTTTCGTTTTCCAGATCGGTTTGCCGAACCAGATGGCGAAGCGCTCGACTTTCAAACCGCGCCAGCGCGCCGCGAGAAAATGGCCCAACTCGTGGACAAAGATGAGGAGATTGAAGAGCAGGAGCACTTCGAGGCAGATAAAGATGACTTTCACAACATGCATAATCGGCACAGCCGCATTAAATCGGAGCCGGAATATAGCGGGAGGAACGTCTGAATCAATGGAAGTTTCCGCCCGCAAAAGGGAGCTACACACATTGTGGCGGCAAGCCTCTACGCTTTGTCAGTGAGCCGAGGCTTCCGGGCCCGGCGGCATAAAGAGCATGTGGACGAATCATGTTTCCTCAACCGTCCGGCACTTGTCCCGGGCGGTTGGAAACCAGCCCTCACCGGCCGGCAAGATGCCTGGTGCCATGTATGAGGTGCGTCAACACGATCACTTCAAGCTGCTGCTCGCTTCGTTCCGCGCCCACGCATCTGCCTCTAGAATTTGTTCCAGCGTTGGATGTGGCACGGTCTTGTGAGCGTCCATCGTGCGGCGCACGGTTTCGGTGATACCGGGAAAATTGAGCCGCCGATTCACGAACGCTTCCACCGCGACCTCGTTCGCCGCGTTCATGACGGCAGGCAACGTTCCGCCGACTTCCCCTGCCCTGCGGGCCAGTTCAAGCGCCGGGAACCGCTCGATGTCCGGCTCCTCGAAAGTCAGCGAGCCGTATTTGGCCAAACTCGTTTGCACGCGATCGCTCGCGGCGCGCTCGGGATAAGTGAGCGCGTATTGAATCGGCAGGCACATGTCCGGCGTGGAAAGCTGCGCAATCATCGAGCCGTCCACGAACTCGACCATAGAGTGAATGACGCTTTGCGGATGCACCACGACGCCGACGCGCGCCATCTCGATGTCGAAGAGCCAGCGCGCCTCGATCATCTCCAGCCCTTTGTTGAACAACGTGGCGGAATCAATGGTGATCTTTTGGCCCATGACCCACGACGGATGCTTCAATGCGCATTCGACCGTGATCTCGGCGAATTTTTCCTTCGGCCATGCAATGCGATCACGGAACGGCCCGCCGGAAGCCGTGAGCCAAAGCTTCCGCACGGAAGAAGGCGGTTTGCCATCGAGACATTGGAAAATCGCCGAGTGTTCGCTGTCCACTGCGAGTACTTTCACGCCGTGCTTTCGGGCCTCGCTCATCACGATCTCGCCGGCCATCACGAGGATTTCCTTCGAAGCGACCGCGATGTCCTTGCCCGAACGAATCGCAGCGAGCGCCGGTTGAAGTCCCGCCGTGCCGACGATGGCAATGAGGACGATGTCCGCTTCGGGCAACGTCGCGAGTTTCAGCAGACCGTCGCTGCCGCAGTGAACGGGCGTGGAGCCGATCGCACTTTGGAGTTGCGCCGCCTTTTTGGGATCTGAGATCGAAACCACATGGGGCCGGTGCTCGCGAACCTGTTGGAGCAACAGATCCACATTATTGCCCGCCGCCAGACCGATAAGCCGAAAACGTTCCGGCAAATCTTCGATCACTTTGACCGTGCTCGTGCCGATCGAGCCCGTCGAACCGAGAAGGACAACGTTCTTCATCAATGCGTGAGAATGTGCCGCAGGTACAAATACATGAGCGGCGCATTGAACAGCAGACTGTCCATCAAGTCCAGAATTCCGCCGATGCCGGGGAACCAGCGCCCGGAATCCTTCACGCCGGCTTCGCGTTTGAAGATGGATTCAATCAGGTCGCCTACCACGGCCGCTGTGCTGAGCAAAACGCCCAGGACGATCGCGTGCATCCAGTTCATCCCATACAGCTTGTGCCCCGCGAAGTGGGCGAAGGCGAGGCTCACCAAAGTGGAAACGACGATGGCGCCGCCAAAGCCTTCCCACGTTTTGCCGGGGCTGATGCGCGGTATCATTTTGTGTTTGCCGATGAGCGAGCCGGTGACATACGCGCCGAGGTCGCTGAACTTGGTCACGAGAATAAAGTAGAGCACGTAGAAGTTCCCATCGACGTCGATGCTCCGGCCGCCCGCCTCCAGGATGTTGGGAAAGAAATGCAACTTCTGGATGAAGTTCAGCAGCCACGGGACGTACATCAGTCCGAACAAAGTTGTGGACATGCGCAGCAGGCCGGAGCCGCCGCGCTTGGAGAGAAATTGCCGAAGACAGATGCCGAGCACGAAGAGGATCAAGATGCCTGTCTCGAAATCATTGGCTTTGGCGGGCGAGACGTTGGCGTGCATGCCGCCTTGCACGTAAAGAAATGTGCTCGTCATCAAGACGAGTCCGCCCACGAGGCCCCATTTGCGGAAGCAATCCAGGCCAGCCTTCTGCACCAGTTCATAGAATTCCTCCAACCCGAGCGCGGCGATGGCGAGCATCACCAGCAGGAAGAGAATGTCAGCGAACAAGCTGTTGCCCGCGAAGAGCGCCAGCAGCACGAACGACCAGAGCGCGACGGAACTGCCGAGGCGGCGGAAGAAGATTTTCGTCTTGCTCGGTGGTGTGACGAGCGGCGCGCCAGGCGCAGGCGTTGCCGGAGTTGGATCGACCATGCGCAAAAAGACTGGCTCAAGTGCGCGCGCTTTGACAACGGGCAACTGCGGAAAAACTAGAAACTCGAAACCCGCCAGGTTCGTGTGCGTTCTGTCTTCGCTTGGTCCGGCGCTTCGCTCACTCCCGGCTCGCGCTCGGCTGCTCGTTCACGCGCAGCCAGAAGGAATCGAGCGTCTTGAGCATCTCGACCAACGAATCGAAATTCACCGGCTTCACCAGGTAAGCATTCACGCCCAAATCGTAGGCGCGGTTGATGTCGATCGGCTGCTTGGAGGACGTGAGCATGACGATGGGAATCCGTTTCAGTCCGGGCTGCGTGCGCACCCATTCGAGCACCTCGATGCCAGACTTGCGCGGCAATTTCAAATCCAGCAACACCAGCGACGGCAGAGGAAATTGTTCACGAGATGAAAACGAGTTGGTGCCGCTCAAGTAATGCACCGCTTGCTCGCCATCGTTCACCACCTGGAGTTGCGCGGGAATCTCCGCTTTACGGAAAGCGCGGGCGATCAAGAGAACGTCGTTGGGATCGTCTTCGACGTGAAGGACCGTGGGTGCGTTAACAGCCATAATTTACGCCGCTGGCAGCTCAATCCAGAAGCGGCTCCCGCGTTCCGGCTCGGATTCGACGCCGGCGTGTCCGCCCATGCGCTCGGCGCCTTTGCGCACGAGCGCCAGACCGATGCCGGTGCCGGGATACGCCTGCGTCGAGTGCAGCCGCTCGAACAACCCGAAGATGCGATCGCAATGTTCCTGCGCGATGCCGATGCCGTTGTCCTCTACCCAGATGCGCACGGCGCGCTGGCACGGTTCGGTCCGAATGCTGACCGCCGGCGTCCGTTCGGGATGGCTGAACTTCAGGGCATTGCCGACCAGGTTGGCGAGAATCTGCCGGACAGTGCTCGGATGCGCCAGCACACGGGTCAACGTCAGATCGAGTTTCACTTCCGCGCGCTTGTCCTGAATGTCGCTATCGAGCTGGACGAGCAACTCCGTCATTTCGCGCTGCAAATCCACGGGCACGCGCTCCAACTCAGCGCGACTGAGCCGGCTGTAATCGAGCAAATCATTCAACAGCGCATCCATGTACTTCGCCGAGTTCACGATGCGTCGAGCGTATTCTTTTCCCGAGTCGTCGAGCCGGTCGAATTGTTCTTCCAGCAAGGCGTCGGCAAAACCCTGCATGGAACGCAGCGGCGCGCGCAGATCGTGCGAGATGGAATAACTGAACGCCTCCAGTTCGCTGTTGATGTCGGTCAGTTCCTGCACGCGCTGTTTCAACTGTGCATTCAGCGACTCGATCTTCTGCTCGTTGGTTTTGCGCTGCGTGATGTCGCGCGCGAAAATGTAAATCAATCGTTCCGCGGGAAACGGCGCGGCCGTCCAGCCCAGCCAGCGAAAGGAACCATCCTTGCAGCGATAGCGTCCCTCGAAATAGGTCGCGCTGTTTCCCTCACGCAGACGATTCATCTGATCGATCATCGCCGGACGATCTTCGGCGTGAACGAAATCCGGTCCCGGCCGCGATTTGAATTCATCCTCCGGAAAGCCCAGCGTCTTTTCCCACGTCGGATTCAACTGCAGCATGTAGCCGTCGAAATCCGCGATGGCGAGCATGTCGAGCGACAGGTTAAAAAAACGATTGCGCTTCGTCTCCGCTTCCAGCTTATCGACCGCGTCCGTGAGCTGGCGCTTGAGCGCTGCTTCTTCCAATTGTCGCAAACGCTCGCCCTGCCGCTTGATCTGTTCGGTGCGCTTGTAGAGTTCGACGAACACCGACACTTTGCTGCGCAGCACCTGCGGAACGATCGGAGTGAGAATGTAATCCACGGCGCCAAGCTGATACCCGCGCGCGATGTGGTTCTCCGACTGGTTCATCGACGTGACGAAAATGATCGGCGTATGCTCCGTGGCCGGTCGCGTGCGGATGAGCTGCGCCGTCTCGAAGCCGTCCATCCCCGGCATGGAGACATCGAGCAAAATGACGGCGAACTCCTTCTGCAACAAATGGCGCAGCGCTTCCTTGCCCGACTTTGCCACGATGACGTTTTGATCCAAATCATCGAGGACGGCTTGCAGCGCCATCAATTTGTCCGCGCGATCGTCCACCAGCAGAATATTGGTTTTGTCGTCGGGATCGCTCACATCGGTTTTGGGCCTTCTCCCGTTGCGGGCCGGCGTCAGAGGCACGCCTTCACGCGCCGGTTCGAACAGCCTGTTGCGCGGAGTATTCATGAAAGCACCGCCCGCCCCTCGCTGTCGGGGAAATGCGCGCGGACGAGTAGCAGCACAATTTTTTTTTCGCCAGGGCCGTTCACACTTCAGCGATGCAACCACAGCCGCAGCACCGAACGCAAATGTTCCGTGTCCACCGGCTTGGACAAATAATCCGACGCCCCCGCCGCAATGCACTTCTCGCGGTCGCCCTTCATGGCCTTCGCGGTCACGGCAATAATCGGCAGATCCCGGAAGTCAGAGATTTCCCGAATCGCGCGCGTCGTTTCGTATCCGTCCATCGTCGGCAACATGATGTCCATGAGCACGATGTCGATGCCCTTCGTCTTGAGCAGGGTTTCGATCGCGTCCCGGCCATTCTCCGCTGACACCACCTGCATCTTGAAACGCTCCAGCACGCTGGTCATGGCGAAGATGTTGCGGATGTCATCGTCCACCAGCAGCACCTTCTTCCCCTCGAGCACCGCGTGGTGCAGGTTCTCCAACATCTTGCGCTGGCGATCCGGCAGCTTCGAGGCGTTGCGGTGCAAGTGCAGCGCTGTTTCATCCAACAAACGTTCCGGCGAACGCACGTCCTTGATCAACACGCTCTCGGCCAGGGCCTTGAGCCGCGTCTCTTCCTCCTTCATCAGGTCCTTCGCGGTGTAAACAACGATGGGCAAACTCTTCGATTGCGACTGCTGTTTGATCTGCTCGATCAGATCGACGCCGCTCATGTCGGGCAATCCAAGATCGAGCACCATGCAGTCGTACTTATTGTTCTCCAGTTCCGCGAGCGCGTCCTTGCCACAGCTCACCACCGTCGTCTTCACGTCGCCATTGCCGATCAATTCGCGAATGCTCATGGACTGAATCTCGTCGTCCTCCACCAGCAACAGGTTCTTCACCGGGCGCTCCACGAATTGTTTCAAGCTCTCGAAGGCTTCGCTCAACGTCTCCGGGTTCTCGGACTTGCGCAGATAACCCAGCGTCCCCTGCGTTAGGGTCGGCTCCGTGTTCTCGTCCACCGAGATCATCTGGATGGGAATGTGCCGCGTCGCCAAATCCACTTTCAAACGATCCAGCACGCGCCAGCCGTCGAAGTCCGGCAAGTGAACGTCGAGCGTGATGGCATCAGGTTTAATCTCACGCGCCAGGGCCAACGCAGCCGAACCGCGCGGGGCAATCACACCTTTGAACCCCTTCTCGTGCGCCATTTCCAGCAGCACCTTGGCGTAATGCGGATCGTCCTCGACGATCAGCAGCACGCGATCGCCTTTCTCAATTTTCCCGCGATCATCCTCGACGGTGAATTCCGCCGGCATGATGTCAGGCGGCAAATCCACCGTGGCCGAGGCGTCCACCACCGCGCTGTCGGCAGGCTGCGCGGGCCGCAGTGCTCCGATGGCGTCGCGTTCGCGGCGCGTTGGCCGCGTGGACACATAGCTCTGCGGCAAATACAGCGTGAACGTGCTTCCCTGCCCGACCGCGCTGGCCAGTCGAATTTCGCCGCCGAGCAACCGCGCGATTTCGCGGCTGATCGCCAGGCCCAGGCCGGTGCCGCCGTACTTGCGCGAGGTGGAACCGTCGGCCTGTTGAAACGCTTCGAAGATGATCTGCTGTTTCTCCGGCGGAATCCCGATGCCGGTATCGCTGACCGAGAACGCAATGACCGACCGCGCGTGATTGAGCGAATCCCGATCCGGACTCCAGCCTTCCGTGACCTGCGCCACGCTGAACGTGACACTGCCCTTGTCCGTGAACTTGAATGCGTTCGAGAGAAGATTGCGGATGACCTGCTCGAGCCGCTGGCTGTCGGTAAACATGCTGCGCGGCAATTCCGAATCGATATCGAGTTCCAGGTCGAGCCCCTTGGCCTCCGCCACGTGGCGGAAGGTGCGATCCACGTAATCGTGCAGCTCTCCGAACCGCACTTCCTCGACATCGACCGTGACCGTGCCGGACTCAATCTTCGACAGATCGAGAATATCGTTGATGAGCGTGAGCAGATCGTTGCCGGACGCGTGAATCGTCTTGGCGAACTCGACTTGTTTCGTCAACAGATTGCCGTCCTGGTTCTGCGCGAGCTGGTCGGCAAGGATGAGCAGGGAATTGAGCGGCGTGCGCAGCTCGTGCGACATGTTCGCGAGGAACTCGGACTTGTATTTCGAAGTGAGCGCAAGCTGCTTGGCCTTTTCTTCGAGCGCTTGGCGGGCCTGTTCGACTTCCGCGTTCTTGCGTTCCACTTCCGCGTTCTGCTCGGCGAGCAGCTTCGCTTTTTCCTGCAGCTCCTTGTTCGTGTTCTGCAATTCCTCCTGGCGACTTTGCAACTCCTTCGCCAGCGACTGCGACTGCTTGAGCAAATCTTCCGTGCGTGTATTGGCTTCGATCGTGTTGAGCACGATGCCGATCGATTCGACGAGCTGATCGAGGAACGCCTGGTGAATCGGCGAGAACTGCTCGAACGAGCTCAGCTCCATGACGGCCTTGACGTGGCCTTCGAAGAGCACCGGCAGCACGATGATGTTCGTGGGCGGCGCCGCGCCCAGACCAGACGTGATCTGCACGTAATCCGGCGGCGCGTTGGTAATCAATATGCGTTCCTTCTCCAGCGCCGCCTGGCCCGCGAGGCCCTCCCCCATCGCGAACTTGTTCGAAACATTCTTGCGGCTGCGATAGGCGTAGCTCGAAAGCAGCTTGAGGTGCGCATCGCGTTCTGTTTCGTCCACCGCCTCTTCGCGCCCCGGCTGCATCACATAAAAGACGCCGTGCTGCGCACCCACGACGGGGGCCAGTTCGGACAGGATGAGTTTGCCGACCGTGAGCATTTCCTTCTGGCCCTGCAACATGCGCGTGAACTTCGCCAGGTTCGTCTTGAGCCAGTCCTGTTCGTTATTTTTGATCGTCGTGTCCTTCAGGTTTCGGATCATCTCGTTGATGTTGTCCTTGAGCGCGGCCACTTCGCCTTTCGCTTCCACCTGAATGAACCGCGTGAGATCGCCCTTCGTCACTGCGGTCGCCACGTCCGCGATCGCGCGCACTTGCGTCGTGAGATTCGCGGCAAGCTGATTGACGTTGTCGGTCAAGTCCTTCCACGTGCCGGCGGCGCCGGGGACGTTGGCCTGGCCGCCCAGTTTTCCTTCGACACCGACTTCGCGCGCCACCGTGGTCACCTGATCGGCAAAGGTCGCCAGCGTATCGATCATGGAGTTAATGGTGTCGGCGAGTTCGGCAATTTCACCTTTGGCATCGACCAGCAGCTTCTGTTTCAAGTTACCGTTGGCCACGGCCGTCACGACTTTCGCAATGCCGCGCACCTGGTTGGTGAGGTTGCCGGCCATGAAGTTCACGTTGTCGGTCAAATCCTTCCACGTGCCCGACACACCGCGCACGTGCGCCTGGCCTCCCAGTTTTCCTTCCGTGCCGACTTCGCGCGCCACGCGCGTCACTTCATCCGCGAACGACGAAAGCTGGTCCACCATCGTGTTGACGGTGTTCTTGAGTTCGAGAATTTCGCCCTTCACGTCCACCGTGATCTTCTTGGTCAAGTCACCGTTGGCCACAGCCGTCGTCACAGCGGCGATGTTGCGCACCTGCGAGGTGAGATTCGACGCCATCGAATTCACGTTATCCGTCAAGTCCTTCCATGTGCCGGCCAGACCACGCACGTCAGCCTGACCGCCGAGTTTCCCTTCGGTGCCGACTTCGCGCGCCACGCGCGTCACTTCCGAAGCGAACGAACGAAGCTGGTCCACCATCGTGTTAATAGTGTCTTTCAGCTCCGCGATTTCGCCCTTCACATCGACGGTGATCTTCTTGGACAAGTCGCCGTTCGCCACGGCCGTGGTCACGGCCGCGATGTTGCGAACCTGCGACGTGAGGTTCGACGCCATCGAGTTCACCGAGTCGGTCAAGTCCTTCCACGTGCCGGCGACGCCACGCACGTTCGCCTGGCCGCCGAGCTTTCCTTCCGTGCCGACTTCACGCGCCACGCGCGTCACTTCGGCGGCGAACGACGAAAGCTGGTCCACCATCGTATTAACGGTGTTCTTGAGTTCGAGAATTTCCCCCTTCACGTCCACGGTGATCTTCTTGGACAAGTCACCGTTAGCCACGGCGGTCGTCACCGCGGCGATGTTGCGCACCTGCGCCGTGAGGTTACCGGCCATCGAATTCACCGAGTCGGTGAGATCTTTCCACGTGCCCGCCACGCCTTTCACATCGGCCTGACCGCCGAGCTTTCCTTCCGTGCCGACTTCGCGCGCCACGCGTGTCACTTCGGCGGCGAACGAGCGAAGCTGGTCCACCATCGTGTTAATGGTGTCCTTGAGTTGAAGGATTTCGCCCTTCACATCCACCGTGATCTTCTTCGACAAGTCGCCCGTCGCCACGGCCGTCGTCACGTCCGCGATGTTGCGGACCTGCGCCGTCAAATTGCCGGCCATCGAATTCACTGAGTCAGTGAGATCCTTCCACGTGCCGGCCACACCTTTCACATCCGCCTGGCCGCCGAGTTTTCCTTCCGTGCCGACTTCGCGCGCCACACGCGTCACTTCCGCGGCGAACGACGAGAGTTGGTCCACCATCGTGTTGATCGTGATCTTGAGTTCGAGAATTTCGCCCTTCACGTCCACCGTGATCTTTTTCGAAAGGTCGCCCGTCGCGACAGCGGTCGTCACTTCCGCGATGTTGCGCACTTGCGCCGTGAGGTTGGAGGCCATCGAATTCACTGAGTCGGTCAGGTCCTTCCACGTGCCGGCCACACCTTTCACATCCGCCTGGCCGCCGAGTTTTCCTTCGGTGCCCACTTCGCGGGCCACACGCGTCACTTCCGAAGCGAACGAGCGAAGCTGGTCCACCATGGTGTTAATGGTGTTCTTGAGCTGCAGAATTTCGCCCTTCACGTCCACGGTGATCTTCTTCGACAAGTCACCGTTCGCGACCGCGGTCGTCACGTCGGCAATATTGCGCACCTGCGCCGTGAGGTTGCCGGCCATCGAGTTCACTGAATCCGTGAGGTCCTTCCAGGTACCGGCCACACCGCGCACGTCCGCCTGGCCGCCGAGTTTTCCTTCCGTGCCGACCTCGCGCGCGACGCGTGTCACTTCCGAGGCGAACGACGAAAGCTGGTCCACCATCGTGTTGATCACGTTTTTGATTTGAAGAATTTCACCGCGTGCATCGACCGTGATCTTTTGCGTCAAGTCACCGTTCGCAATGGCCGTCGCCACCTTCGACATGTCGCGCACCTGCGCCGTGAGGTTCGATGCCATCGAATTCACGTTGTCAGTCAGATCCTTCCAGGTGCCGGCCACGCCGCGCACGTCCGCTTGGCCGCCCAGCTTTCCTTCCGTGCCGACTTCGCGCGCCACACGTGTCACTTCCGAGGCAAACGACGAGAGCTGGTCCACCATCGTGTTGATCGTGATCTTGAGTTCGAGGATTTCGCCTTTGACGTTGACCGTGATTTTCTTCGAGAGATCGCCGTTCGCCACCGCCGTCGTCACCGCCGCGATGTTGCGCACCTGCGCCGTGAGGTTCGACGCCATGAAATTCACCGAGTCGGTCAAGTCCTTCCACGTGCCCGAGACACCTTCCACTTTCGCTTGGCCGCCGAGAATACCTTCGGTGCCCACTTCGCGCGCCACACGCGTCACTTCAGAAGCAAAGGAGCGAAGCTGGTCCACCATCGTATTGATCGTATCCTTGAGTTCGAGGAACTCACCTTTCACGTCAACCGTGATCTTCTTGGTCAAATCACCGTTGGCTACCGCCGTCGTCACCGTCGCGATGTTGCGCACCTGCGACGTGAGGTTCGACGCCATGAGGTTCACGTTGTCGGTGAGATCCTTCCACGTGCCGGCCACGCCTTTCACTTTCGCCTGGCCGCCCAGTTTTCCTTCGGTGCCCACTTCGCGCGCCACGCGCGTCACTTCGGAAGCGAAGGCGCCAAGCTGGTCCACCATCGTATTCACCGTTTTCGCCGTACGCAGGAATTCGCCCTCCAGCTTGCGGCCTTCGATTTCCATCGACATCGTCTGCGACAAATCGCCTTTCGCCACCGCGCCGATCACGCGCGCCGTTTCGCTCACCGGCAGCACCAGCGAATCAATGAGCGTGTTCACCGACTCGATGCGCCGCGCCCAATCGCCCTGCGCTTCGCTGCGCGACAGGCGTTCGTTCAACTTTCCTTCGCGGCCGACGACGCGGCTGATGCGGCTCAAGTCCTGTGTGGAATGCTCCATCAACTCGGCCAGGTCGTTGAAGATATCGGCGATCTTCCCGGACACACCGCCCCAGTGCAGCGGAAGGCGCGCGCCAAAGGCGCCCTTCTTCAAGGCCGTCATGGCGCGCAAAATATCATTGAGGTTCACCGCTTCACTGCGGCCATTGGCTCCGGCACCGTGGCCATTGGCGAAGTCCTCAACGCGGTTCTTTGGTTTTTTCCCCGGACGAGATCCCGCGGCGGTGCGGGCTTCAGCGCCAAGAACGGGATTGGGACGAGGGATGTCGGAGGCAGTCTTCTTCATAATGCGCTCTTTTGTTTTAGGGATTCCATTTTGGGCATTTTGAGCCTGCTTATTTCACACGGGAACAGGCGCGACGCAAACCGGGGCGCGCCCCGTTTATCGGGTAAGGAGAAACCCCTGCGGCTGAATTCCCGAAAG